>Ga0310691_10001588_pt1 | contig 34177 bp, 38 predicted proteins | sample 176DNAGHGlowgp2_FD_203887 | JGI IMG/M metagenome (GOLD analysis project Ga0310691, IMG submission 203887) | Sheep rumen microbial communities from Palmerston North, Manawatu-Wanganui, New Zealand - 1766 DNA GHGlow gp2 (v2) (version 2) | ecosystem: Host-associated > Mammals > Digestive system >... | reverse complement strand
GTTCGCACTGTTCGACAAGATTGACGATGCCCGTCAGCGTATGCAGGCTGCGCTGCAGTCCTTGACTGATGCTGTACTCCAGTGTATTCTTGATGTCTACAATATGATTGAGCAGTATTTCTCGGGAATGCTGACTCTATCGCTTAATTTCGACTGGGAATCGATGGAGAGGTTCCTCAGGAACTGCCCGTGCATCTGCCGCTTTGTCGCATTTGTGACCGGGTGCGATACCGATTCTGAAGGGAATAGCATTTCCGACGACCCTGACCAGGTTATCCGCTGCATCCGCAACAAGCTCTGGTTTATCGACGGGCTTAACTTGGCTACCGGTCTGTCCGCGATTATGGATACCTACATCAAGAAGTACATCGTGCTGTTCTTCGATGCTATCAGCCTCGCAATCGATACGATTTTTACGCTGTTCATTGCTCCGTTTCGGTGGCTTATTAAGAAATTTGCTGACCTGCTTCGCAAGAAGTGGGATGTGTCTTTTATGATTTCTCCGCTGAAGTCGTCTCATCTGGATTGCCTTCTCCTTTATACGAAGGATGTGGTCGATGGGAAGACCGTGTACCGTATGAGCGTACTCGATATGATGTCCAGTATGAAGATGTGGGTCAACTGTCTTGAGTACCCTTGCCCGGCGCTTTCCGAGCGTATTAAGAACAAGGTAAAGAAGTTTAACGAGGAGATGCGTCTTACTGGTGATTACTGGAACCGGACCTTCGAGTGTGACATCTACCAGTGCTGCATGAGGGCGGATGCCGTCGGAAATTCCCCGTTTAGTCTCAAGGAACTTGGCGAGATGTGGTACGACCTTTACGACCGTCTGCGCGCTTGCAACCGACGTGCGAAGAACAGGGTGGATATCGCCAAGGTAAACTACGGGCTGAACGGTACGGGCGGGGTCGCCTGGAACACCGATATGATGCGCAACACTTCGTACAACGTGACTCCTGTTGACGGTTCAATCGGGGCTACTTCGGGAATCGAGGAGGACCCGGTGCGCATGGCGGCGGAATTTTCCGATTCTCCTGAGCGCGAGAACGATATCAATGTCGGCGACTACCCGCTTACGAAGCAGGAAGACGAGCTTATCCGTGGCATCGGCCTTTCGATTGCTGCCGGGTGTAACGAGGACTCGTATTTTACCGAGAAATGGTACCAGTATCTTAGATTTGCCGGATATTACGCAATCAGCAACAAGACGGTTTCCGAGTTGCGCGAAGTCCGGGACAAGTCTAACGGCCTTTCTGCCGATTTCAATGGCGGGTACGAGACGAATTTCCCTGCTGTTATCGTCCGTGAACCGGTCGAAATCGAGCCGGATGAGCGCGGGGCGAATTACTGGGTAGAATCCGATTATGATGCGGTCCGTGTGGCCAAGATACAGGATATCAAGTGGGATGCTCAGCGTAGCAATGAATCCCTTGTGGGCTATTATGCAAGGATGTATGCATCGGTAGGTTAATTATGGGAAGGCGCAAGAAGATAACTGAAGCGGATATCAAAGGCGAGCCGCCAAAGCCTCGCCGCAAGCGTCGTACCGACTACTATAATGGGACCAAGAAAGGTGCCTATACGCTCATCCGTCCTGAAAAGTATATGCTGCGTGACGCTGTTGTGCAGGTGGAGTGTCCGGAATGCGGCGGGACTGGTCTTATTAATGGGCAGCAATGTCCTAGATGCGGCGGAAAACGCGTAATTGACCAAGTTGTCGTCCATTATAAGTCTGATTGGGAGCGTAAATTCTGTGTCCTGTGCGATGGAAACGAGAAAATCATCCGCTGGGCGTATGAACCGTTTGAAATACCCTATTCTTCGCCCGTGATGTTGCGTCAATCGCTGTACCGCCCGGACATTTACCTTGAGATTTCCTATGATGACGGCCATATAGAGAAGTGGTTGATTGAAATCAAGCCGGTTTCCTACTCGGTAGTGCCGAAACCGCCGAAGCCGTTGCCTCCGGGTTGCTCCGATTACAAGAAAATAATGGCTTTTAAGAAGAAAATGAGTTCATTCCAGCAAAAAAGCATGGATATCGCCACCAATTATGCCAAGTGGCAGGCCGCGGAGAGCTGGTGTAAGCGGAATATGGTGAATTGGTTCATTGCGAACGAGACGAACACGCGCGGGCTATTCAACGGAAACCTCAATGTCTAGCAAAATTGGTATAGTTTTCTTGTTGAAGAGGAAATTATTATGCCGAAACCATGCTGCGGGGAACCGGTGGACATTACCGGGACATACAAGCCCCTAAGTATCTATTTGAGAGATATAGGGTTGAAGACTTACGGCGACGAGGCCAAGTCTCGCCGGTTCGTGATGTGGGTTTTCAGCTTCTACGATGCCGATTCGGAATGCCCGGTGTGCAAGCACGGGCTTGAACGGCTGCGTGACTGGTTTGCGAAGTATGGTCTTGTCGATAATCCGGTCCGTTCGGTTGGGCTCGTGGCTGACGACGATGCAAAATCAAGTTCTGTTCTCGATGACTTGCATATCGATTTCGCACCGGTGAACATCTTTACCGACGGCGACGGCAAGGTAATCGATATACTTTTTGAATTTCCCGACGAGGCTTGGCTAGACAAGAATATCTTACCATTTATACAGAAGGATTCGACTATACTATGAGTGACAAGGTTTATGTTATCGGTTATACCCTTGATGCTATGCTGCAGGCGGCCAGCTTGGCATCAAATGGAAATGATGTGGAGTTCCTGGAGACTGCGCCGGTGGGTTCGCTGCTCGACGATTACAATGACCTGGTGTCAGAGTCATGCAAGGATATCCTTGATGCACTGCTGCCGGGTATGCTAGAATATAAGGAGTACCTGAACCCCCGTTATTTCTATATGCCTTTCGACAAGGTGGCCATCAAGAATACCACTAATGGTGTAATCCAGTTCCCGCTCTCGAAGAAGTCTTTTGCTGACGAGGCCGAATGGAAGGAAGCGGTGGAAGCCTATGCCAATCCGGAAGTGCAGAAAATAGTAAACGACAAGGCGAATGCGCCGTCAAGGCTCGTGACCGTGATGAAGGACACTATGCCTGAAGCTTTCGTCAATACCTTCTGCAAGGCTATGCAGAATATGCGCTGGCGCGGTACACAGCTGTCGCACCTGACAATGTACGGGTTCGATTACGAGTTCCCTATGCAGCATCTCGGCGATGAGTCCTATACGGAATGCTACTACAAGCCGAACCATACATTTCATGAGATTTGCGCTGCAATATCCAACATCTTCCAGATTTTGGTCCGGAAGATTGACGGGGATACCGCTCACCGTTACATTACCGACCGCAACATTCCGGGACAGGTTGTCGTTATGGATAATCGAGTTGACCAGTATCTCGACTATGTGGCCGGAAAGTTCGACCGTACGAGAATGTGGTGCGAAACTGACGATATGCCGCCCGAACTCCGCTATGCTCCGGAAGGGTTCTACAATACCCCGCTCAATTCGGTATGGGGAGTGTCTACAATTGGTGGGGTTTGCAAGAAGTTCCTTGCCGAGCCGGTGACTACTTTGTATGATACTTTCATTTCGGAAATTCCGTCCACCAAGGCGAACATCAAGATGCACAATGAATATTGCGACCTTATCCAGCATTACGGCAACAAGACGCTTGACCTCGGACAGATTGCGAGGACTTTGATAAGGTCATAGTATGCTAGGTGCAGTAATTCCCTGTAGACGGGGTGACCATATCAGCGAAGTCGTGTCCCGCCTGAACGAACAGAATGTCCTTACTGTTGTGGTCCGCGATAATTGCGATGTGAAGGTGGAAGGTGCCACTCAGGTAATCGATGTGAAGAACGGCGGTTGTTTTAATGCCGGGTTCTGCCGCGATGTCGGCATCGATTATTATTGGGTAGTCAGTGACAAGAAAGTTGACGGGCTTATTTTTGTTGACGAGGATTGCCTTCCGCAGGAAACGCTTGTTGAAGACCATATGCATGCGATTAACCGCAAGATGCCGGTCATTTCAATCGGGCGCCGTCTTGAGGAGAAGCACGGGTGGAAGGACCCTCGGGAACTCGGCGATGCCGGGAAATTCCGTGTGTTTGACGGGGAAGGCTCGGTGATACAGAATGTCACCTGGGTTCAGAAGTGTCTTGCGACATGGACCTGCAATCTTGCAATCAACTGGCCGGCGGTACATATCATCCGTCGTGCAATGAAGAAGTTTTCCGGACACGAACGCCTGTTCCATCCAGCATTTGATGGTCATTGGGGAGGCGAGGATGCTTTCCTTGCCTATATGGCTTGGACATACCGTGTGCCGATGGCTTTCCTGCCGTATCGCGCAAATGCCGTAAAACATATGGACCATCTTCGCCCGATGCCGGAATATGGCCCGGGATTCAAGGAACGGCTCGATGTGCAGGTGACTAAGCTGCGCGACTATCTGTCGCACGGTCATCCGGTAACACTCGATGATATTTCCTATTAGCGGCGGTGGCCGTGCAGGTCGTAGTTGTATTTCACATTCTTGAAGGCGGCCTGCCCGTTCTTGACTAGCTTCATATATGCATTCGGCTGGAATGCCTCGTATGTGGCGTCGTTGTACCGTCCTGTCCAGGTTGACAGAGGCACCTCGAAGAATCCGCGGTTGTAGTCGCCATACGGGTTCCACCCGACTTTCTTAAGCGTCTGTGTACAGTTCGCGAGGCCCGCAACTTCGCGCTTGTCAGGGTCAACGCCGAGGGTAGTCTCGTCCGCTAGATAGCGGAGCTGGTCCTTGAACGAGCCCTGGAATGCATTGGGGTACTTGAGGCTTACCGTGAATGTATACGGGGTAGCCTGCTGGAAGTCAAGGGTTACATTTGGGGCGGATGTGCTGATGCAGGAGTTGAACTCGAACATCTGTCCGATAACGAGGTCGGTCATGCAGATATTGCCCGCATCGCGTTCCTCGATTGATTTCATGGAATTTGTCGCGGTAACGCCCTCGGTGAACATCTCGACGATGACATTGATTTTCTGGAGGGAGCTGCGTGGCTTTAGAAGTAGCGGTGAAAACTGCACATTGAACAGTGCATTGAAGAAATTGTACCACATCAGGTACGGGTCGTCGACGACATCGATTGTCAGCGTATTGTCGCTGTTGATGCCGGTGATTACCGGGTACTGCATCGACTTGATGGAATCCATCGAAATCATCTCGGTCTTTGCGGTCGGGTTTGGTATCTTGACTGACTTGGAGGCCCAGAACATATTGAGGACACCGCTGGTTTCCTCGTAATGCAGCTTGAGCCACTGGTCGAATAGGGTCTTCCTGAAATTGTCGCTCGTGTCGGGGAAGTACTTCTTGCGACCGGCATCGTACTTGTCGCCCGCCGCATTCTGGTCCATTACGCGCAACGCTTCGTCTACATAGGGCCCATACAGGCCGACATGGTACTTGTTCGTAACATGACCCCGCGCAAGTTCGTAGAACTTAGGCATATAGTAGTCGAGCAGGCCAAGGTGCGAATCAGCCCTTTGGGATGTCCTGTATCCCGAACCCATCATACTCTCGGCGCGGGCGCCTGAGCGCCAGTCGGCGTTTACTCGGGTGAGCGATGATTTCCTTGTAGTTGCCATATCGGTCCTTATGCTTGGTTGTCGTATGCGTTGGAGCTAGTGCTGACGCAGATTGCGCTCATGTAGCTGTTCGGGTCAGGAAGCCTGATGATGTCCTTCAGTTCGTAGAGGACGCTGATGTTGAACGGAACCGGGTCGATTGAACCGGGGTTCGGCTGCAGGTCGGAAAGGTTGGAAATTCGGCATCTCTTGTACCGTACAATCATCCGTTCCTGCGAATTGTCATCCGCACAGTGGATGTCGATGTATGGGATGAAGGTCAGCCTGTTCCGGTATCGCCCGTCCGAGCCGAATACTCGGTGGTGCAGGTCTTCTATCGGGAAGCCCCCCGTGTAGCCGCTCATGACGGTATCCATATACCGGTGGATGCCCCACCAGTTCTCGTAGCCCTGGTCGGTAAGCATCGTTATCGTCAGTGCACCGTCATACTGGTTGTCTTCTTGCGTGGGGATTCGGGTACGGAACTTGTAGTGGTACTCGAACTCGAAAGATTCGGCGAGCCCGTTGCAGATGTATGTCTTGATGAGCGCGTTGATGATTGCCGGGGGAGGCGCGGTATGCGGAATCGGGGTGTCGGTAGAGTCGAACGCCGCGTCATGCCAGGACACCGGGAGCGGTCCGATGGAACAGCGCCAGAACCCCTGGTGCACTGGCACCGGGGACTGCCGCAATATCCTCACGCTCTCGGGAGTCGATGGAGTGACCGGAGACGGCATCAATTACCCCTTGAAACCGTCAATCGGCTTGAACACCTTCTTGCCGGCGTTCAGTGCGGACTTCGGGGAGACGATACCTGTATGGTCGCCCTTGCCCGGCTTTGCCGCGTCGGACTTGACTTCGACCTCGTTCGGGGTAGCCTTGAGCTTTGCGTCGTAGGACTTGAGCGTGGTGACCGTTCCGCTGACATCGTTGAGCTTCGGCTTGCCTGCAGAGAGGAAGCCCGGGACTGCCTGCTTGCCCATAGTCGCCTTCGGGGAGACGATACCTGTATGGTCGCCCTTGCCCGGCTTGGCCGCATTGGACTTGACTTCGACATTGTTCTCGGAAGCCTTTAGCTTGCTGTCAAAGGACTTGAGGACGGTCGTGGTAGTGCCGCTGACATCGTTGACCTTCGGCTTGCCGCCCTTGAGCAAGTCAGGAATGTTCTGCTTGCCCATGGCTGCCTTCGGGGAAACGATGCCGACAAGGTGGTTCTTGTTCGGGGTCTTCGGTTCGACTGACTGGAGGAATTCTGCTACGCCGAGGGTTTCGGTCTTGCTGTGGGCCTTTCCGCTGAGTTCCTTCGTGGCTACCCGCTTGAGGGCCTTGATTGAACCGACGAGTTCCTTCGGGTTTGGTTTCTGTGCGAACGAGTCGAGGACTACGCTGCCGAATGCATCGACTTCGGTGACCGGCTTGGCGTTCTTCTTGTCGTGAGCCTTCTTGCCGGCGAGGAAGTCTTCCCATACCTTGTCCATACGGGTTTCGGACGGGTTGAAATCTACCTTCGGCTTGACGACACCGCTCTTGTCACCGAGCTTGACGGCAGCCGATTGCGGCCCAGTCGGTTTCCAGAACGGGAAAAATGTAGCTGATTCAAATTCCGGAGTCATGCTCTTTGCCTGTTCATTGGCCTCAAGCGTGGCCTGTCCGAGAAGCTGAGATTCGGTAGGCAAGTCGAACATATCAATTTGTGACTCTTGGATACTCATGTTGGGCACCTTCTGGTTGCTGTTTGAAGGTAGTTTATATGGCCACGGCCTTTTCAAATATTGTCCGATACCATAAACTGAGGTTGAGGTTTATGAGATGGATATCCTTCTGAACACTGTAGATATGCTGAAAGGACACAGCGCACAGCCTGTCGTTCTTGAAGAGTCTATCCTGCTGGAAATGAAGGCGAGGAAAATTGCCGGCATCCGTCTCATCAACTACATTAACGACGGAATCACTTGGAAGTCCCATAAGGACATTATTCTTGACTTTTGGATAATGAAGAAGTGCCAGGAAAGCGGGTATACCCCGTACCAGTTCCGCAATATGTTCCGCGTTGTTCAGCTCCCTACTGAAGCCCAGCAGAAGTACCAGAAGTGGTTCGAATCATACGATTTCCAGAATGATACCGACAAGGACTGGCTCGAGTTTGTCAACGGTACGCTCAACCTGTTCTACCGCACCGATTCTCCGAAGGCCGAGGATGATGAGTGCTGGTACATCGACATGATGCAGTCCGAAGTGGAAGCGCGTCAGATTGTCAGCGAGCAGGTTTACCACGGCGCGCCGAATCTTGATGCGTTCTGGAAGATTTCTACGGACTCCAAGCCGGAAGAGGTCGGTGGTCGCCGTAACGGATATATGTATGTCTCCAAGTTGGGCGAGGTCACTCCGAAGGATACCGATGGTTATTTCTGGGGTGTGGTGTTCCAGTGTCCCGAAACGGTCAGCCTTGGCTTTGACGATAACGGGGTGAACCGCCGCAAGTGCATCGCGTGGGCGGCAAATGCCGAACACATGACGCTTGTTCGTATCGGCGCCGATGGCCGTTTCAGTATCGAGCCGGTCGATGTCGAGGGCAAGGCGTGGAAGGCGGACCGTACGATTCCTAGTGGCAATGTCAATCGGAACCCGATGTCGGCAAGGGCATTGCTTAGTTACATTACAGATAATTTTGCATCACTGTATGGCGTATGGGATACCATCGACGAAAAAGTCAAGGGAATCCGTGAACAGTCTACCGCTCGTCTTACTGCATTGAATACCTTGAACGATGAAGAAATTAAGGTAGGAAAGGTAATCGGCGATATCGAGAAGTTTGTCCGCGAAGGTAATGTTTCTGACAAGCGCCGCGAGTACAACAAGGAAATCCGGCAGGCCGTAATCAAGAAGCTCCGTATCAGGGATAAGGAATCTCACCGTGTGGCCAACGATATAGCCAAGGCGGAGAAGCGCAAGGAGACGCGCGAGAGAGCAAAGTACAATCCAACAATCAAACCGAATTAGAAAAGACCGCCCAGAGGGCGGCCTTTTTGATGACTAAGTTTAAATTTTTTAGAACTGGTCTTCCGTTTTGGCGTTCGGGTCTACCGTGCCACCGTTTGCAGGCTTATCTTCCGGGAGCTCGTCATCGAGACCGTCGAGGCCGAGGTCGCTGGAGGAACCGTTGTCACCGAACATGCTGTCGTCCATAATGTCATCTTCAGGGGGAGGCACCGGCTTATTGGTATCGTCAGGTGGAGGTACCGGTTCACTGGTCATATCAGGGGGAGGTGCCGGCTGGTTTTCAAATCCGCCAAGCCCGAGGTCGTCTTCGGTCGGCGGCTGTCCGGTTGTGATTGCCGTGCCGAAGTCGCCCAGGTTACCGTCTTCTATACCCTGGTTGATTTTGTCGTCAATGGTTTCGTTTGGTGTCAGTTCGTCGTTGTAACCCTGTGCATTTGCTAGGCCGAATACGCCGTCGCCTTCGGTCTCCAGGTTGTTGTCGCCGACTTCGCTGCGGAGGTTGTCAAGTGCCGTTAGTGTACCCGTTCCCTCGAAGAATTTATGGTAAAGCCCCTCGACGCGTTTCTGGAGCAACGGGTCATACTGGGTCATTTCTTTTGAAAATCTTAAAAGTGCATTATTTTGTGGCATATCGATACCTCGTTATTCGTAGTTTATTGCTATATTTGAATTGTTAATGTACAATTTAACCCAGAGGAACCTATGAAATCTCAAGAAGGGGCTCTCAACCTCGACTTTATGGGCGGTCTCACCAAGTTCGGGACCAAGAATGGCGAAGTGCGCCAGTTTCAGGTAAAGACATTCGGCAATACCAATGACAGCGAAATCGACGGTATCGCCCGCGAATTTTCCAAGTGGGCGACCCACGGTTTGGTGACCAAGCTCCAGAACTTTGGAAATCTCATCCCGGGCGACGACGGATACTGGACAATCAAGCTCGATATGCGCGACTACGGTATCTTCTTCGATGTCGACTTCGGCCACGACATCCACACGGACGAGCCGGGCCTCGTATTTAAGGCGCTGCTTACCACAATCGAGTTTAAGCGTGTCGGCAACGACCGCGTTGGCACATTCACCTTTGTCAAGAACGGCGACGATTTTGACGACAAGTTTTGCCGCTGCTTCCTCGACAAGAAGGAAGAAACTGTTACCGGCAAGAAGCCGAAGGCATTCAAGATTATCCTCAAGGAATGCGAGTCCTTTACAATAGGAAACGCCCCCGTTGAATCCGACGAGGGCGATAACGGCGATATCTTTGATGACAATGGACCGGAACCGGTAGTCTACTCGGCGCCGGAAGATTCAGACTAACTAAAGCGTCCGATACCGGGGTTGGCGCAGAGGACGGCGACGGAGAGATGCTTCGTCGCCTTTTTGCGTACCCGGATTCTTTTCTTCGGTGCTACTGCCGGTTTTGCCGTCGGGGTTGCCTGCGGCTGTGCAACAGGGGTCTTTGGGGTCGGCTCGGCGGACGGGCTCGGTTGGATAGGGGTCGGATTGACCATTTCGATTTTCTTAATTTTCTTCGCCATAACACACAGTTTATAAGATTGCTGGGAGATGATATAGTTTCTTCAACGGGAAATCGTACATTTAACCAGGAGAAACTTATGAACGAAACCACACTATACGGATGGGCCGGCATCGCTATCGTACTGGCGCTCATTATCGCGTACACTATCGTTTTCAAGAAGGTGCGCAAGAAACTGGACATTGACCATTTTGAAGACGATGAAAGTGAGTCCATCGAAGTTCCTGAAGTTCCGGAAACAGCGGAAGGCCATGAAGAAGTCATTGATGAACCTGATGCACCTAATCCGGACAAGGTGTTTGGAAATGCGGTGAGTATCGCGCCGGCGGAAGGACTTGGGTTTGAAAAGGCAGGGGCTGACCAGTCGGTCGAGAAGAATATTAGGTTTGAGGAAAACTTCGGGAAGGATAAGGTGGTCGTTGAAATTCCTGACCCTGCCAAGGTAAAGAAGCAGGTCGCCGCTCTGGCCGCACAGCGCAAGGCTGCAAAGCAGGCACCGATAGTGGCTTCCATTGTCGGCAAGAAGCGTACACCTGAAGAACTGGTCGAGGAACTTACAAGGAAGATTGCACGGCGCATTGATATTCTCAAGGTTGCCGGGCTTTCTCAGGAAGGCGACCGGACGCTTGCTCGCTATCGTGAAAACCTTGCCGCGCTTGAACAGTCCATTGCTGAACGGAAGGCTCAGGAAGTTCCGGTGGAAGTCTTGACTGAAGCTGCCGAGCCGGTCAAGGTGGCGAAGCCGCGCAAGGCATCTACTGCCAGGAAAGCGGTAAAGAAGACAACTACCCGCAAGACGGCTAAGACAACCAAGAAGCCTGCCGCCAAGCCGGAAAAGAAGAAAGCTTCCCCGGCAAAGAAGGCTACGACCAAGAAGACAACTACCAAGAAGACGACAAAGAAGGCCGCATCGAAATAATGCGACCTGCTAACTCTGGGGCCGGCGAAAGCCGGCCTTTTCTATTTGAATCGGTAAGTGATTCTACCGCGATTTAGGTCATACGGCGACACTTCGACCATTACCTTGTCATCGGGCAGTATCTTGATGAAGTGCCGTGTCATATTACCGTTCGGCCTGGCGAGTACTTCGTGTCCGTTCGCCAGCTGTACGGAAAAGAATCCGCTTCCCCTAGCTTCGATGACGGTACCTTCGACCTCGATGCCTACTTCTTTAGCCATTCACGCGTTCTCCTATTTTTTCCTTTAGGTGGTTCTCTACAAAAATATATTCATAATTTCGCGCGACCATCTTCCCTTCGTTCACGGAGAGCACCATTGCGCCCGTCCGGTTGCGGTAAATCTCGTACGTCTGCTTCCCTGGTTTCGCATTGATGGTGATTACGAAGTCCTGATAGATGTAGCCCGGACCCCTGTAGCCCACCATGTTTACCGATGAGACTTTTCGTTTCGCCAGTTTTTGTACGGCGCGGTCGGCGATGGACCAGAACTTAGCCTGGTCCTGGTTTGGGAGTAGACGGTCGATTTTCGCTGTATTTTCGTTCATAAACAGGGAGTTTATCATCTTAAAGTTATAAACTTGGACGCACTGTTGATAAATTGTTGATTAATGTTTGATATTTTTGTGAAAAACTTTATAAATGTGTTGACTTTTTGTTGATAAATAGTTATATTATTGTCAACATATAGTAGGTAGGTATGCCAGATGGGAAAGGCATCGTATTTAGGGGAAAATGCAAAACTACTACTTGAGGAGACTTCGGCATATGAAATCATAGAAAGGGATGCCGAGACTGTCTGCTTCAAGATTTATCATGATGAAACAAAGCCGCAGCATGTTCGGGAAGCCGCTAAGCTGAAGGTTATCCAGGCGAATCTTAGGTTTGCCCTGAAGTTCGCAATGGATTATAGTAAGATTACTAAGCTTCCGGTGGAGGATTTCTATTCCGATGCGAAGCTCGGACTTATGGAAGCTTTCTATAAGTTCGACTGGAACAAGAATGTGAAGTTCATTTCGTACGCTGTGTGGTATATGCGTACAAGGATGGGTACTTCCGTTCAGGAAAACGACCTCGTGCGCGTACCGGTCAGGCTGCGAAAGAAGGTGCTTGACGCAATTAAGAACGGGCTTCCTATCGATGACATCAAGTACGGTGCGGAGGCCAATGCTTCCATATCCCATACATTTTCGATGGATGCTCCGATGGAGTCGGCCGACAATGACGATTGCTCGGATATCACCGTGGGTGACTCCATTCCGGAATCATCGTCAGACCTGGCTCCGGACTATAACCACGCCAGGGAACTTCTCACTGACAAGATTGAGTCCGAGATGAAGCATGTGCTTACCTTGGAGGAATCTGCACTTTTGCGCCGACTCTACGGGCTCGACGGTGGAGAAGAGTCTAGTTTAGAAGAGGCGGCGGCCGATTTCTGTTCTTCTAAGGACTGGGCTCGGCGCACCAAGGCGAAGGCTATCGCGAAACTGCGTAACTCGCACGGCCTCGATGATTTCGCTAAAGGGGTATAAAATGTGGGCATCTTTACCAAAATTAAGGAATTCATTTTCGGAAAGCCGAAGCTCGATGCCGAGTGGAATATCGGCGGTTCCGGGGATGAATCAACTAAAGGGGATAAAATGAGTTACGGCGAATTTGCTGATTACGATGACGGCACTGGGCCTACCTTGCTCTACGGCAAGAATCCGCAGATGTGCGAAATCAGGGGTGGCGGCGACCCGGAACGCCTCAATGACATTACTATGCGGGAAACTCAGCGTGTGAACAACTCTTTTCGCATACCGGGACAGGTAGTCGAACCGCAGAGGGGTCGTGGCAGGAGCCCGCAGATGGGCGCTAGAAGAATAGGAGGTAATGGAATGAATCGCTATCAGCGGCAGCAGCAGATTGCTGCCCAGAAACAACTCGGCGACCGGCAGGTCTGGGAACGTCAACAGTGGGAATATGAACAGCAGCAGCGCCAGGAGTGGGAACTCGAACAGCAGCAGCGCCAGCAGGAACTCGAATACCAGCGTCAGCAGCTCCAGCGTCAGCAGTTGCAGCTCCAGCAACAGCAGATGTATCTCCAGCAACAGCAGATGCAGATGAATGGCGGGTACCAGCCGATGAACGGCGGGTATCAGGGCGACGGCATGCAGCAACAGCAGTGGGGTAACCAGCCGGTGCAGGGCCAGCAGATGGGCGGCCAGCCGGTTCAGCAGAATGTACAGCAGGGTGCTCAGCAGGGCGCCCCGGTTGACCAGCAGGGGAACCCGATGCCTGACCCGAACGAACCGGCCAACAAGTACATTACTCGCTACCAGCCGAATTTTGGCGAGCCGTATACGGAGACTATCGTCGTTGGCGGCAATTACCATTTCTTTATCGACCTTCCGGGTGTCGAGCCGGACAAGATTGGAACTACCTACTTCAATATGAACCTTGTCATTACCGGTACCCGCAAGCTTCAGGCATACAAGATGTTCCCGAAGACTAAGGGTCGCGGCAAGAAGGGTAAGAACGATTCTGTCGAATACGATGCGATGGTTACCGTACCGCCACAGGCCGAACAATTCTCGTACACATTCGAGTTCCCGCGTCCGATTGACAAGGATAACATCAAGTCCGGGTATGAAAACGGTGTGTATCATGTCATAATGCCGATTATCGGCGAAGGTAACAAGCCTGCTGGTGTCGTGGTGAAGTTGACCCCGACGAATAACTCGGCGAAGTAATTTTTTGTGATTGGGGACTCCTTTTCGCAGATTTGTGGTAGCCTTGCTCCAATCATTAAAGGCCGGATGATGAATCCGGCCTTTTATTTTTGGTTTTTCTTGTATGCTACTTGCGCTTTCCGCCGCAATTGCATCCCTTGTGTATCACCTGGTATCCCTTGCGGACTACCCCGCTCGCCTTGTAGATTGCCTTGACACCGGCGACCGGGAGCTTCCCGGGGATTCTGACGCCTACATTACGGAGAGCCTGTGGAAGCATCGTATTGAAGTCTCTGATTTCAGGGAAGTCTGATACGAATTTCTCGATAGCCCGTGCGCCCGTGTAGGTCATTCCGTTTGAATCGCGGTACTGCACTTCCTCTGCACCTGCCCCGCTGCCTTCGTAGGCGATGCGGTCACCGAGGCGGTTTTCGATGAACCGTTGGTAGTTTGCACATAGTGGGCAGGTGGCATCGTAAACGAGAGTCGGCTTCATTGGTTACCTCGGGATGAATTCGCCCTCGAAGCTCTGCGTGGTAAGCTGACCGTTCGGGAGTACATAGGTCGTGAGCGGGGTGCTGCGGGTCATAATGAACTCGCTGTTGTCTCCGTGTGAGGCCTTGTTGTATGCGCCAAGTATGTTGTCGAGGTTCTCGCCTACTTCATCCATGCTGAACTTCTTTGCGTAGTTCTGTGCGATGTCCATCGGCTTCGGGTCGATGTCGAGACCGTCGAAGCCAATCGTTTCCGGGACGGTCATCTTGTCGTTGAATTCTGCGATGTCGTCACCCTGGGTGATGTCGGCACTGTCAATTTTGCTGAGGTCATTGCTCTGGAAGCAGAATTCCGGCCACACGCCGTCCTTGCCCTGTGCGAAGTCTTCCGCGCAGTTGGTCGGGCGGGCGGTAGTAATCATATTGCCGTCGGTATTCTTCACGACGAAGATACGGGGCACCCCGTTTACTTGCACGGCGTCGCCGAGCTTGAACGGATTGTTTGCCGTATAGGCGGAAGGTGCGGCACATTCGAGCATGTAGCGGCGGGCGAAGTCACGGCCCATACCGCGTACGACGGACTCACCGAGGCCGAACGAGAAGCTTCTTGCAAATGACTTGCCGAGGCTGGATTCGGTATCAGCCGGGGCGCCATCCGGTGTACCTGCCGGAGCGTTATCTGAGCCTTCGATATTTTGGATTGTTTCACCGGCCTTCTGGATTTCCTGTGCGGCTTCACCAATGTTGTCGTTGGATTGCTGGAGCTGTTCAGTGTTTGCTACCGGTACATCCGTGGTCTGCGTTTGAGAATCATTGGTACTCCCGTCGACATTGGTCGTCGGGCCGTCTTCCTCGAACAGCGGGCCATTTTCGATAGGGTTGCCGTGCTCGTCCGTGAATGTCTGGTTGCCCGAGCTGCCATATGCCTTATTGCCCTTTGGCTTCTGCGGGACTTCGAGAACTGTCGGCTGTTCAGTTTCACCGGTCGCGGCCGTTTTTGTATTGAGTACCTTGGCTTTTCCGGAATAATCGTTTTCGTCGTACACACGGACCGTAGCGGGGATATCCTCTTCCGGTTCCTCGGTGCCCTGATTGGTGGAAGTAGCTTCGACCATCGTAGTCAGTTTCAAAAGTTCGTCTAGTTCGTTGTATCCCATAGTTCAGTCCATGTCCGTCTTGGTTAATTCCTAGTTTATACCGGCATCGTTGACGGCAGAGGTGCCATCGCGCCGTGCGGCTGTCTTGCCTCGAGGTCGGCGAGAGCCTTCTGTTCCTTGATAGCCACCGGGTCCGCACCGGTAATCAGCGCGGTCTTCATCTGTTCACCCAAAGCTCCACCGGCGAAGGTAATCTCGAGCGCGTCAAGGAACTGGATATCCTCGTGCTTGCCCGGGAACCAGTTGGATTCCATAAAGTATACCGCCCAGTACAGGCTGGTAACATGGTCGTCGTGGTTTCCGCCGGCGCCTCCCCAGGTAAACTGGTTCAATTTCGTGAAGCTCATCAGCTCGTTGATGGTAGTTTCATCCTTCAGCTTAAGGTATCCGCGCTGAACATAGAGCTTGAGGAGCATGACTGCCGTAGTCTTGATTGGGTTGGTCGAGTAGATGCCGCGGAAGTACTGGTCGTAGTTGATGAGGTTGTCGTACCCGAGTTTCTCGAACATCGTCTTGTGCGCAGTCATGCCGGAACCGCCGTTGTACTCGATTGTGAGCGGCGGGTTACCGTACATACGCAGGACACTTGCCGCCATACTGCAGAAGTCTTCCACGGTAACCTCGTTGGAGGAAAGTACAAGCACCTGCTCTGCGCGGATTGAAGACTTGGCAAGCAAAATTTGGAGAACATGGTAGTCCTGCCGCATACCGAAGCCGGTATCGAGTGCAGCGACATAGGTCCAGTCCTCTTTCTCAAGCATCTGCTTGGGGAGGGGGATGTCAAAGAGGCGGAGGGAATATTGCTTCGGTACGCCCGGGACCGGCAATGGCTTGTCCGGATGGAGATGCTCGAGGCATTTATAGTCGATAAGCGTGGTTGCAGAGCCGACGAACTCGCACATATATTCCTGGCGGAACCTTTGTTCGCCGATACGGGCTTCTTCGTCGATACCCCACTGTGGTTCACGGCCTGGGACTTCGTTCCATAGGACCACTGAGCGGACATACTTTGCTTGCAGCTCGTGCGGCGTAGCCTTGTTTTCGTCTACGCCGTCTTCCCACATTCTGTAAAAATGGTTGAGGCCGTTCGGCGTCGAGGTAATGATTATTCGGGTTGTCTTACCTGAAGAAATGGTCGGCATCACTGAAGCCATGAACTCGTCGGCCATACCCGGTCGCAAGAACGCAAATTCGTCCAGATACAGGAGGTTCGGCGAGAATCCGCGGATACCGTCAGGGGAACTAGCGGCGACCATTATTCGGCACCCGTTTGAGAACTGGATACTCATCTTGTTCCACAGCTTGACGCCCGGCTGGAGCCAGTACGGGAGAGCTACATATGACTCGCGGAGAAGCTGGAGCTGTTCCTTGGCGAGCATAAGTTTGTTCGCAAGCATGGCAACCAGTTTGTCCTTGTGGAACATTGCGTACCACAGGATGTACGCTCGGACGACGGTGGACTTACCGACCTGACGGCTCCACTTGTTGATGTTAAATCTGTATTTCAGGAAGCGCTTGATTGCAGCATCCTGGAAGGGATATGTCTTCATCAGCTGCATGCCGTTGTCTTTCGTGTTGATGTAGACATAGTTCCTGATAAAGTAAATCGGGCTCTTTGCACACTTACGGAGCTCCCTAATTCTGTAGGGAGTCATCACGACGCTTTCGTTTGCGTCACGCAAGTTGAATATTCCGTTGAATGGCATGAGCTATCTCTCCTTACCGGCAGTAGTATTCGCGGAAGCGCTTCTCGCCGATTTTCAGTATTTCCTCATCGGCCCATTTCTTGCTGAATTTTGGGTTGTTCTCCCAGCTGTACTTGGAGAACCAGCAATTGGTTGATTTCTTGCTTGCTTTCCAGTACTGCCCGGATACGGTATTATCATTCGGGCCGAGGCCAGATATGAAAATCTTGCCGCTTGCCAGCGAGGATATTGTGGGTATGAGATTGTTGATAATTCCCTTGGCTACATTGGCGGGCGCTCCGTCGAAATAGTCGAGCACTAGTATGTTTACTGTGAAACCCCGTGCTTGGTCGCATGACTTGTTTAAAGAGCGCAAGGTGATATGCGACCGGTTCTCGAATGATACCGCGTTCTTGCTCCACTGGGTAACACCGGGCTTCAGCCAGTATGGAAGTTCAAGGTACATCTGGCGGAATAGGTACATGTGGTCTATCCCGCCATTCCATTGTCTTGCTTTTGGGAGTAGCGTGGTGGTATTCGGGGTGAATATCATCTTCCACAGTACATAGGCCATCACCATCGAACTGTAACCTGCCTGACGGTACCAGCTATGGAACGCGATGTGCGAGCCGTGTACGGTTTCTTGGAAGGCTATCCGGCTGACTTCTTTTTTCTGGCGCGGGGTAAGCTTGAATAGGTCCAGTCCGTGGTCTTTAGTATTTATGTACACATAATTCTCGATGAAGTATGCAAGACTCTTCTTGCATTTCTTGTATTCTGCCTTTTCAAAAGGGGTTAGCTTAATGTTCTCGTTAGCCCCCCTCACACTTATAATTCTTCTGTACATAGAAAATCTCCTTAAACCGTACGGCTGGCTTACCGACGCACCATTTTTAAATAGTTTATATGACGATGAAGGACTTTTTACTTATTACTGCATTTATGGATACCGGGGACAAATTCCGCCGGAGAAATTTGGGGGCCTGTATTGCTCGCGCGGCAGAGGCTTTCCCTGAGGCTGACCACATCATAATGGAGCAGGGCGACGGCACATATATGGCCGAGAGCGGACTCGATGAGACTCCGGGGTTGCTTCACAGCATCATCGGCAATATGGACCATGAACGGTTCTGGAAGACACGCCTGATGAATCTCGCCGTTACCTGGCACCCGGGATACTCGGGGTACATTATGCTTGATGCCGACGTGTATCTGACTAGGCCACTCGCGGAATACCTGATGGCAAACATTGCCGATGGCCGCCTTGTGTTTCCTTATGGCGATACGATGTACCTCGATGAGACCGATACTAGACAGCTTGTAGAGACCGGCGCGCCGTTTGGCGGCAGCAAGGACCACGGGGTCACTATTCATAGGCAGACCGGGCTTTGCTGCGGATTTACTTGGAACACCTTCAATGCGGTCGGCAAGTTCGATGAGGCTTTCGACGGGTGGGGTGCCGAGGATGATACCTTTATGTTCAAGTTCCGCCGTATCGGTGCGGAGATTCTCCGGAATCCGTGGACTGGAGCCGTGGCGTACCATATGTTCCACCCGAAGGTGAACACGGAAGCGTATCAGAAGGGCAAGGTGTATGTGCGGAACCGCGTGATGTGCGCCTGTGTCCGGAGGATGTCTGACGAGGATTTCGCTTCCTATATCGCCGGGAAGGTGACTATGGAAGAGATGGTGGAAAAGTACCGCGCTATGGGACGTCTCGAGGTGGAACTCAAGTGGTGGTATTCTCCTAGTGTCGCGCTGGATATCGATACGACGATATACGACATTGACCGCTCGGTGCCGATGACGATGGACTTGATTCTTTCCGCCGTACATTCCGAGGATGGCGACCAGGGACTCATTTTCTTCGTCGATAACATACTCAGGAAGGTACCGCAGGATACACTGACCGAGGAAATGAACAAGTCTATTGATGACTGGTATGGGAGGGCTAAGGATGCGTTGCTTCGTAAAGAGCATTCGTAATGAGTGGGATTCCAAGCTTGATATTCTGTCTATGGCGGTTTCGGCTGAAATCGGTGGCGAATACTGGTATCCGGGTTCACGGGAGCCCTTGATTGCGCAGGCTGCAGATGGGTGCCTTGATGTGCCCGATGGGGTATCGCCGTTCTGTGTGATATATCACGACTCGAAGGAGTATCGCGATACCAAGGCTCTTGTGACAGTTTCGCTTGGCTCACGGGATGGGTGCCGTTTCGGTCTTGCTAGTTATCCTTTACGGGCGGAGGATATGTGCCGGCTCCCGATATCTGTTGAGTTTGATGCCGTGATTGGTGGTAAGATACCCGAAGGTGCCGAAGAGAGTGTCCTTGATGCGCTGAAGCGGGCAAACCTTTCGGGTGCCCGGGTAGCAATCGCCGTGACCGGGCAGATGGACGGGGCGCAGGTTATGTCCTTCCTGCTTGCTGCAGTCGGGTCAGCCCGGGTGGAAATACTGGAGAAGCCCGAACTTCCCGAAATTACGGCCCTTTACCGTACCTGTCCGAAAGTTATCCACCTTGGGGACTGCGAGAGGGGCTACCTGCACTCTATGGCGATGTTCCATGCGGGAATCGAGGGGAGAACCTTGGTGGAAAGGGTGCCCGGGAAGTATTTTGAGCCGTCAACTATGGCTGATTTGATACAGATTCTAAAACGGTAGCACGACTCTCTTGCTATATTTTTGGATGGACCTATGGATACTAATTTGCACTTGCGTATTATTGAACGCATCAAGATTGCCATGTTTGCAGTGTTCGCACTCAATGTGGTTCGTATTGCCTACCGTACCTGGCGTTACGGCGGTTCCAAGAAGCTTACCGATGTCAAGTATGATTTCGGTGAGCCGCCCGAGGGGGTAGAACCGTCCGAATTGCCGCCGGGCTATTATGAAGTTACTGAAGTAACCGGGGAAGAATAGGGGGTACGGAATGCCTAAAGAAAAGACTGAAGAACTGTTGGTCAAGATTGAAATCGACGCTGAAAACTGGCCTTCTCTTACCGCCAAGGAGAAACTGCGGATTCTCTGGGGCGAACTGCGCAAGAACGGTCCGAAGCTAGTCGATACGGCAAGCAATTTTGTAGGTACATTCGGTAGCCTCATTCGTGCGGCTACAAAGAACCGCATAGTCGGTGCCTATCTGGATGCTCTCGATACTATGCTTGGACTTGTAAAGTTGAATACTATTGTCAACAATGTGTTTGTCGCGGCAAGTCACGAGGTGAAGAGTCCTTATGATACCCTTGCGGCTTATATGGATGTTCGTCGCGGTGTCGACTTGCAGACTTCCAATATCCCGGTAACATCGGGCGTATGCAAGGCTTTTGTCGGAATGGATGCCGAAAAGCTCGCGAGTTACGGGGTGCGCTTTATGAAGGTAAAGCAGCTCCCTCCTGAAACAGATACGGGGGACAAGGGCGAGGAATACAATATTGTTGCCGAGGTTACCATCGATGGCCATACTGGAATCGTGGGCATCGAACTCGGCTACTGCATTTCCAGCTGTAACTACGAGGGTGTCGATATCGCCAATGACGAAAACTATTCGTTCTTGAATTTCGGTATGGAGCGTTCCAAGCTCGACCCGGTAATTTTCGAGGGGATGAGCAAGCTCGTCTACCGGATTTATATCGACAGTATCGACATATCCAAGAATATCATCCGCATCAAGAACGGTTCGATGTTTGCTGAGCCGCGAAAGATAATCGATTTCGACATAAAGAACTTTGACTTGTATGATGATTCCGGCAAGGCTATCCGTACGATGAAGAGTGAAGCCGAATTCATCCGCAAGGTTCTTGATGGTAAGGGCCGCCGCGGGTATATTATTCAGGGCGACCAGGGTACCGGCAAGACGGTATCTGTGAACCGACTCCTTATGGAGTTTCCGGATGTGCCTGTGTTCTGGATTACACCGGAATCCATCTCGGACAAGCGCGGGATGATTAATGTTTTCAAGATTCTTACGATGTTCCCGGGCTCGTTTTTTGTCTTTGACGACTTCGACGGAAACGACTTCAGCACGAAGAACGAGAGGACCGGCGCATTCATCAACTTCATTGACGAGACGAACTCCCCGAACTACAGGGGCATCACCATTCTCATCATCAACGAGCCGCAGAAGCTTCATAGTACTATCAAGAATCGCCCGAAGCGGATTGATGATATCATCTATGTACAGAACCCGAAGACTGTCGACGATGTGATTGATGTTATCGAGCAGACCTTTATCCACCTGAAGGCTGACAAGCCAGAGTGGGTTTCCGCGGACTGTGCCGAATTTACCCAGGCTTGCGCCCAGATTTTTGAGTCCGGGCTTACCCATGCATATATTTCGGGCATTATCTGCGATATGGTGAATTACTATGACGGGGCGCCGACGGCTGAACGGTTCCTTGAACTCGTGAACCGTCGGATAGTCACTATGAAGTACTCCCGGATGGTCGCCCGTGACGATGGCCACATTATCGATGGTCCTCCGCCTTCTGTACCTTCCAAGACGGAAGAAAAGAAGATAAACTCTGACTTTTCACTGGAACCTGGGGAGGAAACCGAGGGTGAAATGTAAGTAAAAAATAACAATTTGACGAAATCGGCGAAAACACAAGATATTGTGCAGTTCGCCGATTTTCATGTCTAAAATGGCCATATTTTGTGCCGCACGAACATATAAACCACTTTTGCTTTTTGAAAAATTAGAGGAATATTATGACAGAATCCACCACTGAAAATGCCCAGAAGACCGTACGCATTCCGCTCAAGTTTGTGAAGCGCGATGGTACGCCGGATGACTTCAATCCGGCGAAGATTAGGAATGGCATGGTGAAGGCTTTTGCAGAAGGAAATACCAAGTTAGATAGGGATTCGGCCGATGAATTGGTCGATACCGCTATGACTTCCATATCCGAGCTTGGGAAGAAGACGGTGAAGGCGGATGAAATATCCAAGATTGTTTCCCGGCTCCTTATGGAGCGGAACCCGGATGCCGCCGACGCATACATCACATACAGGGAAGAGCGCACCCGCGTCCGGACTCTCGAGTCCGACCTCCTGAAGCAGTTGAAGGATATTTCGGAGTCTGACCTGAAGAGCTGCAATACGCTCCGAGACAATGCGAATGAGAGCGGAGCCACCCCGGCCGGCATGTACGGCAAGATTGGTGGCGCCGCCAACAAGACCTATAACCTCCTGTCTAAGATTGCGCGTCGCTTTGCGAAGGAGCACAAGGAAGGCTATATGCATATTCATGACCTGAATATGTACAATTTGACTTTCAACTGTCTTAACGCGCCGGTGAAGAAGCTCCTCCTCAGCGGGTTCGATGCCGGTGGAATGGGATTTTTACGCCCGGCCCGCTCAATTCAGAGCGCTACTGCCCTTACGGCTGTAATTCTCCAGCTTCAGTCCAATCAGCAGTATGGTGGCATCGCGGTCGACAACTTCGACTTCGAGATGGCCCCGTTTGTCAATATTTCATTCCTGAAGAACTTGGCCAAGGAACTCAACCGGTATTACAAGACGACCCGTGACCCCAAGTTTGCTGAGTTTGATGGCCGATTTAAGCTTGTCCGCAAGAAACTCGTCGCTATCCTTGAAGAACAGAAGGTGACTATGGATATGCCTACGGCGCTTCTCTATCGACAGTTCCCCGCGGATTGTGTCGACGAAGCAATCGACCAGACGGATGACGATACCCATCAGGCAATGGAAGCTCTCGTACAGAATTTAAACTCCCTCCAGAGCCGCTCAGGTAACCAGGTCCCGTTCTCATCATTGAATTTCGGCCTTGATGTGTCTGCCTGTGGCCGTATGGTCAGTCAGAATCTTATCAGGGCTCAGTACGAAGGTATGGGTGACGGTCTTACCGCAATCTTCCCGATTCTTATCTTTAAGATGATGGAAGGGTACACGGTCAACGACGATGACCCGAATGTAGACCTGTTCGACGAATCCATCAAGTGCCTTGCAAGGCGTTTCTATCCGAACTTCGTTTCTGAAGACAATGACTTCAACCGTCAGTATATCAAGTATGACACCTGCGAAGTCAATGTTCCGTACGAATTTACTGTGAAGTGCCGTGGCCTCGACCAGATTGCCGTGCTGAGAGCTATCGATACGGAATTTGAGAAGATTCAGTACGAATACTGGCACGAAGACAAGTACTGGGAAATTGTCGCAATCAAGGACGGCAAGGTTCATCTCCGCAGGCTCCGCCCGGAGACCACAGTCAGCGCTATGGGTTGCCGCACCCGTGTCATCGGTAACATCAACGGTCCGGAACAGACTACCGGCCGTGGCAACTTTGCATTCCACACGATTAACCTCCCGAGGCTCGCTATCGAAGCTCACATCGCGGAAAGCGATATCGAAAAGCGCAAGGCTCTGTTCTTCTCCAAGCTTGATGGGATGCTTGCCGATGCAAGGGATAGCTTGCTTGACCGTTTCAACCTTATCTGCAAGAGGACCTATGAAGCCTTCCCGTTTACGATGCAGCAGGGCATTTACCTGACATCGGACGACAAGCCGCATAAGGTCACCGACACTATTGCCGAAGTCCTCAAGCAGTCTACGCTTTCAATCGGTTATATCGGCATTGCCGAGACAGTTACTCTCCTTACCGGGAAGACCTTTGGTGTCGACCACGAGGTTGATGAGTTTGCACAGTCTATCGTAAGGCATATGCGCGAGTTTACCGATAAGTGCCAGGTGGATACACACCTCAACTGGAGTACGTTTGCTACCCCGGCTGAAGCGGTCGCTGGGCGTTTCGCCACGATTGATAAGAAGAAGTTCGCTATCGAGAAGACGAGTGCGGATGGTGTATATTCACTTACGGCCCGCAACAAGAAACTTGCCGATGTCGACCTCTACCGTCTTTTCGGTAAGGGCTACTACACCAACAGCCATATGATGGATTTCTCCCTTGATACTACTCTCGAGAACAAGATTAAGGTCGAGGCACCGTTCCACAAGCTTACCAATGCCGGGCATATATTCTATTATAAGCTCGACGGAGACCCAAGCGACAATTTGCCCGCAGTTAAAGCTGCTATTATGGCGATGTATAGAGGCAACTTGGGATACTATACGATAACTTTTAATTCGGACGACTGCCTTAAGTGCGGTTATCACGGCATAATCAAGAATGCTTGCCCGAAGTGCGGATGTACCGATGAAAACTACTTTGTCCGTATGCTCCGTGTGACGGGTTACCTTAGCGGTTCTCCGAAGAAGTCGATTACCAAGTCGTGCTGTGACGGAAAGCTTGCCGAGTTTGCCGACAGACACAATATCTAGGATATTGTATATTTACCGGCGGGGGCTATGCATCCCGCCGTTTTTTCTTTGTAGGAGAAATGTTATGAACTATGGAAAGATTGAGCCGATGAGTATCGTGGATGGCGAGGGAATCCGCGTTACTCTGTTCGTTTCGGGATGCAGGAACCACTGCAAGGGATGTTTCAACGAGGAAACCTGGGATTTCGGTTATGGCAATCCGTTTACTGAAATAGAGGCCAACGAGGTCATCGAGGCTTGCCGGCCGGAATATATTGCCGGGCTGACTATTCTTGGTGGCGAGCCGTTCGAACCCGAAAACCAGGCGGAACTTTTGCCTCTCATTGACCGCTACAAGCGGGCTTATCCCGGTAAGAACCTTTGGATGTTCACCGGGTACATACTGGAGAGGGACTTGGTTCCGGGCGGACGGAAGTATATCGATACGGTGACGCCACGCATTCTGGAAAGCGTGGATGTCCTTGTCGACGGACCGTTCATACTGGAAAAGAGGGACCTTGCCCTGAAGTTCCGCGGGAGCAGTAACCAGAGGCTACTGAGCCGGGAAGACATCAGGAAGATTCTGGCTTAGAGCCCGAATTTCCGGATAAGGTGTTTTACGACTTCGGTTTCACCTTGAGTCAGGACGGTGATTTCTTCAACACTGTCAGTGCCCATGTTATCGTCTTCGATTAGGGTGAAGTGTCCCTTTAGTTTTGGAACAGCCTTCATAATTTCATTGCCGAGCTCGATGAGCTTGGCTTTGTTGTGTGTATATTCAAGGCATACACTGTAGTTGTACACGAGGCACCAGCATCCTGCGCTGTCATGCTGTTCTTCCGGTATGCCGTCCTGTGCCCGGTAGGTGCATTTGGTGATAATCTTGCGGATGAATCCGAGCGCGATTGCGATATAGGTCAGGTTGAAAAGATTTTTCATAGTGCTCCTCCTACTTGAGTGAGTTGATTGTCGATACGAGTGCAGATGCGTTATTGATTAGCACGGGGCCGCCCGTACAGAACGCCTGGTTTACCCCATTCTTCTTGCGGGTGCAGCGGATGGTTGCCCTGAACCGGCCGAGGTCGGAAATTGCGACCGTGATGTTCTGGTTGTGCCCGCGGAATACCATCGAACGCGGCGAGTTGCCGAGAGATGTGTATCCCGCCTTGGTAAGCTCCTCGGTTACAATCCGGGTGAACTCCGGCTGCTCCTCGATGGCCTTGATGCGGGTCTGCTGGTTTTCGGCGAAGAGTGTAGTAATGATTTCGGAAAGCGATTCCACCGTGATGTCCTTGAACTTGAAGGAGTTCGCGATGGTGCTGTCTGCGAGGACTGTCGTGAGGGATACCCGGAAGTGCTTCCGGTATTCGCGCCGCTCGATGTTGTAGTGGCAGAAGTTGTTGAGGCTCTTGTCTGCATAGAACACCTGGAAGCTGCGCTTCGTCAGGGGGATTACGATGCTCCCCTGGATGATTATGTTCTTTTCGCATTCCTCGATATACTTTGGCGCCGGGTACTGTTCAATGGAGTCTTCTGCGTAGCGGAAGTATTCAAACGGTTCTTGTTTCATAGTTAAAACTCCTGGGTTGGAATCTTTTCGATGCTTGCTTTTGGCGAAATGTTTCCGAGAATGGCGCTTATTTCGTCGGTAATCTTTATAATCTCGGCACGGGCCTTCTGCGATACCGGTATGGAGCGTAGCTTCATTAACTTGTTCTCAATCTCCTCGAACTTCTTCGGGACATTGCGGTTTGACTTTACGAATAGCTGGTATTCCTGTGATATCCGGTCCATCAGCATGCGGTCCACGCTGTAGTCCACATCGCACCATCCCTGATTGGTGAATCGAATCTGTACCTTGTGGACATCGAAGAATTCCGGGTTTTCCTTACGGACGTTCCAGAAGTACCGGATTTCCCCGGTGGCGTCCCCGGACGAGAACTGGCCGTACATAGTGTAGTGCTCGAAGCCGGCGATTTCCATAGTCTTTACCGGCTTTTCCACGACCACATTGGTCTCGCTCTGGGTGACGATTGCGAGAACCGCGATGGTGTCCTGTCTCAGGTTGGCTACGATGTCGGTGTCGAAAAGGGTATCCTTCTGGAGTTCGGTGTTGTACCGTAATTCTCTTACTGGGATTTTCATAATATATCCGCTCCTTGATACTAAGGAATCTATTTCAATTTGCATATTTAAGAAAAAGATATAGTTTGAAATGTAGCGGCATAGGGGACCGCGCTGAAACAGGGTGTTTGTGATTCTCAAAACAATCAGGTAGGAATTGATGCGTTCAAGAGAAGAAATTAACAAGTTTGTCCGCGACAGTTCGCTCGGTAAGCTCAATATTGTTTCCCGGGCAATCAAGTTCGCTGAATTTGCACACGACGGGCAGTTTGATAAGGGCGGGCACCGTTACTTTGAACATGTCGGCGCCGTTGGGAAGGAAACCGACAAGCGCTATGGCGACGATAACCTTACCGCTATCGCCTATATCCATGATGTAGTCGAAGACGGCGGTTTTACCATATCCGACCTTATGGTATGGTTCCCGCCGGTAATCTGGAAGGTCGTCGACCTCCTTACCAAGAAGAAGAGTGAATCGCGCTCGGCTTACATTGAACGGGTATCCGGCAACCTCCTTGCTGCCAAGGTGAAGATTGTCGACCTTGACAATAACATCGACCTTACCCGTATCCCGTCACCGAAGGCGGTGGACTACGAGCGTCAGGACAGGTATATCCTCGAGCGCGCCAAGATATCCGACGCGGTAAACTCGATGGAGAAGCTGGTCGGCGAGGTGAACAGCCGTTCGTCCGACGCATACTATGAAAATGTCATGGACACCCAGTATAAGAAGTACTACGGGTGGAAGCCGGAAAAGACTATTCCGGCAAAGAAGGAAACTCCGAATACAGAGGTTAAAGATGAGCGTTAATAATGAAACTTCCAAAGAAGCTCCGGCGAAAGAAATTGTCTTCCCGACGGCAGCTGAAATGAAAGCCCGGATTGAAACTGAAACGGCCGCCCGTGGTAAAGCCTATCGTAAGGCGCATCCGCAGTTTACCAAGAACTTGATGGATTTCCTTGCATCTGTTCATGAGGGTACTAGTGTCTTGGTTAATTCCGAACACAAGAAGCAGTTCACTCTTGAAGAAACTCGGCTATGTCTTGAGGGACTTGGATATCAGATACAGGCTTCGGCCAACGGCGGAATGATTGTAGGGGGAGGTTTGACATATCCGCCTTTCTGGATTCGCTGGGTTCCGTTCGATACTATCTAGTAGTCAAATTACCTATTGAAAAAAGGCCGCTTTCGCGGCCTTTATTTTATTTCTTGGAACTGTTGCGCTCCTTAATCATTTCATCGTGGTCTTGCTCGAGGTCCTTTTCGGCTTCGCCCCAGTTCTTCTTGGCGCCGTCCCATAGACCCTTTGCCGCACCCTTCAGGCCGCCCCAGAGAGCGCTACCGCCCTTGTAGGCAAGGTCTACGCCTTTATGACCGAGCGCGTGAACCGTCTTACCGAAATTCCCGCTTTGCTCATCCGGGTTTACACAGCGTTCATCCTTTCCGGTAGCAATCTGTTTGGTCGTCTGGCCGCTCTTGGCCTGTTCCTTCACGGCCGCCTGGGTAACCGAGCTCCCTTGTGCGGCTTTCACATTGCCATTGCCGGTATTTTTCCCGTAGCCCTTGTTGGACGGCTTCTGTGCGCCGGCCTGTGGAACCTTGGCGATATTCTGACCGGCCTGTGCATCGCTCGCGACGATGTAGTGCTTCGGGAGGTTGCCCGATGCCTGGAATTGCTGGAACTGCTGCGGGGACAGCTGATAGGTGCTGTCCGGGCTGAACTGTACGCCGGTGCTACTTGTGGACGGTGCCGCCGTAGCGCCGCTGGTTACCCCGGATTTCTTCTGGGGGGCCTGCTGCTTCTGTTGCGGGGCGTTCGCTTGTTGCTGCATTGCCTGGTATCTCGGGGTCCCTTGCAATGTAGATACAGGGGCGGACTGTGCTGTTGCACCCAATGCGCTATTTGCTGCGATACCGCCGGCAAGCAAGATATCCTTCCAGCCTTCCATCAGGGTCTGCTCCTCAATTGGACGGACTGAACGGTATCCCATCCGGACCGATTCGGTTTTTGGAGCCGATTGTGCCTGTTGTTGCCGCTCGGCATAATTGATTAATTTGCCTTCCTTGATGTTTTTCGCGATGACAAGGCTTATCAGGTGAATTGCATTTTCCTGGTTCATCGCCTTGTTCGGATTCTTCTTTTCCAAGGTACGGGTATCGATGCCGGCATACTTCTTGTTTTTCAGGTATGCGGAAATTGCGTGGGCAATCGGCTCAAGCAAGTCCTTGACCTGGCATTCGCCATTGGGGAACTTGGGCTTCACTTCATTAATCACGCGGGTATAAATGTTGTCTTGCCCCGAAGTGATTTCGGCGATAAGGCGCTCCGGAGTGATTGCGCCCGGGGTGCCGTTATTGGCATTCACATCGCCACCGTTCTGTGGCTCGCCGAGTCCGCCGGTAATGTCGGGCATATCGCGCTCGAGGTCGAAGTCTTCGGTTTCGCTGCCGGTTTCCCCGTTAGCGTCATCCAGTTCTTCGAACCCGTCGCCGGAAGACTCGCCGGAGTTCTCTTTGGATTCCTTGTCCGTGTCTTCCGGTTTGGAATCACCCTTATCCTCATTGGATTCATCTTCGGATTTCTTCTTATCGTCTGATTTCTTATCGTCGTCGGCCGGTTTGTCGTCCTTCGGGGTGGATTCCTCGAGGTCGTCATCCTCGGCTTCCATAAGGAACAAAGGCTTCAGGCGTTCCACTTCGCTCTCGAACATCAAGTAGTTATTCCCGTACATCTCAGCACCTGCTCAAATTTTTCATAAAGTTTATATTGACCCGTAAACATTTTGCTATATTTGAATCATACCAAACTCGTCATAATAACCTTATGGGAAGATAAATGGCTGAAGAAAACAATAATCTTTTAAACTTACTGAAGGAGTTGGGCAACCAGATTCCGCGAATCTCCACCGACTTCATCACGCCTGAGGGCATTGACTGGAAGAAGCTTGGGCGTACCATCAAGAACGCAAGTTTCAACAATATTCTCCCGATGTGTTCCACAGCCACCGACTTGTTGAGCCGCCTGTTCGTGAACTCTAACAACCAGAAGCTCAAGGATACGATTAGCTGGGCTCGTAACAGCATTGCGTTGTACTATGTGTTCAACAACATCTACAACAATGTTCAGCCGTCGAACTGCATGGAAAACCGTGCGGAAATCGTGTTCTGGAAGGATATCGCTTCCCGTTTCAAGGTCGAAATCCCTATTTGTGAGCATTACTCGGGGGCATGCGCCGGCCAGATTCCTATCGGCGACATCTTGATGTACCTCGTGTTCAAGCTCAAGATTAAGGAAAAGTACGAATTTACCACTCCGGATGGCGATACCTATGACTACACCGTGGAAGGTGCCGAAGGTAACCCGCCGACAATCAATTCCAGCGGTAACATCATCATTACCAGCCCGCTTTGCGCTCTCATCCGTTGCAGGAAGCTCAAGCAGTCGGGCGGCGATGCCTTAGTAGAAACATTGTATGTCCTCAAGATGGAAAAGTTCACCACCGAAGCTGCTGACGAAGAAGGCGGTATCGGCGCACTGACTTCGACTTCGGATTCTCCGTCCAAGTTCATCGGCGGTCAGATTCTCACTGAACACGCCGCGTTCGTCATCGAACACCCGAGCTGCGACAATGAACGCTGCGTACAGTCTTGCTTGGCTAACATTTACCGTGGCCTCGACCCGATGAAGTACCAGTACCGCGTAGACGCGAGCCGCATCTACGTGAAGCCGAATGACCCGCCTGTCGATTCCGAATGCTGGGTCCAGTCCGACATTATGAAGCAGATTTCGTCCTGGTGCACCAACGCCGCCGAACAGAATACTTCCTTGTCCTACGCGCTTGTCGGCCCGCTCGGTACCGGTAAGACTTCCACTTGCTTGCATATTATGAACGACCTTACCGCTAAGGGATTCATGATTATCACCTGCAAGCTCGAAGACCGTACGCTTGATACAGTCCTTGACAGAATCAAGTTCTGCATCAACATGACACCGAAGGCAGTAATCCTCTTGGACGAACTTGATTCCCTCAATATCAAGACGAAGAACGATGAAGCAAACACTATCATCGACTTCTTCCAGCGTGTCAAGGAATCCAAGAACACGACTACCATCGTGTTCTCCACGGTCAATAACCCGCTCAATGTCGATGAATCGATTATGACTCGTTCCGGCCGTATCGACGAAACCATCGAAGTCGGTTATCCGGATGAAACACTCATGACGAGCATCTTCAAGAACTATTGCGATAAGCAGGGCTACACCATTGACGACGAATTGTCCGCTTACACGGTCACTGCACTCGTCAAGGCTGAAATGTCCGCCGCCGATGTCGAAAACTTCTGCCGCCAGATTTACATCAAGAACGGCAAGAAGGATGGGTTCGTAAAGGAAGACCTCGATGCGGTCATCCAGAGCTTTGCAAAGAGCCGTGACGCTTCCTCCAAGAACTACTACAAGCGTCAGGAACGAATCGAAGACCAGAAGAAGGCGCTCGAGAAGGCTTAATTTTCCTCCTATTGGGGGTATGTTGAGAGAAACGAACAGGAAGGGCAGTCCGAAAGGGCTGCCTTTTCTGTTAGGTCATGTGCAGGGTGCCGTTGGCTACCCTCATCTTATTGTAGATGCACCATGCGCCTAGAGTATGTTCCGCGAGGTATCCGTCGATTCTCCGGTTGTGCTCCCCGAGACCCGCCGCCTCGTCATAGATGTGCAATGCCGGGAACAGCCATGAGCACCAGGCGTCCAGCACTTCCTTGCGGGTGACGAACATGTTGCAGATGTACACCAGGTTGCTGTTGAGGTAGTCAGTGAATGTCCGGGTAAATTCCGGGTGGATTGTGTCGAGGGCGACTACCCACTTTTCGATGTCTTCCGCCTTCATCGCTCCGATGAACCACTGGTATGTCGTCCGGTTCATCGGATGGTGGTGCGGGATGAGTATGATGTCCGAATGTTCGAGGAAGTAGGCCGCACCGGTCCGGGAAAGCAGGTGGTTATCGTCGTAGAAGTACCGGCGGTAGTGTTCTAGGCCGCAAAGGTCGTCCGTCTCGTGCTTCCACATGTAATAGAGCCCGGTAAGCTCGCAGTAGTGCCTGTTGAGGTGGTCGATATTGTCCCCGGGGTGTTCCCGGTCTACTATGAATTGCTTCCTGAAGTCGTCAAGCGGAAGGAAGCTGTTGCGCGAAGAGCCGATAGTATAAATCATCTGATAGTCTCCTTGTGGGTATGTTTATGAATTTGCTATATTTGGTTTAAAATTATAATTGGAGGATATATTATGGAAACTGGAGAAGGAGGGGATGTTGTAATCCCGGGTTCCCCCTTGGATATCACCCAGCGTATGTACATCAAGTACGGGGATATTGCCAGGAGGGCAAAGATGCTCGACAGGCTGTTCACTTTGCTGTTCATTCTTGTTCCGGCTACAATTCTCGTAAATAACGTATTGGCCACTATAATTGCTACCGGGTTGTTCCTTGCGGTAACATTCATCGTCTACCCGATTGCAGTACCGAATCACGCCAAGTTCGTCAAGGAGTTCATTGACAACGCCAAGCAGGTTTCGAACGATGAAGAGCGTGAGGCGTTTACGCGGTGGGGTGAAAGTCGCATCAATAAGGACTGGCTCGACTAATTGCCCATATAAACTCCGGTAAAAGACTTTGCCGAGGTTTGTATGCCACGCGATTTGACTAGACGACAGGATATTTTTGACGACAACTTTGACCAGCCGAGGGGTCAAGAGAATAACCCTCTTGCTGGTGTATTGAACATACTTGACCGTTGCCGGGCCGGAGATAAGCCTAGAGAGGATGAATTTACCGGTGCAATCGGTACCCTGCTCGGAATGATTGGTGAAGAGAAGCGCCGCCGCAACGCGAACGCATTGCCTCCGCAGGAACCTGTCGATGTGCAGTACCCGCGCGCAGGCATGGCTATCGGGGTGGACAATATTGAGGCCGATGCGGAACCGCTCCCGGAAACCGATGCACTTACCGTCGAGGGTGAACGCGGGATGGGGCAGATTATGCAGGACATGAATGTTCCTGTGCCGGCAAGGGACCTTGCCCCTAGATTACTCAACAACATTGTGGACAATCACGACGGCACCTTCAGTTCCGCCGACGGGTCTTTGCATATGGGGAACCGGGAGATGCTTCTCTCGATGATTCAGCGTACACTGCAGGAAATCGGCAACGAGCTTGAACGGAGCGGTGGTCAGGGGATTGCCGAGATTGGCCCGAATCTCAGGGTTAATGTGACGACGCGCTTGCCGAACGGGCGCCGCCAGTTGAAGGTTATCGACCCGAGGAAACTTATCAATGGCTAATGAGTGTGGTGAAATTGGCGGACTCTTTATGGTGGACGGCCCCGGGTGGGACGCTCCGGTAATCAAGGAGTCTGCTCTCGACAGGTTCAATCGGATGGCTATGGACAATCCGATGTATGGCCACAATAAGATTCTCGATACGATGAGCCAGTTCGACAACTCGAATTATTTCCAGATGCACGACGAAGACGAGGAGCTTGACAAGTATGTTCAGACGCTGTTCATTGATGATGTCGGCGAGCACGGATACGATGTCGACGGCGACCCGTATGGTGAGTTCAAGAAGGAATATAACGGTCCTGCCCCGGAAGTGGGCGAGACTATGTACCCGGAGGTGGCCGCGCAGAATGCGGCGGCGTTCCTTGCCCAGTTCGGGAAACTCTTTGCGGGAAAATAGAAAAAGCGGAGCTTGATGCTCCGCTTCTTGTTTTCGGTTGAATTGCTGATTAGCGCTTCTTGGCCGGCTTGGACTTCTTACCACCGACGCTCGGGTTTAAAGCTGCCAATGCTTGTTCGGCACCAAAAGGAACAAGGGGGCCTTTTTTCTTGGCCGCTTCGGCTTTTTTCTTGGCAGCTTCAGCCTTCTTCTTTTCGGCTTCGGCCTTCTTCTTGGCCTTTTCGGCTGCCTTGTGGGCGGCTTCAATCTTCTTGTGCATCAACTCGTTGACTGCTTCGAGGACATCGTTGAAGAGGTCGTCGATGTCGGATTCGTCATTCTGTATGATTGTATAGGTACCGTCGTTGAGGCCGGCGACCTTGTTCTTGACTGCAACCTTGGCATTGAATTCGTAAGCCTTTTCGTTCTGCTTGAGGTAGATGGAAATCGTGCCGTCTGCAGTGGTGTATTCGTCGGAGCTCTTGGAATAGGAATTGGTGTCTTCTTCACTGTGCTTGACCTTGACACCGACTGGAGTCTTCTTCACTTGGGCGAGAAGGTATTTTCTGATTTTGCCAATCCCATCACTAGTTATTGTAGGAAGTTCTTTTGTGGACATAATGTTCCTTTGAAGTTGTTAATTAGTTATTACTTTAAATATAGCAAAAAATGCTATATTTGTTGTATGAATATATCAAAATCTTTATTAATTGACGAAAATCTTGTCGATTTGGCTCTTAAGTTGTTCATCGACATATTCCCCGACGAGGAAATCCTTGGATTCGATGGCTATGACAACTGGTTTACCGCATCTATAGGCAAGGATGATTTTCATTACTGGATTCATTATAGCGAAGAGGATAAGCCGGTCGGGCTGTCCGGACTGTATGTCGAGAATGCAGACAAGGAATCCGCTTTGCTCGGGTGGTTCGGGGTTCTCCCGAAGTATCGCCGTATG
>Ga0310691_10001587_pt1 | contig 34187 bp, 29 predicted proteins | sample 176DNAGHGlowgp2_FD_203887 | JGI IMG/M metagenome (GOLD analysis project Ga0310691, IMG submission 203887) | Sheep rumen microbial communities from Palmerston North, Manawatu-Wanganui, New Zealand - 1766 DNA GHGlow gp2 (v2) (version 2) | ecosystem: Host-associated > Mammals > Digestive system >... | reverse complement strand
TGGCCTTGAGACAGCAGAAATTCATCCAGGGACTGAAGGCAGCACTCGTGCGCATCGACAACAAAACCTACGGCATCTGCCGCGAGACGGGCAAGCTCATCCCCAAGGAGCGCCTGCGTGCCGTGCCTCATGCCACACTCAGCATCGAGGTGAAGAACGACAAGAAACGCCCCCACTGATCTGTACCTGAACTTGACAACGTTGACATCACACGTAAAACGATGGCAGGCCGCCGCGGTGGCTGCCATCTTCTTAGGTTTCATGGCCATCGACCAGGCCGTGAAGATATGGGTGAAGACGCACATGGCGCTGCATGAGAGCCGCCGCATCACCGACTGGTTCTACATCACCTTCATCGAGAACAACGGCATGGCCTTCGGCATGGAGTTCTTCGACAAACTCTTCCTTACGGGCTTCCGCATCGTGGCCACGCTCTTCCTGGCCTACTACATCACGCGCCTCATACGCAAGGGAGTAGGGTGGGGCTACCTCATCTGCATGGCCTTCATCATGACGGGCGCTGCCGGCAACATCATCGACTGCCTGTTCTACGGCCTTATCTTCGACGACCCCGCATGGCCGCAGGTGGCGCAGTTCGTGCCCTTCGGCACGGGCTACAGCACATGGTTCTACGGCCGCGTCGTGGATATGTTCTCGTTCCCCCTCTTCGAGTGGGACTGGCCCGCATGGATGCCCTTCATCGGCGGCCAGCACTACCTCTTCTTCTCCTACATCTTCAACGTCGCCGACGCATGCATCTCCTGTGGCGTCATTGCCCTCCTCCTGTTCTATCGCGACACCCTCTCGACAGAGCTGGGAGCGAAGAAGGGGGAGGAGATTGAAAAATTGAAAGATTGAAAAATTGAAAAATATTTCATCCTTTGGGAAACGTGGCTTGCACAAGGTGGCCTCCCGCCTTGTACTCCTCCTTTCAATCTTTCAATTTTTCAATTTTTCAATTTTTTTCTCTTCCTGTAAGCCCAGCATTCCTGGCGGCGTTATCTCGGAGAGTAAGATGGAGCGAGTGCTCTATGACTACCACGTGGCGCAGAGCATCGCAGATAACCTGCCCTACGAGGAGGGACGCTCGCTGGATGAGCGCCGTTATGAGATGGAGGAAGCCGTCTTCCGCAAACACCATATCACGCGCGCCGAGTTCGACAGCTCGATGGTATTCTATTGCAGCGACCTGGACCGCCTCGACCGCATCTACAAGAACATCGCAGAACGCATGGAGCGTGATGCCGAGGCACTGGGAGCCGTCACCGACGAAGCCGACCTCTACGGTCGCTACACCGCCGAGGGAGATACGGCCAACGTGTGGGTTGGACGCCAGGTCATTGCCGTTCACAACCACGGCAGCGAGCACCTGCAGTCGTGGCTCGTAGCCTGCGACAGCACATGGCTCGCCGGCGATGATGTCCTCTTCAGCTTCTCGCCGCAGGTGTTCTCGCGCGACCTCATCTCCTCGCTCTACATCAGCCTCGTCGTCACCTATACCAACGACTCCGTGCGTGCCACCACGCTGCAGTGCACCTCGCGCTCCAACAACGAGCTACGTATCAACAACAGCGAGGGGTGGGTGGCGAAAAGCGTAGCCGGACATTTCTATATGCCCATCGAGCGCGACCCGCAGCGCAGCGTCACCTACGTCATCAACCGCCTCTCCCTTATCCGTTTCCATAAGACCCAGGAGTGGCGCGACAAGCTGAACCCCGTGGACACCCTTGCCTTAGATAGCACGGCTGCCGACAGTGTCGCAGCACCCCAGGGCCGCGTCATTGGCGCCCTCACCGATTCCACGCAACACCGTCGCTCGCCCCTGGAGTTCCGTGAACAGCAGGACGTGGAGCAGAAGATCAATGTCGTCAAGGAGAAACCTTACCAACCTGTGCGCCGACGTAAGAAACAGCAAAAGCAGCGCCGCAGCCAATGACCTCCATTGCTTACCATCGTCTTATTCTTCCCGACAGCTCCGCACATGAGATGGTCGTCGTGCGCTTCGATGACGAAGGACGCTTCCTCGACTTCCACCACCTGCAGGGCGAGGAGCCATTCGTAGAATGGCACGGAGGAACTTTGGACCTCCGTGCCATTAACCGCTAACCATTAACCGTTAACCGAAAATACTACAATTGCTTCACCGGGAACGTGAAGTATGTGTCGGGGTACGGCTCTTCGCGAAGCGTGAAGTGCCACCATTCCGATTCGAGGGCCTTGAAGCCGTGGTTCAACATTGCCTGGCGCAGGATCATGCGGTTGTGGAACTGCTCCGGCGTGATGCTACGGCCTGCCGGTGACTTGCTGTTGTCGCCCGTGTATTCCATCGTCTCAGGATTGCCGCAGAAGTCAGGATGGCTCTCGGGGCCGAACCAGTCGAAGGTGCCGCCCATGTCAAGCTCTTTCTCCGTGGCCATGTCGAAGAGCGTCAGATCCACTGTGCTGCCGCGTGTGTGGCCGCTCTTTGCCATGATATACTTCTGGTCGAAGAGCACGCTCTTGTCCAAGTCCGGATAGAAGTATGCCTTCATGCGTGTGTCAGGGACGTCAGCGGCCCAGCGTACGAAGTGATCCACACCGCATTGCGGGCGGTAGGCGTCGTAGATCTTCAGGCGATAGCCCAGCGCCTTCACCTCGTTGCTCACGGCCAGCAGGCTGTCCGCAGCCGCGTGTGTCAGCAGGGCCGTCGGCGCCTCGTAGCCGTCGATGCGGTCGCCAACGAAGTTATACGTGCCGTAGTAGCGGATCTCCAGGATGACGTCAGGCACCACATCCGTCAGCGTCACGAAATCACTCGCGTCACTCTCAGGTACCACGACAGTGCTCTCGGCCACCTCTTCGTTTCCACCACTGAACCCATCGCGGAAACCCCAGAAGAACGCCGCGATGCATACGATACCCAACACGATGCCGTAAAACTTCCTTGAAGTAAAAAACTTACTTGTGTCCATAGTCTGTTATTGGGGATTAGTATTTGATGTTGAGTTCGCGGAGGATGGAGGATATCTGCTCCATGGTGGTGAGGCGGGTGGGGACGAGGGGGAGGCGGAGCTGGTTCTCGATCATGCCCATGGCGTGGAGCATGGCCTTGACGCCTGCGGGGTTGCCATCGACGAAGAGGAGCTTGAAGAGCTCGGTGAACTTGTGGTGGATGGTGAGGGCTGAGGCGTAGTCGCCGTTGAGGGCGAGGCGAACCATGCGTGAGAACTCGCGCGGCAGGGCATTTCCGATGACGCTGATGACGCCTACGGCGCCGAGGGTGATGAGGGGGAAGGTGATGCCGTCGTCGCCGGAGATGACATCGAAGCCCTGGGGCTTGTTCTTGATGATGTCGTCCATCTGGGTGATATTGCCGCTGGCTTCCTTGATGGCCACGATGTTCTCAAAGTCGCGTGCCAGGCGTAGGGTGGTCTCGGCGGTCATGTTCACGCCCGTGCGCCCGGGAACATTATATAATACGACGGGTACGGGGCTGGCCTCAGCGATAGCGCGGAAATGCTGGTAGAGGCCTTCCTGGGAGGGCTTGTTGTACATGGGGCATACGCTGAGGACGCCGTCGATGCCGGTCCAGTCGGTTTCTTGCAGCTCGCGCACGACGGCGGCTGTGTTGTTGCCGCCGCAACCCATGAGCAGGGGCACGCGGCCTGCTACGCGCTGGACGAGGGTCTCGCGCAGCCAGCGCTTCTCGTCGGGGGTGAGACAGGGTGTCTCGGCGGTGGTGCCCATGATGCAGAGGAAGTCGGCGCCGCCTTTGATCTGGAATTCCACCAAACGGATGAGGGCTTCTTCGTCGATGCTGCCATCGGCTTTGAAGGGAGTGATGAGGGCGATGCCCAGGCCGCGGAATTTATTTTGTGCCATGCGGGGTGATTTAGCTTTTCTTAAAGAAATAAATGAAGGTGGCGACGCCTTCGAGGGCTGTCTTGCCGGTTTCTTTGATGTCGATGGTGAAGCGGATGCTCATGCGAATGGCGCCACGCAGGTTGGCGAGTGACTCCATGCTGGTGGACATGCGGACGCTCTGCCCGGAGAGTACGGGCTGGCCGAACTTCATCTTGTCCATGCCGTAGTTGACGAGGCGCTCCAGGTTGTTGACCTGTATGATCTGTCCCCATAGATAGGGGAGGAGTGAGAGTGTGAGGTAGCCGTGGACGATGGTCTGGTGGAAGGGGCTCTCAGTCTTGCAGCGCTCTTCATCGACGTGGATCCACTGGTGGTCGAGGGTGGCATCGGCGAAGAGGTTGATGCGGTCCTGATCGACCTGGATGTAGTCGCTGGTGCCTATTTCTTTACCGAGGAGGGCTTCAAAGTCCTCGTAGCAGTTGATGATAACGGGGGACATATTTTGTTTAGTGTTTAAATGTCGATAGACATTTCATAAATTCGCTGCAAAAGTACTGCTTTTTATCCAAATAGTAGGTATAAAAGTTGCTTTTTTACGTGAAAACTTGTTTAAGCGCGTAAAATCCTATAATTTTGCAGTCGAAAATGAAGATTATGAAACCAATATTCATAGCCGGACCTTGTGTCATCGAGAGTGCTGAGGTGCTCGATGTGGTGGCTGAGGAGCTGGTGCGCCTGCAGCAGAAGTACGACCTGGAGCTGTTCTTCAAGGCGTCCTTCGACAAGGCGAACCGCACGAGTCTCTCATCCTTCCGAGGCCCCGGTCTTGAGCGTGGCCTGCAGATGCTGGCCGACGTGAAGGCGAAGCATGGCCTGCGCCTGCTGACAGATATCCACGAGTCTTATCAGGCGGCTGCGGCTGCTGAGGTGGTTGATGTCTTGCAGATTCCAGCTTTCCTGTGCCGCCAGACGGACCTGCTGGTGGCTGCCGCGAAGACGGGGAAGGTGGTGAACATCAAGAAGGCGCAGTTCCTCTCGGGCGTAGATATGCAGTACCCCGTGGAGAAGGCGCGCGAGGGTGGTGCCACGGAGGTGTGGCTCACGGAACGCGGCAACTCGTTTGGCTATAACAACCTCGTGGTGGATTTCCGCAATATTCCTGATATGCTGAAGTGGACACCGCGTGTCATCATGGACTGCACCCACAGCGTGCAGCGTCCAGGGGCTGCGGGTGGCAAGACGGGTGGCAACCGTGAATTTGTGCCGGCGATGGCGATGGCAGCCAAGGCCTTCGGTGCCACGGGCTACTTCTTCGAGACACATCCCGATCCCGACCACGCTCTGAGCGACGGGCCTAACATGTTAGCCCTTAAAGATTTGGAGGAAGTGATAAAGAACCTATGCAAATAAGAGATATAGCTACCCAATGCCTGCGTGATGAGGCTGAAGCCATTCTGCAGACGATTCCACAGTTGGATGAGGCTTTCGACCATGCCGTGGAGCTGATGCTTCATTGCACGGGGAAGGTGGTTGTCACGGGTGTCGGCAAGAGCGGACACGTCGGCGCTAAGATTGCAGCCACGCTGGCCAGCACGGGCACACCGTCGTTCTACCTGAACCCGCTGGATGCCTTCCACGGCGATTTAGGCATGGTTGCCGAGGGCGATGTCGTGGTGGCACTGAGCAACAGCGGCATCACGGACGAACTGCTGCGCATTATTCCTTCGCTGAAGGAGCGCCATGTGCCCATTATCGGCATCTCGGGTAATGCGGAGTCGCTGCTGGCGCGTAATGTGGATATCCATATTTTATTGCATGTAGCTCATGAGGCCTGCCCGCTGAACCTGGCGCCCACGAGTAGCACGACAGCGCAGCTGGCACTGGGCGATGCACTTGCGGTAGCGCTGATGGAAGGTCGCCATTTCAAGGCCAACGACTATGCGCAGTTCCACCCGGGTGGCTCGCTGGGCCGACGGCTGCTGACGACCGCTCACGATGTCATGCGTACAGAGGACCTGCCCATCGTGGCCACCACGATGCCGCTGAGCGAGGCGGTCATCGAGGTCAGCCGTTCGCGACTGGGAATGGTGGTGGCTGTCGAGAGCGACAAGGTCGTGGGTATCATCACCGACGGCGACGTGCGTCGTGCGATGGAGCGCCTGAAGCAGGACTTCTTCAATGTCTCCGTGGGCGAGGTGATGACGCCAACGCCCAAGTGTGTGCCTGAGACCATGAAAATCAGCGAGATACAAAGAGTCATGCAAGATAATAAGATCCATGCCGTGCTCGTCACCGACCAGCAGCGTCATCTGCTGGGCATTGTGGATTCGTTCAGTTGTATGATTTAACAGTCTTTCAGAGGAGTGACTACACAAACCATGCGTCCGTTCTTTTTCATCCTTTCCCTGTTCCTTATGCCGCTGTTTATGCGGGCCGAGGAACAGCCTTCGGACGTCGTCCTGCGTCAAGCACTGGAGGAACAGCTGGGTGTGGAGTTCACGTCGAACAACAGCGTGGTGCTCCTTCATACAGGCCGCGACAAGTTCAAGGCGATGTTCTCGGCCATCCGTCAGGCGAAGCACTATGTGCATCTGGAATATTTCAATTTCCGCAACGACAGCATCGGTAATGTGCTCTTCAACCTTCTGGGCGAGAAGGTGAAGGAGGGCGTTGAGGTGCGCGCTATGTTCGACAGCTTCGGCAACAGCAGCAATGACTCGCCACTGAAGAACAAGCACCTGCGTGCCATACGCGCGATGGGCATACAGATTGAGGAGTTCGACCCGATCAAGTTCCCCTGGATCAACCACGCCTTCCAGCGTGACCACCGCAAGATCGTGGTCATCGACGGCGCCGTGTGCTATGCGGGTGGCATGAATGTGGCGGACTACTACATCAACGGCCGCCCCGAATACGGCGAGTGGCGCGATATGCACATGGAGTTGACGGGCGATGTGGTGGCACAGTACGAGCGCATCTTCGCCCGTATGTGGTGGCAGCAGACGGGTGAGGTGCTGCTCGATGAGCGCTATCTCGCGATGCCGGCACCCACGAGCGAGGTGACGGCGGGCATCGTCTCGCTGGCGCGCTCGCGTGAGGACTTCCAGCTGCTTGCCGACACATCCACGACAGCCGGTCACAAGGTGATTGGTGTGGTAGATCGCAGGCCACGCTACACGCCCAAGAACATGCGCAAGGCCTATGTTGCAGCGATAGATGCCGCCAAGGAATGCATACAGATTGTCAACCCTTATCCCACGAATGTCAAGTCGGTGCGCCGTGCCCTGAAGCGTGCGCTGAAGCGAGGTGTGCGACTGGAGATTATGGTATCGGCCAAGAGCGATGTGCCCATCACCCCTGATGTCGTAGCCTTCGAGATGAAGAAGCTGGCAAAGCGTGGCGCTGAGGTCTATTACAACCAGACGGGTTTCCATCATTCCAAGGTGATGATGGTTGACGGGCGCTTCTGCACCGTGGGCAGCACGAATATGGACGGACGCAGCTTCCTGTGCGACTACGAGGTGAACAGCTTCATCCTCGACCGCGAGACTACGGCAGAGTTACAGCGCATCTTCGAGCTGGACAAACAGCATTGCACGCTGTTCCGTGCCGAGGACTATCGTCGGCAGTTTAATTTCGGACATCGCCTGACGGGGCATTTCTTCGCGCTCTTCCGCAGGTTCTTCTAAAACTTCATCGGAAAAATTAAATGGTCGGGGCTGTAGCCCTGACGAACCTTGCCGCGTGACTGCAGCCATCGCAGGGCTGCGTCAGCGTCACTGCGCTGTGGTGTCGTGACGGGTGCGTAGCGTGGCGTGGCTTGCAACAGGGAATCTATCAGGCTGTCAGGCGTCAGGAACAGTTGCTTGTACATGGCCACCAGCGTGTCGCGCTCGCCACCATTGTTGAGGGCAGCGACAGCCTCGTTATAACCTTGGAAGAACAGCTGCATCTGTCGCACGCGCGTGCTGTCGGTGATGGCGGCCTCGGAGGCCACGAAGGCTGTCAGGCATGGCTGCAAGGAGCTGGTCGTGAAGTTGCTTTTGTTGCCTCGCAGGAGCGCTTCCTGCGCATATGGTGCCGGCAGAAAGGCCGCGTCCATGGTGCCGTTGCAGAGCATATCTGTGCGAATGCGCACATCGTTGATTTGTGGACGGAAAATGTCAGCGCGCGCCAGACGGGCCGAGTCTGTGAGGCGGTCGCTCCAGTAGTCTGTGATGCTGTGGCGCGCCACGGCCACCATGCGCTCCTTTAATTGGTTGAGCTGTCGCACACGACCACGACGGGCCGTGATGAGCTGCAGCTCACCCTCTGTGGCGGCCACGGCGCGCAGCGGTGTGGTGTCCTGCTGCATGAAAATGGCGCGTGCCAAGTCGCTGTAGATGAGTTCGGCATGTCCACGCATGAGAGCGGTGTCGGTGTCGAGCTGCGCCTGAAGCGTCAGGATGCGCAGGTCGAGGCCGAGGCGTTCGTAGATGCCCATGCGCTGGGCATAGAAGGCCGGCATACAGTCGTGAACGGGCATGAGTGCCACGTGCAACGCCGCAGAATCGCGCTGTGCCTGTTCTTCGTTTGAGAGCGTGGAGTTGCCGTTGCAGGCAGCAAGGAAAAACAAGCATAGCGCAAAGCGCACGAGGCACTTTGCACTATGCATTGCTGAAAGATGTTTGTGTGGACTCATTAGCCCTTGATAGCAGCTACGCCGGGGAGCACCTTGCCCTCGATGGCTTCGAGGAGGGCACCACCACCAGTGGAGATGTAGCTGACCTTGTCCTCAAGGCCGAACTTGTGTACGCAAGCGATGCTGTCGCCGCCGCCGATGAGGGAGAAAGCACCCTCGGCAGTAGCCTTAGCCACAGCGTCGCCGATGGCACGGCTTCCAGCGGTGAACTCGTCGCACTCGAAGCAGCCGGCAGGACCGTTCCAGAGGATGGTCTTGGCGCCCTCGATAGCCTTGGCGAACTTAGCCTGGCTCTTGGGACCTACGTCGAGGCCGTCCCAGCCGTTTTCGATAGCGTTGGAGGGGAAGGTCTTGATCTGAGCACCGGGCTTCACGCTGAAGGTGCCGAAGTCGTAACCTGTGCAGGCCACGCTGTCCTCGGCCAGCACGAGCTCCACGCCGTTCTTCTTGGCCATCTCCTCGATGTTGAGGGCCACATCCAGCTTGTCGAGCTCCACGATGGAGTCGCCGATCTCGCCGCCGTGAGCCTTCATGAAGGTGTAGGTCATGCCGCCGCAGAGGATGAGCTTATCGACCTTGCCCAGCAGGTTTTCGATGATGCCAATCTTGGTGCTCACCTTGGAGCCGCCCATGATAGCCACGAAGGGGCGCTTGATGTTGCTGAGCACGTTGTCAACGGCAGTCACTTCCTTCTCCATGAGGAGGCCGAGCATCTTGTTGTCGGCATCGAAGTAGTCAGCGATGACAGCGGTGCTGGCGTGGCGACGGTGAGCCGTGCCGAAAGCGTCCATCACATAGCAGTCAGCGTAGCTGGCCAGCGTCTTTGCGAACTCCTTCTGGCTCTCCTTCATGGCCTTCTTGGCAGCGTCGTAAGCGGGATCTTCCTTGTCGATGCCCACAGGCTTGCCTTCTTCTTCGGGGTAGAAGCGGAGGTTCTCCAGCAGCAACACCTCGCCAGCCTTCAGGGCAGCAGCCTGGTCGGCAGCCTTGGCGCAGTCGGGAGCGAACTTCACCTCCACGCCGAGGGCCTTGCTCACAGCGGGCACGATCTGCTGCAGGGAGAGCTTGGGGTTCACCTTGCCCTTGGGCTTGCCCATATGGCTCATGATGATGAGGGCACCGCCGTCGCCGAGGATCTTCTTCAGCGTGGGCAGGGCACCGCGGATGCGGGTGTCGTCGGTGATGTTACCATTGCCGTCGAGGGGCACATTGAAGTCAACACGTACGATGGCCTTCTTGCCAGCGAATTTGTAGTCGTTAATGGTCATAATGTAATTGTAGGGTTTAAAGATTTTATGATTTGATGAGTTGTTGATATGATACGTGCTGTTTGCGTGTGCAAAAGTACGCTTTTCCATTGAGGCGTGCAAGGAATTAAGACATTTTCACTTTACATTTTTACTTTATTATAAAACGCACACGCGTTATGCAGCCCGCACTCCATGCACAGGGGCTTCAATGCTTTGCAGACGTATCGCCCGTGCAGGATGAGCCAGTGGTGCGCCTTGGGGATGAGGGCCTCAGGTATGTGCTTCACCAGCGCCTGTTCCACCGCCAGCGGTGTCTTGGCCTTGTCGCTAACGAGGCCAAGGCGATGGCTCACACGGAAGACATGGGTATCTACCGCCATGCGCGCCTGCCCGAAGGCCACGCTCATCACCACATTCGCCGTCTTACGCCCTACGCCAGGCAACGATGTCAGCTCCTCCAACGTCTCTGGCACCTCGCCGCCGAAGCGCTCCACCAGCTGCTGGGCAGTGGCCACGAGATGCTTGGCCTTGGAGTTGGGGTAGGAGACACTCTTCACGTAGGCCAGCACCTCCTCGTCGCTGGCTGCCGCCATCGCCACAGGGGTGGGGAAGGCCTCGAAGAGGGCGGGCGTCACCATGTTCACACGCTTGTCCGTGCACTGGGCACTCAGCATCACAGCCACCAACAGCTGGAAGTCATTGGCGAAATGTAGCTCCGTCTCAGCCACCGGCATCGCCTCCTCGAAATAGGCAATCACGGCCTCATAACGTTGTTTCTGGGTCATCACATATCTGTTAGTGCGTGCAAAGTTACTCATTTTAGCGTTTAAAGTTTAAAGTTTAAGGTTGAAAGTGAACGGTTTTTGTTATTTTTGTGTACTTTTGTCGCGTCAAAACGCTTTCAGATATGCATAAGTGGCTTCTCATCGTGTGCTTGATGGCCGCCTGGCTCCCTTCGCAGGCCCAGGACCTGGCCTACCGCCTGGCGGCCTCCGACCATCGGCTGGATTCGGCAGACACGAGGTCGCTGTTCTTCGCGCTGGACAATATCTCGTTCTTCAAGGACAACGAGTTCAACGGTGAGCAGGCCAAGGGCTATACGCTGCCGGGCCTGTGGGTGCAGCCCAAGGTGGTGTGGCAGCCGCTGCACAGCATACGTCTGGAAGCGGGTTGCCACGCGCTGGTCTTCGACGGAGCGAACAAATACCCCTGCTACGTCTATCACGACATCGGCACATGGAAGGGCAACCAGTACCAGCGTGGCTTCCACGTCCTCCCGTTCTTTCGTGCGCAGGCCCAGCTGAAGCGCCTCACCTTTGTGCTGGGCGACATCTATGGTGGCGCGAACCACCGTGTGATGGAGCCGCTGATGAATCCTGAGATCAACCTCACGCAAGACCCTGAGATGGGCTTCCAGCTGCTGCTGGACTTGCCCCGTTATGAGCTGGATGCGTGGGTCAATTGGCAGAGTTATATCTTCGAGGAGGACACCCACCAGGAGGCCTTCACCGTCGGCATCCACCAACGCGTATCTTTAAACTCTAAACTCTCAACTTTAAACTTTTATCTCCCCCTCGACATCCTCATCCAGCATCGCGGAGGGGAGCAGGACATCACGGACTTGGGCGTGCAGACCATCACGAATGGCGGCATTGGCTTCGGCGTGGAGTGGAACACGGGGGCGCGTGTCGTGCGTTGTCTGACGGCTGAGGTGGCCGCCTTGGGCTGCTGGCAGCAGAGCGGACATATGTGGCCCTTTAACTTGGGCGCTGCGGGCTCCTGCATGCTGGCCCTTGATTTCGCCCGTGACTTCCGCCTCTTCGCAGGGGCATTCTATGCCCGCGATTTCGTGTCGCTCTACGGCATCCCCTTCTATTCCACCTTGTCGCAGAAGCACCCCGGCGCCCGTTTCGACAAGGTCATCGTGCCCCACGTAGGTGCCGAGTGGAGCCACACCTTCGCCAAGAACTACATCCTGGGTGCCAAGGTCGATGCCTACCCGATGATAGAGGGTGAAATGACAAATGCCGATGGCACGGTCCGTGCATCGACATTCGTTAATCATTTTTCTTTTGGCGTTTATTTCCGCTGCGATCCACGCTTCCTCCTGAAGCATTGGCAGTAAGCGGCTGTCGCTTAGCCGATGAAGTTCACTTCGGGTTCAATACAGATGCCGAAGCGCGCTTTAACGTCTGCTTGAATGGACGCGCATAAGTCGCTGATTTCTCTACCTGTTGCGCCACCTGTATTGACGAGCACCAAAGCCTGCTTCTCATACACGCCGGCGTGCCCCAGCGTCTTGCCTTTCCACCCGCATTGCTCGATCATCCAGCCCGCAGGAACCTTCACGCGCTGCTCGTCCACGTCGTAGTGCGGAGCCTCGGGGTAGGCCTGTTGAAGGCGCTCGAAAACGGCGCGTTCTACGATGGGATTCTTGAAGAAGCTGCCGGCGTTGCCCAGGACAGAAGGCTCGGGCAGTTTCTCGCGGCGTATCTCCAGGATGGTCTCTCGCAGCTGCTCTGCCGTGAGGTTCACCTCCTCAATGCCACGGGCCTCGATGGCACGGCGTATGCCGCCATATTCGAGGTTCGGACGAAAGTCGTGCGTCAGGCGGAAGTGCACGTGGGTGATGGCATAGCGTCCACGCAGCTCCTGCTTGAACACGCTGTCGCGATAGCCGTAGCGACATTCCTCCACGGTGAAATGGCGGATGGCTCCCGTCTCCAGATCCACAGCGTCCACGAAAAGTATGAAATCCTTGGCCTCGGCACCGTAGGCCCCGATGTTCTGCACGGCCGAGGCGCCCACCTCGCCGGGGATGCCGGACAGGTTCTCCAGGCCGTGCCAATGGCTGTCAACGGCATATTGCACCCATTCGTCCCATGCGATGCCTGCGCTCACGCGAACATATACATATTCCCCTTCGTCGGCCGTCACCGTGATGTCCTTCAGGGCAGAATGCAGCACGGTGCCGTTGTAGTCGCTCAGAAACAGTAGGTTGCTGCCGCCTCCGATGTGGAGGAGGGGAGAGGTGTCGCCGTTCGCCGTGCGACGGCCGATGAACAGCTGCAGCTCATCCACGCTGTCGTATTCCACGAAATGGGCTGCTGTGGCAGCGATGCCGAAAGTGTTGTGCTCTTTCAGCGAGTTGTTATCCTTAATACTCATATATAATTATTCAATTGTCCATTGTCCATTCATCCCCCTTGGGGGATTATAGGGGGCCTTAATTTTCAAGTTCCGTCAGCCGCCAGCTGTTGCCGTCGCGCTGGAACACGAGCAACGCCTGCAACCCGTCGCTGATGCCCCGTAGCTGCAGCAGCATACGCTGGCGGTTGCTGTAGGTCTGCCCGTAGGCGATGTGCACGAGCACGTCCTTGGGCATATCGGGCTGGAACTCAAACCATTGCTCTGTATTGATGTTCCCACGGATGCGCTCGTAATCCTCTTCGTCGCTCGTGATATAGCTCAGCGGGTCGGCCACGTGGTGGCGCTGGAACAAGCTATCTGTCGCGAACTCACGGTAGAAGTCCAGGAACGACGCCAGGTCCGTGTGCTCGAAGGGCACCTGGCATTGTTCCGTCAGCATCCACAGCCCGTTGATGCTGTCGCGCTGGAACACGAAGGATTCTATTTGGCGGCTGTGCAAATATATCTGATCCACGCGCGCCTCACACACGCTGGTGTCCTGTGCCAGCTCCATCTGTCGGCGCGAGTTCCACAGCACCGTGCAGAAGTCCTGGTGCAGCAGCAGGAAATGGTGCTGCCATTCGTTCTGCTGGAGGTAGTGGACATTGCCGTCGGCATCGATGACGCGCAGCGGAAACTGGATGCGCGTGCGCTGCAGGCGGTTGCTTTGGTCGAAACTGAAAAGGAAGTCGTTGAAGAGCTCGTCCACCGTCTCGGGCAGCGGCGTGTCGATGGTTTCCAAGTCCAGCAGCAGCGTGTCGGCATTCTGCTCCAGCGTATCGCATTGCAGCGTGTCGGCCTCCGCGTCGCCGAAGTCCATGAAACGCCCGTGCTTGTTCCCTGAACAGGCCATCAGCAGTACCCCGGAGATGAGTAGAAGAATCCTTCGTAAATACACGTGTAAAACTACCTTTTGGTAAAAATCGCGCAAAAGTACACTATTTTTCTCAACCCACGCACGCTTTTCGCAAATAAATGTCTATCTTTGCGCCGTTTTATAAAGATATATCAATTCTACGACTATGAATATGCTCGAAAAGATCAAGCAAATGCTTGAGGAAGTGCAGCAGGTTTCAGCTGCTACACCCGAGGAGGTGGAAGCACTTCGCATCAAGTATTTGAGTAAGAAAGGTGAAATCAGCGCGCTGATGGATGAGTTCCGTACCATCCCCAACGACATGAAGAAAGAGGTGGGGCGCCACATCAACGAACTCAAGGACTACGCCACCGAGCGCATCAACCAGCTCAAGGCCGCTGCCGCCGCTCAGGAGACGGTCGCCGACGACCTCGACCTCACGCGTACCGCTTACCCCATCGCGCTGGGCACGCGCCATCCCCTAACCATCGTCAAGAACGAGATCGTCGATATCTTCTCGCGCCTCGGCTTCACCCTCGCCGAAGGTCCCGAGGTGGAGGACGACTGGCACGTCTATAGCTCCATGAACTTCGCCGACGACCATCCTGCACGCGATATGCAGGACACCTTCTTCGTGGAGGCACACCCCGACATCATCCTGCGTTCCCACACCTCCAGCGTGCAGGCACGTGTGATGGAGAAGCAGCAGCCGCCCATCCGCGTCATCTGCCCCGGTCGCGTCTATCGCAACGAGGCCGTCAGCGCCCGTGCCCACTGCTTCTTCCACCAGGTCGAAGGCCTCTATATCGATAAGAACGTCAGCTTCAAGGACCTCAAGCAGGTGCTCCTCCTCTTCGCCCAGGAGATGTTCGGCCCCGAGACCCAGATTCGCTTGCGCCCCAGCTACTTCCCCTTCACCGAACCCTCGGCTGAGATGGACGTAAGCTGTACCATCTGCGGCGGCAAGGGCTGCTCTATGTGCAAGGGTTCCGGCTGGCTCGAGATTCTCGGCTGCGGCATGGTAGATCCCGCTGTCCTCGAAGCCAATGGCATCGACAGCACCCAGTACACCGGCTACGCCTTCGGTATGGGCATCGAGCGCATCGCCAACCTGAAGTACCAGGTCAAGGACCTCCGCCTCTTCTCCGAGAACGACGTCCGCTTCCTCGAAGAATTCACCGCTGCTAACTAAAATTGAAAAATTGAAAGATTGAAACATTGAAAGTTTCTGTTGCTACAGTCATTAGCAGGGCCGACAGCGTATAGATTTTTTCAATCTTTCAATCTTTCAATCTTTCAATCTTTCAATGTTAAAGTTCCGTTCCCTCTCCCTCGCTTATAGCGACCGCGCGCTATTCAGCGGCCTCGATCTCACCATAGACCGAGGCCAGCTTGTTGGTGTCACCGGCGAGAGTGGAACCGGCAAGACATCCCTGCTGCGTGCCATCGTGGGCGTTATCCCCATCACCGCTGGCTCCATCGAGGTCTGCGGCCTTCCCTTGGATGTGCACCACATCCATGAGATCCGCCAGAAGATCGCCTATGTCCCCCAGGAGCTCCAGCCCCCTGCCGAGAACGGCGCAGCCCTCATCGCCCTCACCCACGCCCTCGCCTATAATAGTACTCTGTTACAGTCGTCGGACGACTGTAACAGAGTGCTCGCTTCCCTTGCCATCGATCCCTCGCTGCTCTCTCTGGAGGCCTCCAAGCTCTCCGGCGGCCAGCGCCAGCGCATCCTCCTCGCTGCATCCCTCGCGCTCCCCAAGCCCCTGCTGCTGCTCGACGAGCCCACCTCCGCCCTCGACGAGGAGAACAGCCAGCGTGTGGCCCTCGCCCTCCTGCGTGCCTGCCATGAAGAAGGCCGTGTCGCCCTCGTCGTCTCCCACGACCCCGTCCTCCTCCGCTTCTGCGACAAGGTCCTCGACTTGACTACGCTCTCCTAGGCCCTCCTAGGCTCCCCTAGGCAACCCTAAACGCTAACCCCTAAACGCTAACCTTTAACCCTTAACCCTTAACCATTCCCCCTCCATGCTCCTCGCCCTCATCCAACACCCCTGCACCCCCTCCATCGACGAGAACCGCTCTCGCATCGCCGCCGCCATCGCCGCCGTCGCTGCCCGTGGCGCAGAGCTCGTCGTGCTGCAGGAGCTCCATAACACCCCATACTTCTGCCAGGTGGAATCCGTTGACAATTTCGACCTCGCCGAGCCCATCCCAGGTCCCAGCACCCACTTCTTCGGTGCCCTGGCCAAGGAGCATGGCGTCGTCCTCGTCACCAGCCTCTTCGAGCGCCGTGCCCCCGGCCTCTACCACAACACCGCCGTCGTCTTCGAGCGCGACGGCAGCATCGCCGGCGTCCATCGCAAGATGCACATCCCCGACGACCCCGCCTACTATGAGAAGTTCTATTTCACCCCCGGCGACCTCGGCTTCCAGCCCATCCAGACCAGCGTCGGCCGCCTCGGCGTGCAGGTGTGCTGGGACCAGTGGTACCCCGAGGGAGCCCGTCTGATGGCCCTCGCCGGTGCCGACATCCTCATCTATCCCACCGCCATCGGCTACGAGAGCAGCGACACCCCTGACGAGCAGGCGCGCCAGCGCCAAGCCTGGCAGCTCGTGCAGCGCGGTCATGCCGTGGCCAACGGTCTCCCCGTCGTCGCCGTGAATAGGGTAGGGCATGAGCCCGATCCCAGCGGTCAGACCCGTGGCATCCAGTTCTGGGGCACCAGCTTCGTCTGCGGCCCCCAGGGCGAGCTCCTGGCCGAAGCCTCCCAGACAGACCCCGAGAACCTCATCGTCGATATCGACCTCCGTCGCTCCGAGCAAGTCCGCCGCTGGTGGCCCTTCCTCCGCGACCGCCGCATCGACGCCTACCAAGAAATTCTTTGTCGCTTCTGCGACAAAGATCTTTAAACCTTAACCCTTAACCATAAACGCTAACCCCTAAACGCTAACCCCTAAACGCTAACCCCTCAACCCTTAACCCTCACCCCTTTAACATCTTCCCCCTTCCCCAAGTCTCCCCTCGGGGAGATTTAGAGGGGGCCGCCCTCCCTCCCATGGCACTCCACTTCACCCCCAGCACCCCCACCATCAGCGACCTGACCCTCCACCTGCAGATGGCCAAGCCCGTCGCTGGTCCCGAGCAGACCGAGATCCGCTCCACCTTCTTCCCTGCCGAGTGGTTCCCCCAGAGCGGCGTGCAGCTCACGTGGCCCCATGCCGCCACCGACTGGGCCCCGCTGCTTGCCGAGGTCGATGACTGCTTCATCCGCATCGCCCTGGAGATCCTTGTGCGCAATGAGCTCCTCTTGATTGTCACCCCCGAGCCCGACCGCATCAAGAGCCTTTTCCACGAGCGCATCCCCTCGCGCCTGCTGCCCCATGTCCGCTATTTCGAGTGTCCCACCAACGACACCTGGGCGCGTGACCACGGCTTCCTTACCCTCATGACCGAGTCCGGTCCCCGCCTCCTCGACTTCCAATTCAACGGTTGGGGCAACAAATTCCCCGCCGACCTCGACAATGCCATCAATAGTCAATTGTCAAATTGTAAATCGTCCAATTGTAAAATCAACGGTACTTACGAATCGCATTTGGACTTCGTCTTCGAGGGCGGCAGCATCGAGAGCGACGGTCGTGGCACCCTCATGACCACCAGCGCCTGCCTCCTCTCGCCCAACCGTAACCCCGACCTTAACCGCCTGCAGATCGAGGAGCGTCTGCTGCGCTGGTTCCATGCCGAGCATGTCCTGTGGCTCGACCACGGCTACCTCGCCGGCGACGACACCGACAGCCATATCGACACCCTCGCCCGCTTCTGCCCCGGCGGCACCATCGCCTACGTCCAGTGCACCGACCCCTCCGACGAACACTATGAGTCCCTCCACTCGATGGAAGAACAGCTGAAGGCTTGGTCTCTCAACCCTCAACCCTCAACCATAAACCCTCAACCGTCCCCCACTGGGGGACCACAGGGGGCCTTCCAATTACTCCCCCTCCCCCTTCCATCCCCCATCTACGACCCCGACGATGGCCATCGTCTGCCCGCCACCTACGCCAACTTCCTTATCATCAACGGCGCTGTCCTGATGCCCACCTACGGCCAGCCTGAGAACGACGACCTCGCCCGTCGCCAGCTCCAGAAGGCCTTCCCCAAGTACGACATCGTCCCCATCGACTGCCGTGTCCTCATCCGTCAGCACGGCTCCCTCCACTGCTCCACCATGCAGTTCCCCGTCGGCGTCCTCGCGTGATGAATCTTGTCCTTCGCAAAAAAATCAAAAAAAGTTGGGAGTTTTGCGGGGAAAGAAGATGGAGATTTGCGAAAAAATACGTACCTTTGCGCCGACTTTAGAAAGAGCGTATCGTGGATATTGATCTTCTGTCCTTGGCCATAGGCCTGCTGCTGCTCTGCATCCCCCTGTTTTTCTTGAGGGTGTTGCGCACGGGTCTCGTTCGCGCCACGCTCGTAGCTGCAGGTCGCATGATCCTACAGCTGTTCCTCATCAGCATCTATCTCCGCTATCTCTTTGAATGGGACAACCCGTGGCTCAACACGCTGTGGGTGGTCATCATGGCGATGGTGGCTACGCACGCCTTAGGGCAGCGCACACGCCTGCAGTGGCGCGTGCTGGCGGTGCCGGCCTTCGTGGGCTTCATCGTGGCGGCAGCGGCCGTGGGCTTCTACTTCCTGCTGTTCGTGCTGAAGCTGGACAACCCCTTCGGGGCCCGCTACTTCATCCCTATCATGGGCATCCTGATGGGGAATATGCTGGGGGTGAATGTGCTGACGCTGTCCACGTTCTATAGTGGTATCGCGCGCGAGCACGCTACCTATTATTATCTGTTGGGCAACGGCGCCACGCGCTTCGAGGCTTGGCTGCCGTTCATGCGTGAGGCGGTCATCAAGAGCTTCACGCCCTGCATAGCGAATATGGCCGTGATGGGTATCGTGGCGCTGCCGGGGACGATGATAGGTCAGATCCTGGGCGGCTCGGCCCCTGATGTGGCTGTGAAATACCAGATGATGATCGTCATCATTACTATGACGGCTTCTATGCTTTCACTCATTCTCACGCTGTTCCTCTCCACCCGTCAGGCTTTCGACGCTTTCGGGCGACTGGGGCCGGTGATGCGATAAAAAATTCAATCTAACACAAAATAACAAGGATCTATGAAAAAGAACATGAAGAAAGTGCTGGTGCTGGGCAGCGGTGCTTTGAAAATCGGACAGGCAGGCGAGTTTGACTACTCTGGATCGCAGGCGTTGAAGGCGCTGCGCGAAGAGGGCATCTCCAGCGTGCTCGTGAACCCTAACATCGCTACCATCCAGACGTCCGAGGGCATCGCCGACAAGGTGTATTTCCAGCCGGTGACCCCATACTTCGTCACGGAAATCATCAAGAAGGAGCGCCCCGACGGCATCCTCTTGGCTTTCGGCGGTCAGACGGCACTGAACTGCGGCACAGAGCTCTACCTTAACGGCACGCTGAAGCAGTACGGCGTGGAGGTGCTGGGCACGAGTGTCGAGGCCATCATGAACACCGAGGACCGCGACCTCTTCGTGAAGAAGCTGGCTGAGGTGGATTTGAAGGTGCCTGTGAGCCACGCCGTGGAGAACATGGACGACGCCCTGAAGGCAGCCCGCGAGATCGGCTTCCCTATCATGATCCGTTCGGCCTACGCCCTTGGCGGCCTCGGCAGCGGCATCTGCCCCAACGAGGAGAAGTTCGTGGAGCTGGCCGAGAGCGCCTTCACCTTCGCCCCCCAGATCCTTGTGGAAGAGAGCCTGAAGGGCTGGAAGGAGATTGAGTTCGAGTGCATCCGCGATGCCAACGACCGCTGCTTCACCGTGGCCTCGATGGAGAACTTCGACCCCCTGGGCATCCACACGGGCGAGAGCATCGTCGTGGCGCCCACCTGTTCGCTCACCGAGGAGCAGGTGAAGATGCTGCAGGATATCACCATCAAGTGTGTGAAGCACCTCGGCATCGTGGGCGAGTGCAACATCCAATTCGCCTTCAACGCCGTCACCAACGACTACCGCATCATTGAGATCAACGCGCGCCTGTCGCGCTCCAGCGCCCTGGCCTCCAAGGCTACGGGTTATCCTCTGGCCTTCGTGGCTGCCAAGATTGCGCTGGGCTACACCCTCGACCAGATTGGCGAGATGGGCACCACGAACTCGGCTTACGTGGCTCCCTCGCTCGACTACATGATCTGCAAGATTCCTCGCTGGGACCTCACCAAGTTCACGGGTGTCAGCCGCCAGATTGGCTCCTCGATGAAGTCCGTGGGCGAGATTATGAGCATCGGCCGCAGCTTCGAGGAGATGCTGCAGAAGGGTCTGCGCATGATAGGGCAGGGGATGCACGGCTTCGTGGGCAACGACCACGTGCGCTTCGACGACCTCGACGACGCCCTGGAGAACCCCACCGACCTGCGCATCTTCGCCATCGCAGAGGCCCTGGAGAAGGGCTACACCGTGGAGCGCATCGAGGAGCTCACGAAGATAGATCCCTGGTTCATCTCGCGCATGAAGCGCATCGTGGATCTCAAGCACCAGCTGGAGAGCTACGACAAGCTGGAGGCCATCCCCGATGACTTCCTGCTGGAAGTGAAGCAGGCTGGCTTCAGCGACTTCCAGATCGCACGCTTCGTGCTCAAGCCCCAGAGCGGCAACCTGGAGAAGGAGAACCTCGAGGTACGCCGCCATCGCAAGCAGCATGGCATCCTGCCCAGCGTGAAGCGCATTCCCACGGTGGCCAGCGAGCACCCCGAGCTGACCAACTACCTCTACTTCACCTACACCCACGTGCCCGCCTTCGGTAACCCCGCAGGCGAGAAATATACGGCAGCCCACGACATCAACTACTTCAATAACGAGAAGTCCGTAGTTGTCTTGGGTTCAGGCGCTTATCGCATCGGTTCCAGCGTGGAGTTCGACTGGTGCTCCGTCAATGCCATCAACACAGCGCGCAAGCTGGGCTACAAGAGCATCATGATCAACTACAACCCCGAGACGGTCTCCACGGACTACGATATGTGCGACCGCCTCTACTTCGACGAGCTGACCCTGGAGCGCGTGCTCGACGTCCTCGACCTGGAGCAGCCGCGTGGCGTCATTGTCAGCGTGGGTGGTCAGATTCCTAACAACCTGGCCATGAAGCTCTACCGCCAGGGCGTGCCCGTGCTGGGTACTTCGCCCGTAGATATCGACCGTGCCGAGAACCGCGACAAGTTCTCCGCCATGCTCGACAAGCTTGGCATCGACCAGCCCGCTTGGCGCGCGCTGACCAGCTTCGAAGACATCAAGGAATTCGTGGCCGAGGTGGATTACCCCGTCCTCGTGCGTCCCAGCTATGTCCTCTCAGGCGCTGCCATGAACGTCTGCTACGACGAGGAGGAGCTGCACCGCTTCCTCGACATGGCCACGGAGGTCTCGAAGGAGTTCCCCGTGGTGGTGTCCAAGTTCATGACCGAGACCAAGGAGATTGAGTTCGACGCCGTCGCCGACAAGGGCGAGATCGTGGAGTACGCCATCTCCGAGCATGTGGAGTATGCCGGCGTACACAGCGGCGACGCCACGATGGTGTTCCCTGCACAGAACGTCTATTTCTCCACCATCCGCCAGATGAAGAAGATCGCCCGCAAGATTGCAGCCGAACTCAACATCAGCGGACCGTTCAACATTCAGTTCCTGGCCAAGAACCGCGAGGTGAAGGTCATCGAGTGCAACCTGCGTGCCTCGCGTTCCTTCCCCTTCGTCAGCAAGATCCTGAAGCGCAACTTCATCGAGACCGCCACGAAGATCATGCTCGACGCGCCCTACCAGCGTGCCGAGAAGAGCGAGTTCGACATCGACCGCATCGGCGTCAAGGCCAGCCAGTTCAGCTTCGCACGTCTGCAGAATGCCGACCCCGTCCTCGGCGTGGATATGTCCTCCACGGGCGAGGTAGGCTGCCTTGGCGACGACCTCCACGAAGCCCTCATCAACGCCCTCATCGCCACCGGCTACCGCATCCCGCAGAAGGCCGTGCTCATCAGCTCCGGTGGTGCCAAGGGTAAGCTGGACCTTTTGGAGCCTGCCCGTCAGCTGGTCAAGAAAGGTCTCGACGTGTATGCCACCGGTGGCACGGCAGCCTTCCTCAACGAGAACGGCGTCTTCGCCCGCAGCGTCAGCTGGCCTGATGAGGAGGACGAGAACAACGTGCTCACGCTCATCGCACAGCACAAGTTCGACCTCATCGTCAACGTGCCTAAGAACCGCACCCGCCGCGAGCTCACCAACGGCTACCGCATCCGTCGTGCTGCCATTGACCACAACATCCCCCTGATGACTAACACGCGTCTGGCCAAGGCCTTCATCGAAGCCTTCACCACCCTCGACCTCAAGGACGTCAAGATCAAGAGCTGGCAGGAGTACAACTCGTAACCTCTATTCCATCGGAATAAGTTTTGCAGCGAAACACCAAAGAATTTCATTTTTTTCTTTGGTGTTTCGCTCATTTAGTACTACCTTTGCACCCGCATTTGGCAATCTCGCGGTTGAAAACCCGTGGGATGTAAGGGAATCCGGTGAGAGTCCGGGACAGTACCTGCTGCTGTAATCCCCTGTCACAGGCAAGCCTGTATAAAGCCACTGATAGAATTGAGAATTGAAAATTGAAAATTGAGAATGCTCAATGATATCGGGAAGGTAAGGTGAGCCGGGGAGAGTCAGAAGACCTGCCGATGCATAAAATAATAAATGTACGCGCGTACAGGATTATGCGATGCGTCTGAAGGTAGTTTCTTTCCATACACTATTGCTCTTGGGGGTGCTGTCGGCACTCTCCCAATGGTCGTATGCCCAGAGCACATCCATGCCTGTGGACACGCTTCAGGAGGTCGTCATCACCGGTACTGGCACGCAGCACCTGCTGAAGAACGTGCCCGTGCAGACGGAGGTCATCTCGCGCAAGATGCTGGACAGCTACGGCGGCAAGAGCATCGAGGAGATCCTGGCAGGCCTCACGGCCAGCTTTGCCTTCAGTGAGGGCGATATGGGCAGCCAGATGCAGCTGGGCGGTCTGGGCAACGCCTACATCCTGATTCTCATCGACGGCAAGCGCATCCACGGCGACGTGGGTGGCGAGAACGACCTGGGACTCATCGACCCGCACAACATCGAGCGCATCGAGATTGTCAAGGGCGCACAGAGCGCACTCTACGGCAGCGACGCGATGGCGGGCGTCATCAACATCATCACGAAGAAGCACACGGAGAAGGGCGTCTATGCCGACAATATCACGCGCTACGGGATGCACAACGACCTGCGCCAGCACAACACCGTGGCCTTCAACATCGGTAAGTTCGGCAGCCAGACAGGCTTCCAGCTGCAGCGCAACGACGGCTGGCAGAACACCGCCGAGGAGTTTGCTGAAGCCATGGTGCTCACGGACAGCAAGAACAAAACCGTCAACCAGTTCCGCAACTGGCAGGTGACGGAGCGCCTGACCTACAAGCCCGTTCGCGATGTGGAGCTCTATGCCGACGGCTCGTACTACATCAAGGACATCAACCGCCCGCAGAACGGCACGCATCCCAGCTGCGACGTCTATACCTACGACCTCCACTACCGCAACGCCTCGGCCTCGCTGGGCGGCAAATGGTACCTGAGCGGCGAGGAGGGCACCGTGCGTCGCAACTACCTCTCGCTGGATGCCGACTGGAACAAGCACGAATACTCCTACATCTACACGGCCAAGCACTACGATTATGTGCTGCTGCAGGGCGAGGAGTACGGCGACCAGAACGGCGAGTGGTTCTCGGTGGCCATGAAACCTGGTCAGCAAAAGCTGCAGAGCGACCAGCAGCGCGCGATGGCGCAGCTGAAGGGCATCTTCTACCTGCCCTATGAGAACACGCTCCATGCCGGTGCCGAGTTCCGCTACGACTACCTCAACGCTCCCGACCGCACAGATAGCGGTTCCGCCAGCGACTGGACGGCGGCCGTCTATGTGCAGGACGAGTTCAACCTGCTCTCGTGGTTCAACCTCACGGCCGGTCTGCGACTGGTCGATAACCGCAACTTCGGCGTGCGCCTGACGCCCAAGGTCAGTGCCATGTTCTCTGCAGGCGACTTCCGCTTCCGACTGGGCTGGAGCCAGGGCTTCAAGACACCTACGGTCAAGGAGCTGCACTACCGCTACCTGCATCTCATGGGTGGCAGCACGTTCTTCAATATCGGCAACACCGACCTGAACCCGCAGACCAGCAACTACTACTCGGCCAACATCGAGTATCGCGGTCGGAAGGTGACAGCTTCGGTCACGGGCTACCTGAACAAGCTGGACAATATGATCGCGCTGGTGAACGTGCCCGTCGGCGAGATTCCTGCCGGCGTCACGACGGCCTATCTGGGCGACGGCAGCAACAATGTGCAGGCGCGTATGTATAAGAATATGGACAACGCGCGCACGGTTGGCGTTGATGTCACGCTGTCCTATCAGGTTTACAAGGACCTTACGCTCACGGCCGCCTACAGCTACCTGGACACCGAGGCCAATCTCTATAACGCCTCCAAGGATCGCATGGAGACCGTCACCATCGACGGCATGGCCCACCACAAATGGTCGGCCTCGGCCATGTACACCCACACCTTCTGTCCGCGTTACAAGCTGGGCATCAACCTCTCCACACGCGGCAGCAGCACACGCTACTACCAGAACAACGGCAACGGCCAGCCCTTCCAGATCTGGCGCATCAACACCACCCACGACCTTGGCAAGGCAGGCAAAATGCTGAGCTACAGGCTGGAGCTGGGCGTGGACAACATCTTCAATTACGTCGATCGCACGATGCACCCTTACCACCTCGGCAACAACACCCCGGGCACCACGGTCTATGGCACCTTCGCCCTCAAGTTCAATCATGGCAAACGAGTTAAACAACATAATGTATCAACTAAATCAAAAACTAACGATGAAGAAGATTAAATCTTTGATCGTGGCTGCTATGGCAGTTGCCCTGGTAGCCCCCATGTTCACCTCTTGTAAGGATGACAAGGACGAAAGCAACAGCGAAACCATTCAGAACCTCGTTTCCGAGTACAGCGTCAACGACAAGATGGTAGCTGCTCAGAAGGCCCAGTCCGGCAAGGACGAAGCCGTGCTGCTGGTCGCTTTCGGTTCCACTTGGAACAACGCTTTCCAAGCTTTCGACGCCACGAAGGCTGCTTACGAGGCTGCTTTCCCCAATGCCGATGTCTATGTCAGCTTCTCCAGCGACATCTGCATCAACCGTGCCAGCGCAGGTGAGAACAAGGACGACAACGGAAAACTTGTGAAGCGCGACTACTATGAGCCCCGCTATCTCCTGCACGCCATCGGCGCTGCCAAGTACGGCAAGATCTATGTGCAGTCCCTGCAGGTGATTCCCGGTGAGGAGTTCGCTGCTGTCGTGGCTTCCGTGAAGAAGTTCATGAACAACGGTTACATTGAGAAAGCTCACTTGGATGATGAGTATCTGAAGAAACTGTCCGAGGACGAGGCCATTTTCCTGGGCATGCCGTTGCTCGACAAGCCCGATGTGGACGTGCCCGCCGTGGCTAAAAAGCTGAACGACCTGTATGCCAATGAGGCTGCCCAGGGCGTGGTTGCTTTCATGGGTCATGGTAACCCCGACAGCTACGACACCTTCAAGGCCAACAAGCGCTACCAGCAGCTCGAGACTGAACTGCAGAAGCTCAACCCCAACTACTTCGTAGGCACTGTGGATATGCCCGACAACTACAAAGAGAATGTGCTGGAGCGCATGAAGGAACAGAATCTCACCAGTGGTAAGATTTATCTGCACGCCCTGATGTCTATCGCCGGTGACCATGCTCACAACGACATGGCCGGTCAGGGCGACGAGTACTGGAATCCGATGGCTCCCGAGAGCGAGGACGTCAGCTGGTATGAGTTCTTCAGCCACGCAGGTTACGAGGCTATCGTGCCCACAAAGAACGGTCATCCTCTTGGTCTGCTGGAACTCGAGGAAGTACGTAAGGTATGGATTGGGCACACAGAGAACGCTGAGTTCCTGGAGGATGCTTACCATAGCATGTATCCCGAAGCTGAGTAAACACGTTTTATAAACATACCATGTTTTTCGCCTCTGTGAAGAGGTTACTATCTGCTAATTTTTGAAGGATTGGGACCGCTGCGTGCTGCGTGCACGGGCGTGTCCCATTCCGATGTTAAGAGAACATGGAATTTTAATGAGCCATACTACAATGAAGATCTATACTAAAACAGGTGACGCCGGCCAGACCTCCCTTGTGGGCGGACAGCGCGTCAGCAAGTGCTGCCAGCGGCTGGAGAGCTACGGCACCGTCGATGAACTCAACTCGCACATCGGTGTGCTGATGTCGGAACTCAGCGACCAGCAGGACGTGGACATGCTCCTCGACGTCCAGCGCACGCTCTTCGTGCTTGGCGGCTATCTGGCCACCGACACCACGGAGCGCGAAGTGCGCCCCGGAAACGTCATCACTCCTGAGATGGTGGCTGTGCTTGAAGCCGAGATCGACCGCCTGCAGGCCCTGCTGCCGCCCCTGCGCCTCTTCATCCTGCCTGGCGGCACCCACGCGGCTGCCGAGGCTCACGTCTGCCGTACCGTCTGCCGCCGTGCCGAGCGCGAGATGCTGCGCCTGGCCGAGGAGGCAGAGGTCGATGCCACAGCGCTCGCCTATGTCAACCGTCTCAGTGACTATCTCTTTGTCCTCGCCCGCAAGGCCAATATGGATGCCGGCGTGGAAGATATCATCTGGAAACGACAGAAATAATCAGAATAATCACATAACAACTATTTTACAGATTCATGAACATATTTCTCATGAGAAACACACTGCTGGCTGCAACAGTGATGTTGACCACTGCAGCTCAGGCCGTGGACATTGATTCTATTGACGCCCGCCATACTCGCGAGATGAACCCTGTCGTCATCACGGGCACGGGCACCTACCACCGTGCCGAGAACTCCCCTGTGGCCGTGCAGGTCATCTCCGCCAAGGAGATTCAGGACGCGCAGGTGACAACGCTGCAGGACGCGCTCTCCAAGCTCACTTCCACCATCACCACCCACACCAACGGTATGGGCACATTCGTCAACTTCAACGGTGTCAGCGACGACTATATCGTCATCCTAGAGAACGGCAAGCGCGTGAGCGGCGACGACCGATGGAACCGCATCAGCATGGAGAATGTGAAGCGCATCGAGATCTACAGCGGTGCCGCCTCTGCCCTCTATGGCAGCGACGCCATCGCGGGTGTCATCAACATCATCACCGACGACACCAAGTCGCCCGTCAGCGTCAGCTCCAACACACGCCTGATGAACAACGGCCGTCTGGACGAAGACGTGGCCGTGGACGTCACCGCCGGCAAGTTCTCCAGTCGCACGGAATACACACATCACCGTGCTGGCAACTGGCAGGTCAACCACTATCAGGAGTTCGAGGAGGGTGACAACAAAGTGCTGAAGCTCACCGGCCGCCCCATGTCAGCCGGCTACCACAGCAACAACATCGCAGAGCGTCTGGAGTGGCGCTTCAACGACAAGTGGTCCGTCTATCTCCGTGGCTCCTACTACGACCATCTCACAGACCGTCCGCAGGCGGCTTCTTACTTCACGCAGAAGAAGACCACGGACAAGAAGACCAAGGAGACCACCTACACCTACTCCCCCAAGCAGGCTTACACCTACGACGTACACCACACCTCTTATATGTATGGCGGCGGTGCGCGCTGGACCCCCAACAGCCGCATCCATCTCTATCTCGACGTCTATAGCGACAACTTCTCCTCGGACTACAACTACTGGCAGACCGATGAGAAAGAGGCCTACGACGAGACCCGCAAGCGCACGCATTACACCAACGAGACGCTGCGCGGCATCTTCCGTCTGGCCGACTGGAACAAGCTCACCGCCGGCGCCGAGTTCGTGCAGGAGAGCCTCACCAGCGAGAGCGACAACATCGATAAAGCCCGCACGAACACCTATAACCTCTTCGCGCAGGACGAGATCAACATCTTCAAGTACCTCGACGCTGTCGCTGGCGTGCGCTACACGCAGAACGACAACTTCGGTGCTGCCTTCACGCCCAACGCCGGCCTCTTCTTCCACATCGCAGGCTTCCGTCTGCGCGCCAGCTATGCCGGTGGCTATCGCACACCCACGCTCTCACAGATGTATGCCACCGACCAGGCCAAGACTACGGCGCGCTACACCCTCAACAACCCCAACCTGAAGCCCGAGAAGAACCATTTCTTCAATGTCAATGCCGAGTACAGCAACAAGTGGATGAGCGTCAGCGTCAGCGGCTTCATGAACAAGATTCGCGACATGATCAACTACCGCACGATGACCGACGAGGAGATTGCAGCCTCTGCCGACCTCACAGCCCTGCGCAACGACGGCTGGAAGACCATCCGCCAGCGCGACAACATCGACAAGGCCACCCTTCGCGGCATCAGTGCCTCCGTGAAGTTCCTCATCCCCGGCGGCGTCACCATCGGCGGCGGCTACACCTTCACCGATTCCAAAGCCGAGACGAAGACCCTCAACGCCAAGACACAGCAGTATGAGGTCTCCGAGTCGCCCGTGGATAAGAGCGTGAAGCACGTGGGCAACGTCATGGCAGCATGGGACCACACATGGGGCAATTACCACCTGAACATCACCGTCAACGGCCACATCCAAGGCGAGCGCTACAGCAGCACCTACGGCTATGCCGACGGCTTCAGCCAGTGGGACCTCGTCACCCGCCACACTGTCCGCCTCAAGCACTTCACGCTGGAGCCCGGCCTCGGCATCGAGAACATCTTCAACCAGCGCGACACCTCGCCCTGGAACTCCAACTTCTCCACCATCACCCCCGGCCGCTCCTTCATCGCAAGCCTGCGACTGAAGTATTGAAAACCCCTTCTCCCTTACAGCGTCCCCCATTTTTTTGAATTTTAATTCTCACACCGCACAGGTCACTCACACGAAGTGATGACCTGTGCGGTGAATGTTATTCTCCCGCACCATCGGGAGGGCTTTTTTGTGCCCAAAAGTGAATTTTATGCATTTTTCTTTTGCGCGCATCGATTAAATCCCTACTTTTGTGGCGTGAATCAGTGATAAAGCCTATGAGTACCGAGGTGATGATACAGAAAATTGCCGAGTATTTCAAGACGCAACCCGTCTTGAAAGCATGGCTCTTTGGCTCGTATTCGCGTGGCGAAGAGCGGCCGGACAGCGATGTGGACATATTGTTCGTGCCTGATATGTCTCAAAAGTTCAGCCTCTTCACGCTCGGTGGGATGTATATGGATTTGAAGGATATTTTAAACCGTGAGGTAGATCTTATTCCTGAGAACTCCCTACTTCCTTTCGCAAAACATAGTGCAGAACGCGATAAAAAGTTGATTTATGAGAGAGCCACTGAGAGATAAGAATCGCCTTGAACATATGCTGGAGCACATAGAAAAGGTTCTGAATGCAGCGAAGGGAAAGAGCTTCGCCGAATTCAATGATGATCCGATTCTTTTTGGCGCGATCGCTTACTTTACGATGATTATTGGTGAAGCAGCCTATATGTTGACAAAGGATTTCAAGGAGCAACATCCGTCAACCCCCTGGCGTCAGATAGAGGGGATGCGGCACCATATAGTACATGGTTATGCCCAGATCCAAAAGGGAATGCTTTGGAATGTTGTTCAAGAAGACTTGCTTCCCTTGAAAGCTCAACTTGAAACATATCTCACGACTACCAACTGGGACGAATGGGAGTCGCAGAGTATACAGACATAATTATTGCCCCCTTGAGCGTTTAACCCTTTAACATTAAACTGTTTATGTAATAAACCACATTAGATAGACATACAGACAGAAGCGTCCGCTTAGATTCTTGTTCTTCGAAAATCGGCAAAATTAAGAAGAATGCACAGGAGTAAAAGTCTCGGATGCTCACGCCGACGGCGTGGGCTTTTACTCGTATAAGTGCATTAGGTGTTTGCCGATACCTCGAAGAACGTAGACGAAGTGAAGTCCACGTTTTCTTTTTGTGCCCTATTCAAAGCACATCCAACTATTATCAATACCTATAATTGTTCTATTATGAAGCACAAGACATTATCAATTCTGCTGGCCATGTTCATGAGCATGGTAGCATGTGTGGCCTCGGCCCACAACTTCTGGGTTGACGGCATCTTTTACAAGATTACATCATCCACTGACCTTACCGTATCAGTGACATACGAAGGGAACTCTTATTCCAGTTACTCAAATGAATACACAGGTAGTGTTGTCATTCCCGAAACGGTAACGTATAGTGGAAAGACTTACAGCGTGACCTCGATTGGTGATTATGCGTTCTTTAGTTGCGGCGGCCTGACTTCCGTCACCATTCCCAACAGCGTGACCTCGATTGGCGATAATGCGTTCCTAGCTTGCAAAGGCCTGACCAAGGCTGAGTTTTCCAGCGTGGAAAGTCTGTGTAATATAAAGTTTGGCAATAATTCCAATCCCTTGTGTGATGCCCATCATTTGTATATTAATGGTGAGGAAGTAAAGGATTTAGTCATCCCTAACACCGTGACCTCGATTGGCAGTTATGCGTTCAGAGGTTGCAGTGGCCTTACCTCTGTCACCATTCCCAACAGTGTGACCTCGATTGGCAGTTATGCGTTCAGAGGTTGCAGTGGCCTTACCTCTGTCACCATTCCCAGCAGCGTGACCTCGATTGGCGATAAAGCGTTCTATGGTTGCAGTGGCCTGACCTCTATCATCATCCCCGAGAGCGTGACCTCGATTGGCAGTTCTGCGTTCTATGAATGCAGTGGCCTGACCTCTATCATCATCCCCGAGAGCGTGACCTCGATTGGCAATTATGTGTTCTATGGTTGCAGTGGCCTGACTTCCGTCACCATCCCCAACAGCGTGACCTCGATTGGCGATTATGTGTTCTATGGTTGCAGTGGCCTTACCTCTGTCGTCATTGGCAATAGCGTGACCTCGATAGGCAATGAGGTGTTCTCTGGTTGCAGCAGTCTGACCTCCGTCACTATTAATAGCAATGCCATTGCTTCAGAGAAATATAGCGACTCATCTACTCTCGCCCAATTTTTTGGCTCACAGGTAAAGAACTATGTATTTGGTGATGAAGTACAGAGTCTTGGAGCGTATGCCTGCTATAATAGTGGTAGCCTGACCTCTGTCACCATCCTCAACAGTGTGACCTCGATTGGCGTTTCTGCGTTCTCTAATTGCAGTGGCCTGACCTCTGTGACCATAGGCAACAGTGTGACCTCGATTGGCAATTCTGCGTTCTATGGTTGCAGCGGTCTGTCCTCTGTCGCCATTCCCAACAGCGTGACCTCGATTGGCTCTGGTGCGTTCTATGGTTGCAGCGGCTTGACCTCTGTCACCATTCCCAACAACGTGACCTCGATTGGCAATTCTGCGTTCAGGAATTGCAGTGGTCTGACCTCTGTCACAATTGGCAATAGCGTAACCTCGATTGGCAATCATGCGTTCTATGGTTGCAGCAGCCTTACCTCTGTCATCATTCCCAACAGCGTGACCTCGATTGGCGATTATGCGTTCCATGGTTGCAGAGGCCTGACCTCTGTCACCATCCCCAACAGTGTGACCTCGATTGGCGTTTCTGCGTTCTATGTTTGCAGTGGCCTGACCTCTGTCACCATCCCCAACAGCGTGATATCGATTGGCAGTCAGGCGTTCAGTCATTGCAGTGGCCTTACCTCTGTCACCATCCCCAACAGCGTAACCTCGATTGGCGGTCATGCGTTCTATGGTTGCAGTGGTCTGACCAAGGCTGAGTTTGCCAGCGTGGAAAGTCTGTGTAATATAAAGTTTGGCGATTTAAGTTCCAATCCCTTGTATTATGCCCATCATTTGTATATTAATGGTAAGGAAGTAAAGGATTTAGTCATCCCTAACAGCGTGATCTCGATAGACAGTCCTGCGTTCTATGGTTGCAGTGGTCTGACTTCCGTCACCATTCCCAACAGCGTGACCTCGATTGGCGATAAAGCGTTCGATGGCTGCAGTGGTCTGACTTCCGTCACTATCAATTGCGATTATATCGCGTCAAAGTCCTATCAAAGTTCCTCGACATTGTCAGGAATATTTGGGTCACAAGTAAAGGAGTATGTATTTGGCGATGGAGTAACAAGTATCGGAGACTACGCATGTTATAACTGCACAAACTTGGCATCCGTCACCATCCCCAGTAGAGTGACGAGCATTGGAGAGTGTACGTTCTCTGGTTGCCGCAAATTGACTTCTATCAACATTCCTGAAAATGTTTCAACGATTGGCGATAATGCCTTCTCTGGTTGTCAGAGTCTGTTAACTGTTACTATCAAATGCCCTCTTGTGGGCACGTGGTTTAAAGAAATTTCGTCTATTAGGAATCTTATATTAGGAGAGGGAATCAGGAGAATCAACGATGAAGCCTTTTCCGGTTGTACTAACATTTTAGATGTGTTCTGCTATGCCAACACAGTTCCCATAACTGGCAGCAATGCATTTAAAAGCGTGACAGGTGGTGCAATCTTGCACGTGCCTTCTTCAGCTATGGGAAGCTATCGTTCTCAAAGTCCCTGGAGTGAGTTTTACAATATCGTGGCATTAACGGACGAGGAGACTGGCATTACAGCAATTGACAATGGACAACAAAAAGCTTACAAAGTCTATGACATGAACGGTCGCAAGTACATTCAGATGCAACGCGGCGTAAACATCATCCGCTCTGCAGATGGCACAACCCGCAAGGTGCTGGTGAAGTAACGGTCATCAAATTGCAGCACTCAAAAGATGCCCTTCGGAGAGGGGGTATAGCTTCCTTCCGCAGGCGGCAGATATTTAAAGATTTCTTAACAAAATTCATGCGCACACCGCACAATGATTCATCCAGCAGGCTGCATCACACGATGCAGCCTGCTGCGTTACCCTCTACAGTGTCTGCGCGTAGTCTCTATAGAGGGTAAGGCGAGGGAGTAGTAGTGTCTTTAAAAGAAGGCTTAAGGGTTTTGGCCGAAAGGCTTAAGGGTTATGAGAAAAAGGCTTAAGGGTTTTGCGCTGAAGCCTTAAGGGTTATGATGGAAGATGGAAGAGGGGATTTTTCTATGTCTGAAATGTAACATTTTCGTTTTTTGCATACTACATTGATGGAAAAGTATTAATTTTGCAGGCGAAAACGTGATAAAATATATGGAAGAAAAGAATAGAGACATATTATTGCGATTGCTACAGCAACATAAGGAGCTGGGTATATCGGAGCAGATAGACTACCAGAAGTTCTATCTGTACTCCATCATTACACACTCTACGGCCATCGAAGGCTCTACGGTGACGGAGGTGGAAGCGCAACTGCTGTTCGACGAGGGCATCACCAGCAGCAAGCGGACGATGATGGAGCAGATGATGAACCTCGACCTGAAAGCGGCCTATGACTATGGCATGCAATGGATCAAGCGGCATTTGGACATCACGGTGGATTGGCTCGTGCTGTTGGCTTCAAAGGTAATGGCTCGCACGGGTAGTGAGTATCACGCTGCAGGAGGTGATTTCTCGGCTGCTAAAGGCGATCTTCGTAAACTGAATGTTACTGCCGGACTGGGCGGAAAGTCGTATATGTCGTATTTGAAGGTGCCTGCGCGATTAACTGATTTCTGCGAAGAACTTAACAAACGTCGTAAAGATATTGATGCTAACGACATTGCTGCCATCTATGAACTGAGTTTCTGGGCGCACTTCGAGTTGGTGACCATTCATCCTTGGGCAGACGGCAACGGACGTACTTGCCGCTTGCTGATGAACTTGTTGCAGATGGAGTTCGGTGTGCTGCCGACAAAGGTGCTGAAAGAGGACAAAACTAAGTACATTCAGGCTTTAATTGACACGCGTGAGCAGGAAGACATCAACATCTTCATCGATTGCATGACTCGTCTGCATTGCCAGCATTTAAAGACGGATATCGACCATTATCTGGAGTCAACGTCAGAGAAAATGGTCGATAAACAGGCCTTGAAGCAGAAAATGGTCGATAAATGGTCGATAAAGCCCTCTTTGGCCGAGAAACTGGTCGATATTCTGGACTTTGTAGCCGATAAGGGCGATTTTACCACAGAACAGATTGTCAGTCACTTTGGCTTTAACGCAACCTCCGTCAAGCGCTACCTGCGCCAGCTCACCGAGTTTGGCTATCTGGAGGCGCATGGAGGCAATAAGAACAGAACTTATAGCTACCGGAACTAAACAATTACACTGACTACTACAAAGAAAAGTGCCATAGGTTCGGAGAAAATAGGTCCTAGTTCGGAGAAAA
>Ga0310691_10001585_pt1 | contig 34222 bp, 46 predicted proteins | sample 176DNAGHGlowgp2_FD_203887 | JGI IMG/M metagenome (GOLD analysis project Ga0310691, IMG submission 203887) | Sheep rumen microbial communities from Palmerston North, Manawatu-Wanganui, New Zealand - 1766 DNA GHGlow gp2 (v2) (version 2) | ecosystem: Host-associated > Mammals > Digestive system >... | reverse complement strand
CTTCTCTACAAAAATACAAATTTTTTTTGAAATAATCAAATTTTTTAGCAACTTTTTTATTATCTATATATGGGCAGTAGGTTAGTGAGCGTCAGTTGACTTGACTTTCAACTATTCTGCGGATATTCAACTCTTTGCCAAATATTATCAAGCCAATGCCATAGGGATTCTAATTCCTCAGCTGAATAGCCTATCTCTTCTCTAACATATTGATTACCCCATACTTCATCGATAATACATTTTACATCCAGAAGATTTCCTTTGTCCTCTTCACTCCAAGTATGCTTTTGTCTAATATAATCTTTAGTCAAATCAGCCATTTCAGGCATTACTTGTTGCTTGTAGTTCTCAGACTCATTTTCAATCTTCTTCAGCTCTATCTTATCAGTAGGCTTCTGTTCACCTTGCTTTTCAAGCCAATCAAGACACTCTTTAAGGTTTGTATTGTAGTCTATAAACCTTTGTTCATCAACATCAGTGAGGCACATTCCGATACAATTTTTTATGGCCTCATTAGATTCCTTTAAGTCTTTATCGCTCTCTTTGAGTTCGGGGAATATACCTTCAAGAGTATTTTTGAAACATTCAACACCTATTTTAGAATCATCAGATAAGTCTTGTGCAGTAACGTAGTTTTTCTTTGCTATTTCTAAAGCTTCATCAAAGCGTTTTGCTTTTTGTTTTGTTGTCATAAACCTCGGCCAAGGAAACCCACGAGTCTTTAGCTCGTGGGAGGAATTGGCCAAATTCCTTCTTTTTGTTAAGCTTCTAGTGCAAAGTTACAAAATGTTTTTTATGTACTAAAATATTTTTTGTTAAATTATGTTAAATATCCGCTTTTCTAAACATTGTTTCTTGAAATTCTTTAGTTCTTACGAAACCAAACCTTCCATAAAACTCTTTTAGCTGTTTTGAATTAAGGCCATTTGAAGCTAATGGTAGAACAAGTAATACAATATCGTTATTTCCATATGCATTTACAATCGCATTAAGCAATGCAGTAGCAATTCCTTGACCTCTATATCCGCTGTCAACATAGATTCTGCGCAATTCTAATAATGTACCACTCCGCATATATGCAGAATATCTGTTAGAGATGCTTGTTGCTTTTTTAAGATGGGCAGAGCCTATCTCAATTTCTTTGCCATCAACAATTGTGGTGGCAACGAATCTTTGCTTTGGGCATCCTCTAACAGATATTTCAAATTGTAGCATATTGCTTATTGAGCAATTACAAGAATGTTTACTTTCTTACCTTTTTGTATGGTCATATACTTTCCGTGAATCAAGTCATCAACACTAATCGACTTGTTTACATCATAAACCTTTTCTCTATTAATAGAGATTGCATTCGACTTAATCATCGTCCTAGCTTCGTTTTTGCTGCTAAAAGCGCCACAAGACACACTAACATCTACAAGCTTTTCGCCATTTACAAATGCATCCTTGCTAATATTAAAAGTTGGAAGCCCCTCAAATACCTTTTCAAAGTCTTCTGCTTTTATACTCGTCAATGTTTCCTTTGAAGGGTTTCCAAACATAACGTTAGCGGTAGATACTGCAAGCCTAAAGGCTTCTCTTCCGTGAATCATACAAGTTACTTCTTCTGCAAGCCTTTTCTGAAGCAAACGCTTGCTAGGATTCTGTCGATGAAGCTCAATGAGTCTATCAATTTCATCAAGCTCTAACAAAGTAAACTTCTTGATAAACACTTCTGCATCTTCATCTGATTGATTCAGCCAAAACTGCATAAAATCATAAGGAGTTGTCTTTTTAGCATCAAGCCAAACAGAGTTACCTTCCGTCTTTCCGAACTTCTTGCCATCAGCGCAAGTAATCAAGTCCCAAGTAAGTCCACAAGCATCATCTTGGCCAATCATCTTATGAACGAGGTCAATGCCAGTGATAATGTTACCCAAGTTATCAGTACCGCCTATTTGCAACTTACAGTTATAGTTCTGATACAAATGAACAAAGTCATAGCCTTGTAACAAACCATAGCTAAATTCTTGGAATGAAATACCACTACCATCCCTTTCTAATCGCTTGCGCACATTCTCTTTGGCCATAAGGTAGTTTACTGTAATCTTTTTACCAATCAATCTCAAGAAATCAAGCACTTGGAAGCCATTGTACCAATCATAATTGTTAAGCATAATTGCACCGTTTTCAGCGCTATCATCAAAGTTTATGATGGAAGAGATTTGTTTCTTTACCTTTTCAACGTTGTTAAACACATCCTCCATAGAGATTGTGTTTCTCTCTTGGCTCTTACCGCTAGGGTCACCTATTGCACAAGTAGCTCCACCTACAAGTATGATTGGTTTGTGCCCATACTTCTGCAAAATTTTTGCAGTCATCAAACCTACAAGGTGATGTACCCCAAGCGAATCGCTTGTTGGGTCTAAGCCAATATAAAATGTAGTTGGTTTACTTAGCAGCTCGTTTAAGTTGCCACTTGTTTGGGAAATCAATCCCCTTTTTGTCAATTCCTCGATTAATGGAAGCATAATTTTTTTTATATTTTAATTGTTTTTTAAAATGCCTTTGGTGTTTTACACTCTTGTATTTGATTGTCAGCCAATGCTACTAGCATAGATTTCAAGAGATTTGTTTTATCCATCTTTGCTATTTGCCCAAACAATATTTCATTATCACGTGCAATTTCCGCCTTTATTCTAGCTTCTCGTTTGTTGGCATACATTTTTCTAACAACGTCGTAGGCTTCATCCGTGAAAGAACTTGTAACTCTATATTTGGAGTCCTTAATTTTAAGGCATAGGTGAGATTCTTTCATATCCATTGTAATATATTTCAATGAATATTTATCACCAAACTTCATTTGGTTAATACCCATAGACTCTAGTTCATCTGAAAGTTGTAGGTAACTATCTCCAGTGATGAACATTGCGTTAAATGCTAGGGCAATATCGTGCATAATAAACTCAGACCCATACCCATCCTTACCATTAAAGAAGGAGATATGGTCTTTTGCATTTTTTACACCCCACGCTTGTACATAGTTTCCATATTTGTCGCTTATAATAGCAACCTCTTCACCTCGATAAATCTTATAAGATAAACCAAGTTTCGCATTCTTAATGTCGGTTATGCTTAACTGTTTTGATAAATAATATTCTACTGCCATACTAATTTCCTCCTATTGTTAGCTTTAATGGGGAGTTCTCCCAAGTGCATATTGAATACTCCTCGCACTCTGTTGCGTTATTACCGAACGGCATAGAAAACCTTCCGTTTGGGTTTAAAAATATTTCTCCTTGTCTTATTGGTTTTTTATCGTGTAGGTATAACACGCCATTTTTATTTCTTGCTAGCCACATATCAATAAGGTCCCCATACTTGTAAATCGGCAGAGTCAACCTCTCCACCATTAGGATATTTTTCCAAAAATCTCTCCAAAGTTTTAACGCTATTTTTAGCATATGCTATTGGAGAATTAGGTAAACAAACAGCGAATATAGTTCCACCATAACTAATTTCCCTTTTAAAGGTTGGCGTTATGGTAATACCACAGTCTTCTGCCCATTTTGTAAATTCTTTGAGCGAATGGAAGTGCTTGCACCCCTTTTCAGTAGATGAGAATTCATAGAAAAACACGCTACACTTATCAATATAGCTATCTGGTAATTCTCCATATTCTTCAAAGTTATCCCTATTATCGTTAAGTCTTACAAGGAAATCTCTATTTGGGATGAATACTGTGCCTTTATGATAAAATCCACCTGAAGAACTAGAAGCATACATACCTCCGTACCCATTATTGCCATAGGCAGAATAGGTTGTGGCCCTTTTCTCTTCCTCTAAGTATTTCTTAAAATCTCGTTCAAATCTAGCATTCATATGTAAAACTGCTTTTTATTGTAATTCATCATCGTCCTCAGCGCAACTCCATCTTAGTCCTCCATAACTAGAATCACTAATCAAGGTAGGCGTTAATAACGAAGAATCTAATTCAAGATATTTTGGGCTTTTTAATGAAGATGGCCTAATGCAACAATGGCTAATTACCCTATGCATCAAGTTTTGCAACTCATAATCTGACACATAGATATTGTTGTTTTCCAAGAAATTATCAAATTCGTATAAGTTATCAAAGTATTCATATACATCAGGATTGTTTACATCCTTATAGTAATAAATTACATTCTTTGACTTATCATACTTTTTCTTTCTTTTATTTCCGTGAGTCTTATCAACATCACTATACATTGGGTTCTTCGTATCTTTCTTTTTTGAGCCTTTTACGGAGTACTTATTTCTTAGGTCTCTTAATCTATCCCAATATGCATTTTCATCGTCTTCTCCGTTATAATATGAATCATACATATCATCATCATAGTAATCAGAGTAACCATAAGCTAATGATAGATTTCTATCGTTAACTTCCTTCAAGGCAAGTTTAAAATCTCCTATAAATGAAGGCTTTTTCTTTTTGTAATTATTTATCTTTAACCTACGCATTGTGAATAGAAATAATCGTTATAGAAATAGTTATTACTTGCGTTTTCAAACAAGCATAAGGCGTACACTAAAATTGTTAGTATAACAATTATTAAGGATGTGACCCTTTTCTTCTCATAGTTTCTTATGTACTTATCAAAACTATCTATACTTGCTGTTTTACCCATATTGTAGTTCATTGTTTGGCTGAGTTGGCCAACAGTACTATTAGTTTTTTCAAACTCGTTGAACGAATAAGAAAGTTGTTCTTTAGGTATGGTTAGTCTATAATCTAATTCTAGCCAATTGTTAAACCAAAGTGTGTCAAACTTTACAAACACATTTTTTAGTAATGTATAATCGCAACTTTCTCTTAAGCAATACTTCAATTTTGTCCCATTATCCACTGAACAAAGTTCATCTTCCGTCATAACAAACCTTCTGTGATTAAAGAACAAGTCCCAAACCCCTAAAAGGAATGCTGAAACGGTGAAAATCTTTAAACCATCACTATTTGGGTAATTGTAATGTAATAGGAATAATATGCCAAAAGTACATAACCATCCCATCTTCCATTTTTCTTTTTTAGAAATCATATGTTTGTTAAATTTCTCTGCAAAGATACTAAAAAGAATTGATACAAAGAAAAAAGTCGTGTTAATTTTTGTTAATAACGATATTTTTCTTTTTTTGATTTCTTTATTTTTGATTACTTTAGACATTTTTGACTAAACTTAGCAAATCCTTCGAATTTTTATTTATTATTAGACTACTGTGTAATTCATTAATAAGGGTAGTCAAACAGCCTAGCTCGTATGAATATTCTATAAAGGCATCAAATGAGGTAGTTTTCAAACACATAAATCTCCCAACTCTAGTCAATAACATTGTTGCATATACAGCCGAAAACCCATTCTCTTCTATCTCTTTAAAAAGTAATGCTTTAAAAAATGGAAAAAAGTATGGATAAAATTTATTTCTTAATATTGGGTTATTAAACAAATTAACTGGTGTACCATTTTTACTAAGTGCCCAGTGCTTAAATACTTTGCCAAAAGGAAGCGAATTGTCTATGCAAAATTTTTGAATAAGAAGGCCATATTCACTTAAAGTAAAAATTTTATCATTATGTATTATTTTTTCTTCCATTACTCAAATATTTTTTTTTGCAATAATCCATTCCCCAATATGCATTTAAAAAGGCAAGTCAAATCTTTTTAAATATAAAGCATTTTAATTTCTTTGCAAAGATACAAAAAAATTTTTATAAACCAAAAAAATAAGTGTTAAAAATAAAAAAAAAAGCGAGACAAAAGCCTCGCATCGCAAACGTTTTTACTTTGGCACAGAAGCCATTAAACGGCTTCTTTTTCCTCTGTATTGGCTAGAAGGTACAAATCGTATTGACTTCCGGCTTCAATGTTAAGTCTTCTAGGAGCAACAATTATTATATGTAAATTGTCACAGTCCTTGTTGCAAGCATTACTATCTGAATTAGTGATGCTTAATGTGTCATTTTCGACATCCAAATGGATGTACTTAGCAGAATACCCATCCTTACTTCTAACTAGAACTGAATATTCATCACCTTCTACGAGTCTAACTCTCGCCTCTGTGTTAACAACTACCTTTGAAAAATGGTCAAGTTGTTTATCAGTAACATTTGCGAATGCGCCAAAGCTAAACATAACTACGCTTGCGATTAACAAAATAAATCTTTTCATTTTTGTTAAGTTTTAAACGTTTGTTATTTTTACAATATATATAATAGTTTATTAATAAACCAATATTTGCGCACCACTATTTGCTAAAAATGTTGAATTTCTTGACTTAAGTCATTTATTCGAGTATAAGCCAATCATCTTCAGTAAGTATGTTATTTAATACATTTTTTAAATCTTTTATTTCTTGTTCTAAAGATTCTATATTTTTTCTCGTTTCATCTGTTGCGTCTTTGATGGCTTTATAACATAATATCACCATAAGAATAACACAACAAGTTAATATCTCATTCAACATCTTCACTTAAATTTTCAAGAATTAATTTATTACATTTTTGACTCCATTGTTCATCGACTCTAAATTCAGAAATCGTTGCCCAATCGTTTGGTTCGAACCAAGGGTTGAAGCTATATCTATAAAAAGAAGTAATGGGGTATACGCCATTAGCTTTATTAAAATATTCAAAGAAGTCGGTATTGTCTATGCAATGCTTTGCTAGAAAGCCTTCATATGTGTCTTTTAAAAAGCTATTCTTATCTAAGAAACTTAAAAATTCTTTAAATTTAATTTTATTAATCTCTGGTAATATTAAGTCAAGCCATTCTTTTTTTAACGCTCGTTTATCTTTCAATGATAAAGCACAACATTGGAAATAATTCTCTGGAAGATAATTCTTTGATAAGAGCTTGTTTTTATCTAATGATGAAAAAACGCCATTCTCTTTTAAAAATCTGAAAAATATTCTATGCGCTTTATTTAATTTTGGTTTTACTTTATTTGCCATCTGCGTGTTTTTTTTAACGATGCAAAAATACATATTTTTTTTAAGAAAAGCAAAAAAATAAGCGCAAAAATTTGCGCTTATTCTTAAAAATTGATTAAATTAGCTATTCAGCAGTAGCCTTTCTCACCCAACGAGCAACTGTCTTATCAGAAACTCCAATTTCCTTGGCGATACGTCTGAACGACCATCCTTCTTTATGAAGTTTAACGGCCATAGCGACCTTACTCTTTTGCTGCTCATCGGGTGTATTCACGGCATCCTCTTCGCCGTTAAATTCCTCAAACTCATCCTCAACTTGCTCTTCCTCATCAGTTTGTTCCTCAGTTGTATGGATGGGCTCAGTCATAAACCTAAAGGTCATCTTCTTTTCCTCTGCATTGTAGCTCTTTTCAAGCTTAGCACCTTGTGGAACTGTGACAATATTGGTGGAACTAGCAGTGCCATCCAACTTGCTAACAACGACAGTAAAGACATTGTCGTTTAGTTCTGCCTCTAGCTTGTCAGTGTTTCGGTCATAGTCCACAGTAAGATTTCTGCGAACTTGCACCTCCTTCATTTCCTCCTTAAAGTCATCAAACTTCTTGTTGATGTCACTCATAAATGAATCAAACTTGTTTTGATACTCATCAAAAGGAAACTCATCTAGCAGTTTGTTAAAGTCATCAAAAGCCTTTGACAAGCTGTTTTTTGCCCTCTTAACCTCTGGTCTTTCGACCACTTCGTTTAGTCTGCTTGTTAAAGTGTCTAGAAAATCCATTTCTTTAATATTTTAATTAAAACATTTATTTTTCAAAATCGCTGCAAATATACAAAAATTTTTTGTAAAAACAAAATTTTAGCTAAAAATATTTTTTTTAAATTTCAGTTTTGGCAATCAAATATAGGATTGTCATTAATAACGCAAAAATGCAGATAATATTTAATAATGCTAAGCTCATAGTTTATATTTTGTTACAAAATCGCAAATGCAAATAAACAAAGTTTTTATCGAATAATAGTTCTATAATTTAGCATTATAGAATATCTACCGTCCATCATTCTTAATCCGAACAACAGCAAATAATGGCCACTGTTTAAGTGGCCATTATTATTTTTATAAAATTCCAAGGGTATATTTACAAACATCAAACTCCTTGTCATCGCCCATATGTTTGCCAAGGTCATCTGAAATCTTAATGCATTTCTGCCATTCCTCTCTAGGAGAAATCCTACACTTAGAAAGTTTCATTACAATATTTGCTGGCTTGTAGCCCTCTATCTGCGTATCGCAAGTAAGGTTTGTGCCAATGCCAGCAGATACTTGTATCTGACCCTTGAAATACCTTGCAATACGAGCGTACTTAGGAAAGTCAAGTGCGTTGCTGAAAACAATTCTTTTTGTCCTAGGGTCTATCCCAAGCTCTGTATACCTATCAATAACCTTGTTGCCAATAAGTATTTCGTCACCAGAATCTTGCCGAACGCCATCAAACAATTTCGCAAGCTCCATAGAGAACTCCTTTAAGAAAACGTCTGTAGTATAGGTGTCCATCAAGGCGATTCCAAGATTACCACGATACACGTCACGCCAAGCTTCAAGCATACGTTGGTTTGCTTTCTTATATCCCATTGTCGCACCGTGGAACATAACCCATTCGTGAGGGAATGTACCTTGTGGGCGAAGATTATACTTAAAGGCGAAGTATACGTTTGAGGTTCCTGTGCAGAAGGTTGGGCACTTCTCCTTCAGCATTTTGATAATTTCCTCGTGCGTAGAAGCACTGTAACGCCTACGTGTCCCAAATTCGCTAAAATACAGTTGGTTCTCGTTCGCAAGGTTAATCTTTTCGTCAAGTGCAGTTAGCATTCGAGTCAAATTGGCATTGAAGCCGAAGAACTTGTTCCTAAGCTCACTCACAATGGCAAGAATTGGAACTTCATATAAAGTTACCTTGTATAGTTTATCCGTAACATCTATATGCAAATGGCCATCCTCGTCAAGCCAACATTCAATCTTCGTTGGTTCGAACTTAAAGAATCCACATAGCCATTCCCAATAAGACATAGGGATATATTTTATAGCACCATTTTTCAGCCACGTAAATTCCTCTTCGGTCATTTTTAAATTTCCCAATTTAGCCAATTCGATTTGTAATTGGGCAAGGAACTCTTTTGGGTAGACAGTGTTATTTCTATCAGTAAAAGTGAATGTACCCTCTGCCTCTGGGTACAACTTCTGATAAGCATACGATGTACTAAACTTGTACAAATCCGTGTCTAAAATACTTAAAATCATATATGTTCTGTTTTTAAACCATTTTCTACAATCAACTCATTAAGCGCTTTTCCACCGTCCATAGAAGCAACGAAATCAGTAAGGATGGTAATTGACTTGCAAACGCCAAGTTTTAATAAATCATTAATGGTATCCTTGACGCAGTAGTCTCCAGCAATACCACATATGTCAACGTCTTTTCCTTCTAGCGCTGAAACTAAAATGTGTTTAGAAAGGTTGTTCTTAAAGATAGAATACTCCTCCTTAATAACATCTGTTCCTTTCGTAAGAACTTCATAGGGCGTGTCATCATCCCTATCATACAAAGCAGTAATCAATGGTTCATATATGGCTGAACCTATTGTATGCTGAATACAATGAACTGGCCACGTCTCAAAACTGCAATGCCCCTTTGGGTGAAAATCAGCAGTAATAAACACCTTGCTGTACTTACCTTCCTTAAAAGTCTCTATGTACGTAGCGAGCTTATTCATTGCATCCTCTGCCCCCTTAACGGCAAGAGTGCCATTAATAAAATCATACTGAGGGTCTACAATTAAAAGAATCTTATCCATTTGAAATAATCCTACTTTCTAATTCTTCTACAATGGTATAATCCTCAAGGTCGGCATCTTCTGCGCAAGTACGAGCCTTCTCAAGGGCTTCACCTTCGTCATTAGCTTCAACAGTTTCTCTGATTGCAGCCACATACTTAAGTTCAATTGTGTACCTTCCCATATTATTATTCGTTTACAAACAATGTATTATAGGAAACCATAATTTCCTTTTCAGTTATTTCTTGGTCTTCACCAATCTTCGTGTATTCACGGATTGCCTCTTGCATTACCTTGGCAATTTTAATGAACTCCTTCTTTGGGAATGTCATCCAATATTCCTTACCCTTGTAGTTTGCGCAATATGCGAACCCATCAAACACATCAAACTCCATTTCGTGTGTCTTGTCATCGCCAAAGATTGGGTCTGAAATACCAATCTTTTGAGTGCAAACATACTCTGAGTTTGTCATCTTTTCAATTTCTTGAATACTTAATCTTTCCATTTGTTTTTAAATTTAGTGCAAAGATACAACTTTATTTTATATTAAACAAAGATTTTACTTTAAAAAATGTTAAAAAGCGCTTGAAAATGCTAGGGTGTTTGCCCTTGAGTTCTTCAATTTCATTCTCAAGCCGCATTATCTCCTTAGTCTTTTCTCTTAACTTTTCTTTTAAGTACTTTCTTTCGTTTAAAAAAGAATTATACTCTCCAAGTGATATTGTTATTTGTGCCACAGTTTAAAATGGTAAATCGCTTTTTTCTGCTTTTGTGATTATTTCATCATATTCTTCTAGGTATGGATAGTATCTATCCCACCATTCTTTGATTTTTTCTGCATCGTATTCTTCGAGCATCTTGTTAAGAACAGCATCTGCTTCAATAAGGAGAACCTTCATTTTAAAATTTTCAATGCTTTTTCCCTTGCAATAGTTTTCAGCCCATTCAACCAATGGGCTTACGTATCCAAGAAATTCAGCAAAGACAATAAACAAAGGTTTGCTTATGCCATCCATAAATGAAAGGTCTTGTGTCTTGTTTTTATCCATATTACTTATGCGTTAAATTATAATATTCAATTATACTAGTGTAGTCAGTTTTAATAAATTCAACATCAAAGTCTTGGTTATCTCTTAAAAAAGATATTGCCTTTTTAAGTTCTTCTTTTGGCAAATCTTCTTTAGTGTACCTAATGACAACGCAATCTCCACAATCATCCACGTTTATTGTTTGAATGATATCCTTTACTTTGTGTTCTTCTTTATATATTGCACGTAAACACCCTATTATTGTAGAATAAAGAGTATTAGGTGCAATACTTTCTTTTTTCTTTACTTTATTTGGTTCGATTTTAACATAATTGTCATCTATGCGAGATTCTAGTAATGTAATATTGCTCTTCGGTTCAAAGCTTTTAATAATATCTTTTATTATCGCTTTATCGCTTTTATATTTATATTTCCTTGGCTCTTGGTACAACGAAATAGAATTAAATGAAGTATCAAAATTATGAAAATTAAGCGTTGAAGCGTTTGTTATAAAAGTTTCATTATCAGCAGAATTTGCAAGTGCAATAAGTACTTCGTAGGCACAGTATATGCTAGTCAACAACCCAATAAAAAAGAATAGGTTATCATCCTTTTCATTGCAAGCAAATGCAGTAGCACATACTATTAAGCAAATTATAAACTTTACAAAATTACACATATTAACTAAATCTTCCGTGCAAAAATACAACTTTTTTAATTAACAGTCAAATTTTAATAGTTAAAAAAGTTTAAAACCTATTTTTCTCCTAAATCAGTGTCTTTATGTGGCTTATATTGCCCCTTCCTACTAAACACTCGTTTCTTCTGCCCAACTTCCACGTAATATATAAGAAGCTTCTTATTCCCACCAACTATAAGGTCATCTGTTATTGTAGCATCTAAAACGATAGACACGCATCTTTTACCCAAATCATCCCTAGTTATGAAACTTCTCTTATTTTTTTCAACAAAGCCACTAATCTTTGATGGCCTAAAAGGGAAGACCAAAGAATCATAGGAGAAATCTTCAAAACGTTTCTTTTGTGAAGATTTAGCATATCTATTTTTACCGCTTATATGTACCTCACCTATATAATCATAAGGTATGGTGCAATTGTTCTTACTAAGAATGTCCTCTAAGAAAGGTTTAATTATTTTAGAACGATTGCGTTTTCCTTTTCCAGCAAGATAGATTTGTTTTACAGTGTCATCATCCAATTGAAAAGATAGATTTCCACAAGACTTACTACCGAATTCAACATCTTCTCCCTCGTAGCCATTATCTATCCATTCCATCTTAGTCCTTTCGCAAGGAACTAAATCCCTATCTTTAAAGTTTTCTGCCCAAGTAGCATACATATCCGCAAACTTCTTGTTAACATAGAAATAAGTCTTTGATATGTTATGTGGGTTTAGCCTATATCCGCACATTCTCCCTAGAAGAGCTTGTGCTGTTGTATCAGCTTTAACAGAATGGTCGTATATCATATAGATTAAATCTTTATACTTTGGCTCGATGGTCATTCCTGCACGAAATGCACCTTTAATGAGAACCAATAAAGGTTTCTGTTCATACTTGACACCAAGAGCTTGATATACACGATTCAATCTATTACAAGTTACAATCTCTTCTAGCTTATTGTTTAGTCTTTCATATTCAATCTTAGTTCCATTGGCATACATTTCATATACATCGAAGTTCGTTTCAACATATTTGTTTTCTTTAATAACACCAAAATCCCTTGTTCTAATAAAAACAACGCCACATTCGTTATTATCAAGCATTCTATCGTGGGCATCCATCAAATAGTCAAAGATAGCACCTTCTGCTTCGATATCTCCCTTCTCAGATTCAAATATAATGTTTTGTTGCAGATAATCTTTAATACCAACATAATCATCATTGACATCTAATTCTACCAATGGCTTACATCCAACTGTATCGCTTATCATTTCAGAGAATGGAGTTGCTGATATTGAAACGATATAAATGTTTCTCTCAATTAGAGACATTCTATCCTTCCAATCAATGCCGTATCTACAAAGGAATTGTGTTAGCTTATTCCCTTCATTAGAACCAAAATGAGATTCATCAATGAATATTACAGAGTTGTCCAATGTTCCATCCCACTTATCCAAATCACTATTTTTTAACACAAAATATTTCTTATTTTTGCCATACTTTAATGACCTTTTAGATTCAAATGTATTTTCAACATTGGCTCCGTTTATTTGATGTAAAACTCTATCGTATGTTTGGCTTTTCAAGCCTTTGTCATTCATACCACTAATGAACAAATACTTGTTTACCATCATATTTTTATATAGGCGAGATTTGTTCATAATGTTAACAACGGCAGCGCAAACACCAGTTTTACCACTTTGCATTTGGGCAAGTAACAGAACGTGATTAGAACGAGTAGAGTTTCCAGCGAGATGCATAAGGATTTTTCTAGCTGCATCTATTTGATTGTCAAATAAGTAATATTTATCTTCTTTGTCATATGTCTCTCTGAAGAAATCATTATTCTTTTTTATCAGAATTGACATAACATCTTCTTTCTCCATATTTTGTTTTTAAAAGTTGTGCAAAGATACAACAATTAACGGAGACTAGAAAATAATCTCCGTTAAAAATTGTTAATCATCGTTTCTAGAATCCTTTAATTCAGCGTTCACTAATTTATGAGGCACAAAGAATTTTGACATTTGTGATGATGGATATAAGGTATAGGCATAATTCGTATCCGTGTTAAGCTTTTTATATGTAAGATAATTAGAGGATTTATATGTCACCACTACATCCATCCTTTTAGTGTTGTTAAAAGGTGGTACGTGATATACCTTGTTAACCTCAATGTCATCCCAAGTTGTTATTGGCGGTATATTTTCCCAGAACCTGATTTTGTCATAGCAAGTCATATCCTTATACTTCAATTGAAATGTTGTATTCTCTTTTTCCTTATTACAAAGAGGGCACCATTTCGGCCTAACTACATTATCTTCCATTTCGGATACTTTAGCGTATCTAGTTGGGGTGACGCACTTACATTTATAGTCAGTATATATAGAGCTACCTTGCTTTTGCAAGTCACTAATCCCACAATATTCGCAAGTGGGACAAATAATAGCCTTCTTACTATTTTCTTCCATTATTAAAATTCCTCCATTCCTTTTGGCACAAATTGATTGTTATATAATTCAGTTAGTTGCTTTTTGTGCAATTTAAAAAATTCACCCAAAGATAATGTTGACTTATTTTCTTTGTATACCATTTTAACAAAGTTGACAAAATCCATTTGATTTTGTATTGGGTTTTCTCTTTCTAACTTCTTTATGTCCTCTAGATATTTTTTACCATACATTCTATTACAAGACATATCAAACACTGTTTGACCAAACTCTTGAAGGTTGCTAGGCGCATATCCTTGAGCCTCTAAAAGTAATTTAATTAAATTGTTAATGTAAAACGTAATCATTTCATATTCAGAGCCATCTCTTTTATTGTGTTCCCATTCACGCACTGCGTGTTTAAAGGCAAAATCTTCGATAGCCATATTTTTAGGGCAATCTAAAGACCTTTGGGCTTTTTTATAATATTTTATAAGCCCTTTTTCTTTCATAAGTCTCATAAAAGCCTTATAAACCACTTGTTTGATAATTTCTACATTCATATGTTTCTAATTTTCTGTGCAAAAATACAAAATATAAATAAAAAAATAAAAAAAATATTGTTAAAATAACTAAAAAACTTGACTTTTTCTTAGTTTATCATATATTTTAAATGGTAAACAAATTTAGAACGTGAAATATAATAATAAAATAGTTTTAGAAAGTAGCATTGTAAATGATGAATACACTGATTACATTTGCGAATCTTATGATATTCAGAATAGAGATGTTGTTCGCACAGAAATACCAATGGTTAATGTAGACGAGTTGGGAACATTCTCTTGGAACGTTGGAATAATACTAGGTAATAGTGGAAGCGGAAAATCCACGATATTGTCTAGGTTAGGAGAAATAATATCACCAACATATGATAATGAGAAATGTGTAATAAGTCAGTTTCCTATGTTATCCCCAAAAGACGCTTGCGAACTTCTATGTGGTGTTGGTTTGGCATCCGTACCAACTTGGTTAAAGAAACCATTCGAACTATCAAATGGAGAAAGGGCTAGATTAGATTTAGCATACGTACTATCTAGGAATGATGGAGAAACACCAATATTAATAGACGAGTTTACTAGTGTAGTTAATAGAAAGGCTGCTGCTTCTATGTCGTATTCTTTACAAAGGTATGTTCGTACACACAATTTAAAAGTCATACTAGGTAGTTGTCATTTTGACATTCTTGAGTTTTTAACACCAGATTGGATTTTTAACTTAAACAAGAGTGATGATAAAACTGAAATTGAACGTATAGAATATACGTCAGCTAAGGAATACGTAACATATCCAAAGGTGGATGAAAAACTAATTCTTAGTGAAAAAAGGCCTGTCTGATGGAAATTGTATATAAAGATGAAGTTAAGGGTGGAAAGCCACAAATAACGCTTGATGTTCAGAGAGTTGAAGCTGATGTGTTTTATTCTCTAGGTTTTTATAAGCATCATTATCTAACGGCAAAGATAAACAAGAGTTGTAAGTGTTTACTGTTTACTTGGAATGATGAGCCAGTTGCTTTTGTTGGACTTTTGAACACCCCAAGATTAGATTGCCCATATAGTATGGCAATTTCTAGGATTGTTATTCTTCCAGATTTTCAAGGGCTTGGACTATCAACGTTTATTTGTAACTTCTGTGGTGGCATTATTCGTTCATTAACAAATGAGACACACGAATATAAGCTATATATTAAAACCGCACACGTTAAGATGGGAGAAGCGTTAAGTAGAAGCCCCAAATGGCGTGGCACTCATTTTGATGGAAAGGCTAGAACTAAGTCAGATTTTAAAAGATATAAAAATAGGCTAGAACGAAAATCTTATTGTAAGGAATATATTGGAGAAAAGATAGATGGGTATCAAGACCTATTATTGCCCATTGGTGAAATGAGAACAAAGAAAGCAAACAAGGGAACTACTAAAGAGTCCCCTCATCAATTGCTTTTTCAATTCTAGCTAAACATTCTTCTTTTGTAATGCTTGGGTTTTCAAACATTATAGTTTCAACAAAGTTCATCACCTTGCCTACTCTAGGACCTTGTTTTAAGCCAAAGTGCTCCATAATATCTTTTCCATTGACTAGAGGCTTTGGCCTATTTTTTACATCCTCTGTTTTTGCCATTTCCGCTAACAATTCGATTGTTTTTGGAATTTGGTTAAATGTACAATAGGATAACGAATGAGATGAGTTATCAGCGTGGATTACACTGAGTGCAAGAGGTAATGCATCACTCCCTACTTCTGAAACAAACTTTCTTAATACCTTTTTAGACGGAGCTTTATCCCTATATTGTTTTAATTTCATATGGTTTTTGACAATAGCCCATACGGTTTCGATATCTTTGTTAGAGAATTTTAGCCTTGAAAGAATTGTCTTTGCGATGCCCCCACTTATGTATTCGTGGCCATAGAAGTGAGGTGTTCCATTTGTATAGGAAACGGATTCCACCTTTCCTGTATCGTGAAGAAGTGCTGCCCATTTAGCAAGCTTGTTATCTCCTGTTTTGTCAATTACAGACATCGTATGTTCAAACACATCGCCGAAGTGTTGTATACCTTGCTTTAACCCTATCATTTCATATACTTCAGGAAGCAATATTTTCAACAGCCCACAACCCTTTAATCTATTAAACCCAATACTAGGCTTTGGGCACATCAAGATATTAGATAATTCTTCTGCTATGCGCTCCTTAGACACAATGTCTATTCTCTCTGCGTTTTCTATGATACCAAACCAAGTATCCTTTTCAATGCCCCAATCTAGCCTTGTTGCAAAGCGAATAACCCTAAGCAGTCTTAGTGGGTCTTCTTTAAAGATGATACTTGGCGTATTAGTGGTTCGTATAATACATTCCTTAATGTCTTTCAACCCATTATTAGTTGGGTCTATTACCTCCAAAGTAGATAAGTTTAAGTATAGCGCATTAATTGTTAAATCTCTGCGCTTAGCGTCATCATCTATTGTTCCGAATGTTGTTTCAGGATTTCTAGTTCCACTATCCTTATACTGTTCTTTTCTAGTTTGCACACATTCGACATCTACATCACAAATGTCTTCGTTTTGACGAAAGTTAAACTTAGCAGTACCATATTTAGGGAACACGACTGGGTTTCTATTCAATGAATAGCAACTAGCTTCCCTTGTCATCCATTCAGAAAATGTTATACCGCCGTTCTCTACATCTATGACAAGGTCAATGTCGTGCATAGGAATACCAAGTATTTTATCCCTAACACAACCACCAACCGCAAATACGTGCCCATCCCATTGTGTGCCTTTTATGGCATCTTTGATGTATAGCAACGTTCTTTCAAACTTATCCTTTCTATTTAACTTTAAAACCATAGCGAATAATTAATTTTTGTGCAAAGATACAAAAAATAACGGAGACTGCAAAAATATCTCCGTTAATTTACGTTAAAAGGTTGCATTAACGCATCAATATGTTCTCTTATTTCCTCTTGCATTCGACGCACATTCTCATCGTTATAATGTATACGTGGCAGTTCTTCCATAGTTGGTCCACCTGTTTCCATATCAAGACCAACTGTAGGGTTTATATTTAATTCTTCACCATCACAAGGGTACATTTGTTTGGGTTCAGTAATAACGTTGTCTTGATTATACGACATAAGCATTTTTAGACACTCATTTGAATTCCTACATTCACATTCGTTTAACGCAAGATAGAAACAGTGTTCAATAATTTCAAAATGACTTTGGTGAAAATGCCCATATACCCAAATCTTTATCGGCTGTTTATTATCTTTAAACCAATTAGAAATAGAATCCATTGTTCCTCTTTCTGTGTTTAGGTCATCACGTAGCTTATTATCTACCCTAAACCAAGAAAATGATGCTTCCTTAGCCAATGGATAACAAAACGATGGTGCTGTGTGCGAAGCAATAGCATCAACAATAATACCTTGCTCTTTAAGGCCATCTAGTTTTTCCTTAGAGAAAATAGGCATTTCATCTTCCCAATAGTATTTATAACGTTTCGACTTAGAATACCTATTTCTTTTTATCTCCTCGCTTTTTCTCCAAGTTCTGTCAATACTTAAACCACCGCCAACGCATAAGATTGTAAGCGATTTAGTTTGTAAAACACTATAATCAGATACTGCTTTTATGTTAGAGTAATTAATTTTTTCATCGTTAAAATACGATGGGTCATCGTGGTTGCCTCTAATTAATATTATGTTTATATTGCGTTTTGAGCAGAATTCATTAAACTCATCAAAGATTTGTGTATAATAGCCATCTTTATTAAATCCAAAACCAATATCTCCACAAGCCACCCATAACGTTGGCTCGTTCTTTTTTAATTTTAGGTGTCGCTCGTTTGTATTATGGGTTACGAATACATTATTTTTAAACTGTTGGAAACGTCCGTGAACATCTCCTACAAAATAAACCCTTTCTATATTTTTGAAATCGTAAATCATATTTTAGGATGTTAAAAGAGTAATTGGGGATAACTTTTTGTCATCCCCAACTAATCAACAGTTATTGTTGCCCCATAAGAGCCATCGAACGTTTGAAGACTCTTGCAAACAACTCAGTATACAAGTCAGTAGTTGACATTTCTCTAGTAGGTTCTGGAGCCATATTCAACTTCTCCTTTGGTAAATATTTTGCAAGATTTACCTTTGAACAAGCGGCAAGTTCCTTATCTTCTACTCGAACCACTAAGTCGGGTCTATTAGCCAACAACTTGATTGCTTCGATATTCTTCTTTCGAATAGCATTACCAAGCGCAGTGCAGTTAAAATCATTAACCACGTTAATGTTAACAGATGGGTTTTCAATCAACCTCTTAGCCACCCAAAGAAGTTCGGGGCGTTCACAAGCGATATTTACTAGCGTATCATCGTTCGTGTCAGTGATGTTCAAATCACATCTGCCACTGTTTAATATAATGTTAATCATATGTTCTGTGATAGCATCATCTTCGTTAGTAGTAACCCCTTTCAGTTTATATTCGCCAAGAAGCTTGTCGTATATTGTCTCATTGAAGTTTGTTTTAACATTAAAGTTAAAGTTCTTATTTGAAACAATAACTTCAAAAAGTCGAACCATCTTGTTTTGAATAACATTGAAGATTGGCGCATAATTCTCAAGAACCTTGTTAACGTCTATCTTGTCGCCTTCTTTCTCCAATAACTCAATAGCTTCTGCCTCAAGTTTATTGTCTATGTATTTATGGAGTAAGATAGATGGGTCAATATTAGATACATCAATAAAGTTCCTAATGGTCAATCCTAATTTTGCTAAAACGTCAGAAGGATTCTTGCTGATGTTGTATGCGTCGAACACTTGGCCCAAAGCATAAGTACAATACTTATCCTTGTTGAAACAAATAAAGTAAAGTGAATTTTCGTCTTGATATGGCACTTGTGTATTGAAATACACAAACCATTTACAATCACTCTTAGCAAAGTCGATAGAGTCTGCTCTCACAAATGAGTGTTTTGCAATATTTTTACCGCCAATGTTATTCAATATTTCGACTATAAGTTTGCCATCTTTACATAGAGTAACTTTATAGTCATTTTTATGTTCATTAATGAACGCTAGGATAGATTCCACAGTCCATTCATATCCCTTTAATTCCCTCAATTTGACGTAAATATCCTTAGGCACATTAGCCATTCTTAGCGCATCGTTAATGTTGACATCTTTTCCGTCAATTCGAATAGAACTTGTCAAAGAGTTATTAGTTGTTGAATGTGCATTAGTAATGCCTTCACCATCTCGGACAGTGAATCCAATATGAGCTAAGTCGTGGTATTCTGGATAGTTGAAGTTAAACAACATATACTGATGAGCGTTCTTTGGCTCGATACAGTACTGCTCAAAGTACTTCTTATCACGAGTAATACACCAAGAAGTTCTACCCTTACCACACATTTTCTTACTAGATTCAAAGCTAGGAACTGTGATAACAACAACATTATCCTTGTCAAATACAACTTCGCAATCATTTGCGTTGTTATGAAGATATGCTATCATATCATCGTGTTCCCAATCGTATGATTCTTTTGTCGCATCGATAATATGAGCCTTAAGGGCATCAGGATTGTTAATTGCGCTTGCCAAAGAAATCATTTTATCCCTTTTGTGCTTAGGTAGCAATGATAACTTGTTGAATGTTTCCACCCAAGAATTTATTGTTACGCTGTTTGCTGCTGACAAAGGCTTTATGATTTCTAAGTTAAGAATACTTCTAAGCATATTCTTTTGCTCAGTATTAAAAGTATTAACCCAACTGCGCAAAAACAATAGCTTTTTTGTTCCTTCGATTTCTTTCAGAAGGACGTTAAGTTCTGCGTTAGTCTTATAAGACACGATATTACCCTTCTGCAAGTTCTTAATTTCTGGTTGATGCAATATTGCAAATTCAGCAATCTTTTTCAATGCATCAACGCTGCACACGCCACCATAGACAAGCTTAATAGCCCAAATCTGGTAATTTGTTTGGTCTTTAAACATTGAAATGATTGTTGAGAAAGCTTTATCACTTTCCTTGATACCATACCTTTCCATTAAAGGACCAATCTGCTTTTTAGAGAATGTTAATTCTGACATAATTATACTGTTTGTTTACTGTTTTTGTTTTCCGAGTGCAAAGATACATAAAATTTTTATTATACCAAAAAATTAAATCTTAACAACTGTTAAAAGCCTTTACTTTTTTTGTAGGCCCATAAAAATGATAATAATATCATTAATATAAACCTAATAAATAATTCTCCTTTGCTTTCTTCTGCCTCTTGAAATGCTATTACTCTAACCATTTTTGATAAAATAGTAATAACAAAATACAAGGTTAGGAAATAAGTTATAAATGTTAAAACCATAGTTGCTTTGATTTTTTAGAACGGAAGGTTAGGTTTTGATGTTGTTTTATTAATCGACACGGTTATTTCGTCAATGAATTTCGCAACGTCGCCACACGCACCCTTTTCTTTTATTACCATAATTTCTTTTACCATACAATTTCTCCTTAGATATTGTATGACTTGGTATACCCCATCATCCAATCCGTTAGTGAAATCTAATTTATCGCATAAGATTCTTACTACTGATAGTATTAACGACTTGTTAACATCTTCATAAGAAATCTCTCTAGCGAAGAGGTGGAAGAAGATAGAATCATCTTCAGTGTGTAATAGACTCATAAGAACATAGAAGTAACCAACTACTAAGGTTTTATCCTCCTCTAGCGTTCCGTTTTGGAACTTTTCTCGAATATTTTCACTAGTAAAGTCAATCCTTCTATGCCTACCAATATTATCTTGAATTGTATAATAAATACTAATAGCTAAGTCGGCGCTTGACTTGTAGCCGAAAACGTCACACAATTTCAACCCATTTTTATAGAATAAATCTAAAAATGCTGACGAGTGGTAGGTTTGAATTGAACGACAAATGATTCCGAATAGTTCTGATGCAAGAGAATCACCATCCTTTTTTCTTAAGGACAACAAAACATCTTTAATATCTTCATCTTTGATAAGTTCTTCTACAACTGGAATATTGTATGACTTAAACGCACTAAAGAATGCTGCGTATTTGTCGTCAACCCTACAAATGGTATCAAACGGCAAGTTGTATTCATTTAGGAAGGTATCAATTGAAGATTCTTCTAGAATTTGTCCATTAGAAAGAATGTTACACATTGTTTTGTCTTCATAACCATTTCTAACAATACAAGAAATTACCACCTTATATGGGTCTTTGATTGGCTTGTTGAAATCCATAAAGACAATATATCTACCATCCATTATATCTTGTACAGAATGGATATAATGAGAACAAATTTCATTTTGCGTAAATGAAAACAATGAAAATATTACCTCTATACTATTCGTGTCAAATACGAATTTATTATCCACATCAAGAATGGTATAGTAATCTTCACTAAAGCGACGATTTAAGATATTAAAATAATAATCCTTATTCCAAGTAATGTCTTCTTTTTTACTTGTCATATAGACATCTTCATCTATGCCTAATGATTCTAGTATACTATTGATATTATTACTAGATAGTACCCAACTTGAAAGTGTTGTTGGTTTTATTGCCCTATCTTTCAAATCTTTATTGCTGAAGCTATGTGAATGTGTTATCCCTTTCTTTGGGTTAACAGTAAATCCAATTATGGATAAATCATCATCTTCTTTTTTATTAAAATCAAACAGAACATATTGAACGGTTTGACCGTCTCTAACCATATAATTATTCCAATATTGCTTATTTTTACAAATGCACCAATTTGTTGCACGAGCAAGGAACTTCACAGTGTCAAAAGACTTAACTGAGACTAAAACAACATTGTTTTTATCATATACAACATCACAATTGATATTCGGAGCTTCCGCGATATAACGCATAAGAGAATCCCTATTCCAATCAAAACGCCCGTTTGTTAGAATCATCATATGATTTAAGATTTCATCTACACTTGTGATAGTTGACATTTTCTGAATAAAGTTCAGTCTCTTAGAAAGGCTAAGGGTTGCAAACTTGTTAATTATAGCTTTGTCATTGTTTGTTAAATCAGCATCCTTTAGCAACCTTTTTTGCGCAGTGTTAAATGTGTTGATTACATTCTTAAGTCTTTTCTCAGTCCTATTATTCCTATATTCGTTAGATAACGACAGAATTTCATCAAACCCATTATATGATGTTATACTTCCCTTGATTAAATTAGTAAATAATCTAGGAGATTTGTTGTACCAATTCAATATTTTTTCAAGTAAGAATATAGATACACCATTTTTAAAAGAATTAGTAACTGCCCATTTAAAATGTTGTGCAGAACCATCACAAATGCAATACAAATATGTGATAATTGCCATATTACCACTGCCATTATATTTGTTTAAAACAGGTGCTAAAAGTTTTTTGTTGCTTGAGACAAAAACTTCATACTTTTCTTCGAAATCACTAGGTAGAATGTACATACGCATACCATTAATTCCATAGAAAGGATATTCCAAAATGCGATTATAGTTTTCTAGAACACAATCTTTTACATCCTTTTTGAAAAAAGATAGCGCTTTACTTTCTATTGGTTTTCCAGTTAAAGTGTTAAAGACAACGAAACTATCATTATTACTTTTCTTTGAAAAAACGCATAACCCTAAGCCAAAATGATTGTCAATAGACAATATACATTTTCTGCTAGTATCTTCTCCAAAAATGGACTTACAATGTGCTAAAGATAAAACAAGTTTACCAATCATTTTTTAATAGATTAAAATCTTACACTTTCTTCGAAAATTGCAGCAAAGTCTGCAAAGTCAACACCAAGGTCTTCGCACTTTTTCTTAACGCTTTCCTTGATGATAGCTATTTTTTCTTCATAGCGTTCAGCGACATACTTCAAGGTTTCGACATCTACTGACGGTGCTTTATGGGTTTCAGTATTATTGGTATTAGAGGTAGACCCACTTGTTGAATTAGTTGAGCCACTTCCATAGTTATTATAGCCACCATAGCCACCACCATAGTTATTGCCATAATATGACTTACCTTCCATTTTGTCGAAATATTCTTCATCTTCATCCTTAATAGGCGGCTTATATGTTCCATCAGATTGACGCACCCAAGCTGTAGTGCCACTTGTGTATGCTAATTTATATTGCTTTAAACCCAACTCCTTAATGATATCAATACCCATTGTAAGAGCGTGGTCCGTGTCTTCAAGTATCATATATTCATTGGAACAGTGCGCATTATATCCACCGTTACCAAAGTTCATACATATCAACTCTGTCTCTTCTCTAATGTTTTTTACATCTGTATATGGTTCAGCCTTAAACTTATCTAATCCGTGTTTCTTACATACATCTTTCAAGTGTTTCTCAAAGAAGTCTTTGGACATAAGTTTTGTCCCACTACAAGACCAAGCTGCACGATTTAAATCAGGACTATCCCAACCAACAACATAACCAACATTATCAAAGAATTCTTTATCTAAGTGTTTACTGCCAACCATTCCTATTTCTTCTTCTAGGAAGAATGCAGCCTTTAGTTTATCAAAATGTTCGAATAGAGAAAGACTGATGAGAACGCCTGTTTTGCAGTCTGCGCCAATGCCCATTCCTTCAACACTAAGTTTATGCTTTCCACTTGTTTCTTTTGTTAATTCAAGAGCAAGAGGAGCACCTGCTTGGGCATATGCCTTTTGTTTAGACTGAACAGTATCCAAGTGTGAAGTAACACAAGGATAAAATTCTCCATCTTCTAATTCACCCTTTGTTAAGTAGATATTTCCGTAGGCGTCAAAGTCGTACTTTATTTTGTTGCGCCTAGCCCACAAGATAATAAAAGTTACTAGCCGATATTCACTGCTTGACACAGTTGGTACTTCCATCACTTGCTTTGTAAATTCAACACTAAGGTTCTGAAGATTAATTACGTCATCTTCCTTTTTTGTAATAGGAACGATATTAGCAGTAGCAACTTCTGTTTCAGCCTCTTGTGCCATTTCCTTTTCCTTACTAGTTTCCATTATTTATTTTTTTTTTATATTCTACAATAGCGCACTTTGCTAATCCAATATTTTTATCTTTTGCACTTATTTGAACTCTGAACTCTCCATTTTTTCCGATACGAACGTTCTTTGTTCCGCAATCTTTTGAGATAATGTCAACACCAACTCTATACCCAAGTTTTTCTATAACATCGCATCGTGTGCTTAGAATATTAATGTGGTCTATCATATAGCAAATGTCCCTATAATCGATTCCACTCTTAAACTCTTCGATGCTCATTTATCTCAAACTTTGTGCAAAGATACAAACTTTTTTAATATTAACAAAATATATGATTTTAAAAAATGTTAAAAGCCTAAAAATTCAACCACAACGCATTGATTTAACTTGTCATCAACATATTGTGGGTCATTAGTCCCCATAACTTTAACGTCAAAATTGTCTTCACAAACACCAATAGACACAAGATAGTCTTTTACTGCGTGTGCTCGTTTGGATGACAGTTGTAGGTTGTATTGATAATTACCACGATGGCTAGCGTATCCAGTTATTTTAAATAAAGCGCTAGGATGAGATTTATAAAATTCAAGGATGTTTATTAAGTTTACTCTATGGTAATTATTTCCCACCGTATAATTGTCGAATTCAAACCATAATGTTATTCTAGGGCATTCGAATACATACTTCTGAACAACTGTAGGTTCTTGTGGAACTTCCTTAACAACCTCTACGATTTGCGGCTCCACACAATGATTTCTGCTACCACATTCACTTCTTTGTTCAATGGTTATTGGCCGTTCGTCTGTGTTATTAGAATTATAGTTGTTTATAATTGTTACACGTTTATTCTTTGTCTTAATACGAACGTTGTTACTAGGTCTTCTTGGGACAGAACGAACGAATGTCCTATGTGCAACAACATATCCGCCATAATAATAAGGATACCCCCATTGCCCAAAGACTGAGACGCAAAAAAGCATCATCAAAATAAATAGAATTTTTCTCATAGTCATTAAATTTTTGTACAAAGGTACATAAACAAATTTAATAAACCAAGTAAAAAAAGTTAAAATAAGTTAATTTGGTATTTTTTTCCAAATTCTAAAAGAATAAGGAGGCTGATGGAATATTGTGCCACTCTCATAGAATAGCTTAAATCCATCACCATCCTTTATAATAGGAAAATATGTATCTCCTTCAGTATTGTCAATGACTTTCGTTTCAAAAATAGTATCAACAATACTTGCTTCTAGAAATTGTCTATATATAGAGCCACCTCCTATTACAAACCATTCTTTGTCTTTAAAATTCCTAGAGCATATCTTTATAACGTCCTCTATCGTTTTAACAAAGACAAGATTCTCATATTCGCTTTCCACATCTTTTGATGTTATAACGATGTTAGTCCTATCTTTTAATGGCTTCTTATTCGGAAGGCTTTGAAATGTATTCCACCCCATTATAACAACGTTACCAACAGTCATTCGTTTGAAATTCTGTAAGTCTTCGCTTATCTTATAAACTAGGTCGCCACCTCTGCCAATAACACCTATGTTATTTGTACAAACAATAATCTTAAACATATTTTCGAAAGTTTTAAAAAAAAAAAGAAGATTCCTTAAAAAGAATCTTCAAAGTTGTCATTTTTTTGGCAACCAATTAGTCTAGGCAAACAGTGTCTACAGCGAGAGTGTCAACTACTAGAGTATCAGCTACTAGAGTATCAACGCTTACGCTATCAGTGTCAACCAAACTTTCGTTGCCTTGAGTTCCACAGCCACAGCTTGCGAAAGCAATTGCAGCAAAGGCAACCATTACGAATGCTAACTTTTTCATCTTTTTTTATTATTTTAAGTTAAAATTAAATTTAATGCACTTGCGCACATCTGTTATAAATATCTCGGAAGTTTGCAAAAGTTACTTTATACTAACCTTTGCGGTCCTATTTGAATTTTTTCCTTGAACACCCAAGCCCTTTGCTTCAGCAACTGTTTTACCTTGAGCTTTCAAAAAATCGGCCACATTATCTGCACGTTTTTGGGACAAAGCCTTGTTGTAATCATCTGTTCCATACGGTGTAGCAGTGGCTTCGACAACGAAGTTGTCTCCTTGCACGTTGGCAAGAATATTCTTAGCTTCTTCTGTCAATACTGCGCTATTATTGGCAAATGTAATAGTAATAGGCTCAAAATTATTTTTTGCTTCAACAAATACGGTGTCAACTCGCTCTACAACCTTAATTACCTCTACTGGTTTTTCTACTTCAACAGTCTTTTCGATAACCTTCGTCACTGTAACAGGGTCTACCTCCTTAAAGCTATGGCTTCCATTACTTGTCTTTAGGCGATATGAAACACCTGCGGTAAGTTGTGCAGTTGCATTTCTACCACTATTAAATGCAGCATAGTTGCAAGCATTCCACACAACTGCTGGTTTTAAACTCAAAACCCAAGCGCGTTGCTTTCCAACATTAAAGTCAAAGTCGAAACCAACCTTGCCTACAGCAGAATTTACCTCATTTTCAACTTCTCGCAAGTATCCAAGACCTCCACGAGCTTGAATCTCAAATAGCCGAGGATGACCAAGATATCCACCAAACCAGTTCATAAGATTAATCTTAGTTGATGCAATAGCGTGAATGGTTGAGATGTGTTTCTTATCTCCAAGCACATTCCAAGATACTCCATCACCATCCCATACAACGTCATTAAAACCAATCTGACTAGCAAACTCAAAGCTAACCACTGGTGTAATTCCCTTTGTTACTTGGATGCCAAGTACTCCACCGCCATTGTTCCAATCTTGCAGATTGGTGTTAATTCCTCCGTCTACGCCAACGCTCCAATTATCGAAGAACTTATGGCCACTTACATTATACTGTGCACTAGCAGTAATACTCAAAAGTGCAACAGTTAAAAACAAAACAATTTTCTTCATCTTTATTTTATTTAAAATATGTTATTTCAATTTTCGAGTGCAAAGGTACAAAAAAATTTTTTAAAAGCCAAATTTTTCTTAGTTTTTTTTTTACCACAAGCACTTTTTAGATTAAATTTTCTGATAATTTCCTTATTATCCTATAATGCCCAAACGCCCATTGATATTTGTGTATTTGAGATAATGGCAAAAATTGTATATCTTCTACCTCATCTTTTTCCATATGTTCCCTAGAAAAGGTAAAGTCTTCTACTAACTTGTCATTGAATACCTTCTTATACATAAGAGTAACATTTTGTCTATTAGCAGTTGGGGCTGTTTCAACTGAAACGAACTCAAGTTCAGCGCTAGGTATATCAATTCCAGTCTCCTCAAATATCTCCTTGCTTGCGTTCTCTTCTCCGTTTACATTATATTCAAGATATCCGCTTTGGCAATTCCAATACCCTTGATAATCAGGACACCCCTTCCCTCGTTTGTTGGCTAATATGCACCATTCTCCATTTGTGTTCTTCGCAAATATAAAAGCTGCGGTAGCACAAGAACGAGAGTTCCAAATTGTCCTACCTTTAACTTTAATTGGGAAATTTGTATTATAGTGCGTGTCCCAAAACTTTTTGTTATTTAACTTGATGCATTGCTTAATTATGCAATATACTATTACCAAAACAGCTAAAAGATAAAAAAAAGTATCCATATTATATATTCCATTGTTTGTTAATACCACAAGCTTCTACAGCCTTGAAGAAATCTTGTATTCCTTCTATACACCCACTAAAGTGTTGGTTATTTGCACCTCGCACGTCTAACATTTTCGATGGTATATGATATGAAACAATATATTGTCCATTGACCCTTAATTCAAATGTTTCGTTGAATTTGTTAAAATTGTTTCGTTCCCAAAACATATAAGGGTTTCCACCTTCACCATTTAGAAGTTCGATAGGTGTGTTTGGTGTCGATTCACCAAAGTCAATATCTTCATTGTGAACCTTATGGTTAAACCTTGTTCCAAGGTATAAAACATCCTTGCCCTCAAGGTCTTTATCAAAGAGTCGTTTGTCCATTTTTCCTTGCGTACCAAAGAAATCATTTGCGACATCTTCGTACTCTGCGCTTACTATATGGTCTGCCATTGCATAGGTATCCACCTCGCCATTCCAAGCACCAACTATTATTGGGGTGCTATCATCAAACCATTCTGTTTCTCTACGGAAATCTCCTAAATTATTTATGTTGTCGTATTTCACCATTTTAGGTTATTGATTTAAGGTTATGTGCATTGCGTCTGGGTATATCTCCATTATTAAAGCTTGAGCATCCTTTTCGTTATTTGCTTCAATAGATTCAAAGAATCCATCTGGAGCCGTTGAATTGTAAATAGTAAAATAGTATTTACTCATCGCATTTGGTATTTAGTTTTTCATTTAATAACGACCTTGATAAGCCATAACCAACAAGATAAAGAAGAAGAAGTGTTCCAAACAACCAACTCCATCCAAGTTCTAGTTTATTAAGTATTATGTTTGAAATTTGATTTCCACTAAGGCCAGCCCAAGCCCAAGCGCTTAGAGCAAAACCGTGTATCATACTTATCTGCTTCATTCCAAATCTACTTTGTAATAGTATTGGTAATGTTGAAAAACCACCACCATAGCCAAAATTAACTACCATAAGTAATATGGCAATAAGAATAGGTGTGAGTGTTCCAACGTTAACAGCCAACGCCATTGCTGAGAAAGAGAATATTAATAAGTAAATAATTTCCTTTCTACATAGAAAGTCTGAAAGGGAAGAACTGATAAAACGTCCAGCGGTATTAAAAATAGCGCTGAGTGATGCGATTAAACCAATTGAGACCATTCCACTAGCTAATGTTATTGACTTCTCGAATGATATTAATGCAAGACCACAAGTTATATTAATATAGAAAAGCAACCATATTTTAATATATGTTGGGTTAAGTATAATACCCTTAACTTCGTCCCAATTGAAATCTTTCTTCTCTTCTACCCACCAAGATGGCTTGTGTATTAAGATGGAGGCTAATAGCATACAGATAAAGCTAATTCCGCATATTGTTAACAATGTCACAACAATATTATAATTTGTGTTACACCATACAATAAACGGTGAGAATATAGCTTTTGAAAGGCCAAATCCACTAATGGCAATTCCAGTTGCTAGCCCTTTATGCTTGTTAAACCAAAGCATTAGTGTTTTGACTGGCGCTAAATACCCTAATCCTAAGCCAATGCCCATACAAACGCCATAAGATAGTAAGAACATTATTGAACTTTTAAGGTATAGAGACCAAATAGAGCCACATAAGCCGAAGCAGAAGAAAAACATAGACAACAGTGCGCTATGTTTAACATTCTTTTCGACAAATCTACCTCCGAACGCTGCACTCATTCCAAGGAAAAAAATAGCTAGAGAGAATGCCATTTCTATAGAAGAAACACCACACCCAATCATAGCAGCAACTTCATCCTTTAATAGAGACCAACAATACACACTTCCTATACAACAATGTATCAGCAGCGCTGGTATTGCTCCGTTTAACCATTTATTCTCCATACTTACTAAATTTCTTCGATACCAACCATAGAAGGCCCGTACCCAATCATATAATATTTTCGACGAATAAGAGAGTCGAATGACTCTGATGTTCCAGTACGCTCTTGGCATTTTCTTGCAGCCTCTTCTATAGTGTTAAATGTGCCAAGGATATGCCTTGAATCCTCTCTGTCTCTTTTGTAAAAAGCTCTGTATTTCATAGTTTATTTTTTAATAAATTTAACCTTCAACATTTTCTATACGTGCACGGCAAGAACCATAACCAAATTGGTAATAACCTCTTGACTTTAATGCATCTTTAATATCATCGATATTGTCACATTCATATCTTTCGCCTTGGTCGCAAGCTTCCTCAAAAGCCTCTTCAGCGGCTTCTTCTATTGTTTTACAAACACCAAGTACTCTTTCAGCACTAGGGTCTGATGCATTTGAAGTGTAAAATAATTTAATCATATTTTTCTTTTTATTTGTTTTTCGACTACAAAAGTACATAAATTATTTTTTAATAGCAAAAAAAATATCTTAATTTTTGTTAATTTTCAATTAAACGGTTGTTGTTAGCTTTATTATGTATGTTATATAACATATTAATTTTTTGAAAGTATTTTTGGGGTAAGCACTGCTTACCATCAAATCTACCAACCAAATTTTTCACGACATAGCTTCCTAAAGCGATATCGGTTGGACATAATTGGTATAATATAGACGAAAAAAGCATTTGTTCTTTAAGCCAAAACATAAATCCCTCTTCAGTATTCCTCCAAGTTAAATAATCATCAAAAAAATGCTTTATGTTAAGACTTGTGATATATGATGGCGGATAAGATTTAGTTTCTAACGAGGTCATCACATCCTTAATTGAAAAGTAGCCGAAATGTCTACTACTTGGTAAACCTTTTCTTATCTTTTCTATTAATCCTCGTTTTGAGACATATTCTTTTAACATATCCCATAACATATTTCTATCTTCTAAATTTTTAATAGCACACATTATAATATAGAATTCTTAATGTTAATAAGTTCTTTAGTAACTGCCTCTTTATTAAAACTAGGTTTTGATGTTCTTAATAATAAGTTTTTACAATATCGTTCTAATACAGTAGAATAAGGAAATGCCATAAACAACATTAGTACTAATAATACTTGTTGCTTGTGCCAAAAAGCAAACCCCTCTTTAGTCCAATCCAACGTAATAAATCTATCAAAAAAATTATAATATGTTATATCTTTATTATATACCTTTAAAAAATCACATTTTATTGATTTACGGCTAAGTATGTTTATAATATTTTTTTCAGTGCCTAAAACTAAAACCATTCGTTGTAAGAAATAAAAGGCATAATGATTAATTTCTTCACAAGTTGGGTCTGTTATTTTTTTATTCTTTACACGCATAGTTTTTATTAAGAATGAATTTAGCTTTATTAAATAATGGAAGCATATCATAAGGAGTATCTTCTAATTCGCCCATTATTCTATCAGAAATGTATTTTTTTAAGTTTGTATTATTTGGAAACAAGAATAAACAGTTTAACAAAAACAAGCAATACTCCTTAAACCAAAATTCAAAACCATTGGAAGTTGCTGGCCAATAGATAAATAGGTCCAAAAACCTTAAATTTGCCATCTCTATGTCTATATTCAATGGCTTTGAAGGAATTTCATATATATTGAATCTACTATTATTTATAACAAGTGGCGATTTACGCAATGCTTTGTTAATACTAAGTCGTAGTCCTCTAATCTCAATAAACTTTTTTAATAAGTTGTATTGAACTATTGGACTTTCTATCGCATCATCTTTAAATTCCATAAATCATTATCTTTATTTTTATCGCAAAAGTACAAAAAAAATCCTTAACAACAAAATGCTAAGGATTAAAAATTGTTAAATCACTGTATCAAGACACTTATTTTGTAATAAACATCTCAACTTTCGACAATTCTTCAAAGGAAGCCTTTAAGCCATCCAACTCACCGACAACGTCAAACTTATTGCTCTTAACGCATTCAGCCATTTCTAACAACTTACTACCAATGGCTTCCTTTAAGGCACTCGCATACTTAACTCCAACGATTTGTTGAGCTTCGTGTTTCTCATACCCAGCCTCCATAAGAGACTTGTAGAGTTCCTTCCTAAAATCTGCTTCTAAAATTTTCATAAATAAAATATTTTATATAAAAGATACAAACCATAATTGAGCCTCTTGTCGGATTCGAACCAACGACATTCTGAGTACAAAACAGATGCTCTGACCAACTGAGCTAAAGAGGCGTGAAGTCACTCCCACTAGAGGTTAGTGAAGTTCCTACATTTTAGGATTTTCTTAACTTGCCCAACTTAGAGGTTGTGACCAAAATAGTACACTCGTTGGGATTCGAACCCAAGACCAATTGCTTAGAAGGCAATTGCTCTGTCCAACTGAGCTACGAGTGCCCATAAAAAAAAAAGAAATGACATTTGTCAACTTTGTTGGCTCACTTGGACTTGAACCAAGGTTTCTACCTTATCAGAGTAGCGTCCTAACCTATTAGACGATGAGCCAAAAAAGAAAACTTTCTATTGTCGGGGTGACTGGGCTCAAACCAGCGACCTCGTGGACCCAAACCACGAATTCTATCCACTGAACTACACCCCGTGGTGAGCCCTTTTGTTATTTATACTCCGCACAGGGCTCCTATACCTTGTTTATGCTCAAGTTCCTTGGAGTTTTGTAGGGTAGGCAGCATTCTAACTTGACTGAACTACTACCCTATATGTCTTTGGCACATTTTTGTCGCTTACGATGCACCCCAAATCAATCACAATCATCTAGAATTTTCACAACTAGAGTGTGTGGTATGCTCCAAAGATATTTTATTTGTCGGCTTGGTGGGACTTGAACCCACACGCCTCTCGGCACTAGCTCCTAGGGCTAGCGTGTCTACCGTTCCACCACAAGCCGAATTTTTATTCATCTCCCTCTTCTTCTTTGTATTCATTTAGAAGAACAGTTTTACCACTTTTATACTGATATTTTTCATCAATTCGTTGGCAACGGAACCAATTTGACCATTCAATTCCGTTTCTTCCGAATCTTTGATATCTTTTAAGCATTTCTTTCTTTTTTTTTATAAATAGTATTAGCTAACTAAAAAAAATGTGGAGCTTTTGCGCTCTTTTTGTCTTACCGACTGACTTACCTCACGATAAGGAGATGTTGGTACTCCACTTGGACAAGGTATGGAAACTTGCACCCCAATTCACTGCACAGTCTATGAAAGACCTTCCTTTGTGCCTAATCGGTTTCATCCGCTAACAGAAAGGAAAACTGTTTACTGATGACATCTTTATAAGAGATAAGAAAGAAAACTTAAAAATCAAGTATTAATCGAAACTTTTTATTTTGCGGTCCACGGTGGTTGAACCTCTAGAGTGCTCATCACATTCGCAGCCTCTATCGGGTTCGAACCGACCTGTTATTCCTGAGTGACAGTCAGGTGTCCACACCAAAGCAGACCCAGAGGCTATAAAAATTGAGAGAGATTTGAGACTATTATCATATCGCTACGGTCTAGTGTAGCTAAATAAAAGTATTGGCACTCTCTCGTTGCAAGTATCTCTTATCTTGCGCCTACGTTCACGCGGTCGAGACGCCAACGGATTTCCATCTTCTACTTGTTCTACTATCAAGGGGCTAGTTGTGGATGGAGTAGGGTTCGAACCTACGCTTGTTTCCTCTCGCAAGAATTTAACTTGCATCTCTCGGTAAAATCCAAGGCTCTGACGTTGAGCTAAAGAGGAAAATAGCATCAGCACTTTAGTAGTTCTCACTGATTCCGTAATTATAGGCTGGTTTTCTTTCCCATTGCATTATTTAAAAGTTTCCTACATCTGTCATAGGGCAATTAACTGGACAGCCTAACTGAATTCAGTGCAGATTCTCACTGCTTTTCCCTTTCACAGTCTCCATCACGTTGCTTTACGTATCCTATGACCTCAATCACGTGTTTGCCACTACAAGGTCTTCCAACTGTCAATTCAGTATGCCCATTGGAGGTTCAATATTGGAATTCCCTCCAGCCCTCGGAAACTTATTTAATTGTGGACGCTATCGGACTCAACCGATGGCCTATTGAAGGCAAATCAAGTACTCTAGTCAACTGAACTTAGCACCCCATAAAAAAAAACCATCCTACTCGGACTGCTTATTCCAGCAAGCCTCCACGTCTAACATTACTTCTT
>Ga0310691_10001584_pt1 | contig 34229 bp, 36 predicted proteins | sample 176DNAGHGlowgp2_FD_203887 | JGI IMG/M metagenome (GOLD analysis project Ga0310691, IMG submission 203887) | Sheep rumen microbial communities from Palmerston North, Manawatu-Wanganui, New Zealand - 1766 DNA GHGlow gp2 (v2) (version 2) | ecosystem: Host-associated > Mammals > Digestive system >... | reverse complement strand
CGGGATTCTGTAGCCTTCGGTGCCTTGCGTCGGGGGACGCTGCCTTTGGGCACAATGCAGGGCGAGAAGGCTTTCGGGCAGGCTTGGCCCTGCGTTTTTATGCGGAAACCCATGGCTTGCAGGTTGGGAAAGGCTGCTGGATATGGCATATTAATATGCGGCAGGGATTGGAGGGGCCCGCCGCAGGCGGGTTGCGCCAGCAATGGAGCGGGTAGGGTCCCGCGGAACCCCGGAAAGCCCACACAAAGGGCATGCTTTCTTTGCAGGGAGAGGAACCGCTGTAAAGATGGCAGTGCCGCAAAAATAAAAAAAGAGAATTATAAGAAAAATCTATAGCTGGCGTATTGAGTAGTGAATTTTTCCGAGGATGCGGATGTCGGTACTTTGGACGCTTTCGGTCATTTCCTTGTAATCCGGGTTGTCGGATATGATGTGCCACAAATTGTTGTCGCGGTGCAATCGTTTTATAAAGCCCGAACTCTTGTACTGGAGCGCGTATATTCCGTCTTTGTTTTGCCAGCCGATGCCGTCGCAGATTACGATGTCGCCGTCAAAGAGGGTGCTTTCCATGCTGTCGCCGTGGACAGTGAGGGCTGCGGCTGTGGAGGCGTATTCCCTTAGCCGGCTTGGAACCGGGATGTAGCCGCTTATGCTGTCTTCGTCGGGGAGAAATTCGCCCTTTCCTGCGCTCAGCAGCTGGTCGTAGAGCGGGACCTGTAATATGGAAGAAGCTTCTCCGTTTGCGTATTCTTCACCGAGCAAGTCCTCTATGCGGCAATCAAGAGCCTGGGCGATTCGGTATGCGGTGTCAACACCGGGAAAGCGTTTGTAGTAAATCATGTTCCTGAGGGTTTGCAGGTTGACGTCTGTTTTTAGGCAGAGCCACTGCTGCAAAAGTCCCTTTGCCTTTAGCTGCTGCTTTACGTTGTTCCAAAAAATAGAGCTCTTTGAATCCATAAGAAAACTATAGCACAATTTTTTATTTTTGAAAATCCCTTTTTTGTGAAAATAATATACTTTTTTGAGGATTTTCTATTGACAAATCCCTAAAAAAGGATATAATGATAATTGTCCTGTTAAAGCAAGATGAATCCCATTTCTTCTTTGCTGACCCATATATATTCCACTTGCCGCATAAAGTTGAGCTTTTAATCCCACGGAAGTGAGACTTTTTGCGGCTACCTTTTTTGATTGATGTATTGTTTTTATTTTTCACTGGACGCTTAGAGGCAGGATGCATACTGTAAACTCTGTTGTAGGGTAATGATGAGAACTTTTCTATTCATTTTTTTAGCCTTTTTTATTGGTTGCAAAAGTGCAATGGATAAAATATCTGCTGATGCAATTCCAGAAGGCTGTAGCAATGCAGTTTTGCCCATGCAGAATATAGGCTTTCCTCCCGTCAAACCCGACTGCAGTAATTGTTGAATTTTCACCTTGATTATGTTGAAGAAATACGTATCATTTTTTATGCTAGGAAGTGCGTAAAAGGGAAGGAGATGATTTTATGGGCTTGGACGGTGCAAAAATTATAGATGGCGATTTGGCAAATGATATATATAATGATTTTATGTCTCTTTATGACGAAGGTTATGAAATTGAAGAGATAAAATCAAAAATAGAGGAGTACAAACTAGAACTAATAGATGATCTTGAGCAGGAAATATATCTTACGGTTTTTGCCCAAGCTTTGTGGGAGATCGGGGAAAATGTTAAAGATCTAAGGCAGAAAATAGAGGATTTTCAAAGATCGAATAAAGCGTTTGCAATATGGAATAAAGTGGACAAGAATCTTGCGGAAGAGCGGAAGAAAGTCATAGGCAGATTCTTGAATAAAATTTCGGTAAAAAGAAAAAGTCCACGGCCACGCAAAAAGTATAGGAAGATAAAAAATGCAATTTTTGCCACAGGAGATCTATTGTCTTTGGAAAGTAAAAATAAGAAGATAATTGTTTTGATAGCAGGAAGTTTTCAGAACGGGAATAGCTTTGTCTATAAGTTTGCTTTTTGCAAAGAATCGTTTGATGCGGCCCCAAATGAAACGCAAATAAATAGATTGGAATTCTTTGGGCGCAAGATTCCGAGCAGCTTGACTGAATGCGGGTTTGTCTTGGGACTTGAAGAAATTTTTGTTGAGCATTCAGACCTGGTAAAGATAAAAAATGAATTTGCAAAGTTTGGGCATGTGGAATTGGATAAGGAAAAATATGGCGACGGTTCATTCTCTTATTCATCTTCTACAGAGGAAATTATAAAAGATTATGATAGGATATCTTCTAATAGCAATGAATTAAGGTATAATATTAGCCTTAGGGAAATAAGCTAGGCTGTAAAAAATGTTGCAGAACCAATATTATAGAGGAAGTTTGGAGAGATAAAGATGAAAAAAAAGATTTTGTTTATAGCATATTGTCTTTGCGCAATTGCATCCTTGTTTGGCAAGAGTGTGGATAATTCTTTTAGCTTGGGCAAGGCAGAAGATATAAAGGAGATTGTTGTTAGAAAAAGAAATATAAATGACCGTCAACAGGATATTGTCGTAAAACTAAATGAAAGTCAAAAAAATGAATTTCTTGAAAGAATAAAATTTTCAAGACAGGAACGCTATCTAAAAGTAATGCTTTTATATGAAGCTACTATTTATTATAGCAACAATGAAAGTACAAAAATATGGTTGAACGGTAGTGTGATTAAAGACGAGGAGGGAAAAAAATACAGGCTTGAAAATAATATGCGCCTCTTCATAAACTCTTTGTTTTCAGAGGAAGACCAGTCAAAGCTTTATAAAGAAAAGATTATAGAAAATAAAGGCCGCAACATTCATGTGTATCAGGCAAATTATTCAAGAAAAGATTTGGTGCGCATAAACGGAGTTACTTCAAATGCAAACCCGGCAGGCACTTACGACCTTGAGTGGAAAATTGGTCAGGAACTTATTGATGCGCAGACCAGCTTTTTGAAGAAAAAATATCTTAAGGATTATATCAAAAGGGAAAAGCTAAGGAAGCTGGCAGATTCATATATAAAACTGATTTTTTATTCCGATGAACCATTGAATTTTTCATCATATGAATTGCATCCCCTTGATGACAAAAAAGAAAAGTGGATTATTTATTTTATCTATGTAACGAATGAACATAAAGGAAAAAAGAATTATTGGGATGAAGTTGTATTCATGATGCCGGACGGTACGATTGTAATAAGCGATGCTAATTATGAGAACATTAAATTTGACGAATAATCTTGCATGGGCAAAGAAGAGTTTTGTTGAAGGGGAGAAAATAAAATGAAGAAAACTTTGTTTTTGGTTATAATGGCATTTGCACTTGCAGTCTGTGCGTCTGCAGATAATGCTCTAAGCCCTGTTTTTTATAAGATGAAGGCTGGTGATAAAATAAGCCTAAAAGGGAATTTTTGTGTCTTTAATGGAAGTGCTCCGAACGTCCGCTTTGTAACGGATGACAATAAAATTTTAGGAGTTGGAAAGGAAGAGTCTTGTAGCAACGAGGACGTGAATAAAATCTTAAGCCTTCAAGTGGAAAACGATGCTGTTTACGAAGTGGAAGCCGTGTTTGAATATGCTGGCAATGTAAATTTGGAATACTACAAAAATCCTTTGATGTGCTTTACGGTGAGGAAAATAAAAATATTGGGCTTGCGAATCGCATCTGGTAATTTGAAAATTACAGTTAGGAATCCAAAATACAATAAGAAAAAGAAGACCCTAAAAGCAGAAATAGAGATAGTGAATGCGGAAAAATCTTTGGCAAGCTATTCAAATCAGTATTTGTTTTTGGAAAAGAATGGCAAAAGCTACCGTGCCTATTTGGATTCCCCGGCAAGCAGCGTGATTGATTTTGCTTCTGTGGAAATTCCTCCGGGATCATCCGTAAAAAAGAAAATATATTTTGTGATGGAGGAAGATGCCTCTTCTGATAATATATGGTACGATATGAAGCCATCTTATGTGGAGGTGAGATTGTGAAAAGTAGCAAGTCCATAGTTTTGAATAAGGGTGATGTAATAAAAACTAATCCTCAGAATGGCTATTGGGGGTGCGCTCTAGTTCTGGATGTTCAAGAGCATAATGATGAATTTCAACCTCTTTGCTTGATTGCGGTTACGGATTTTATTTCTAAGGAAGATTTTTCTTTTGATCAGCTGCCACTGGAAAAACTTTCTGTTCTGAATATTGAACGGAGCCTTAGGGTTGGGGAAGGCAGATATTGTGATGGCGGAAAAGAGGTTTGCATAGAAATTCATACTAGAAGGATGAAGTCTGGGCAGGAAGTGATAGGACGCATAGAGAACTTTCCCTTTAAAATGCCTGTGCTTACATATGAAGTTGGCAAGGGCAAGGGCTATCCCCTTTGCGGCCCAATAACAGCAATTTTGGGCTATCAGGCTGTGATTGCTTGGAGAAAGGTTAATGAAAAAGAAGCCTTTTTAATGGATGTGAAAGACTCTAGGCAGAAAACAGAGGATGTATTACGGAAAGTAAAGATATGAGCGAATTGAATTTGTCGTATAAACAGTTTTGCATATTCAATGCAGGGCTAAAGAATCCATTTAATGAATGGTCTGATGAACTAATAGAACAGGGCTTTTCCATAAGAAAGGAGTCTTTGTCCATAATGACCATATCAAATGTCGGCCTGCTGGATGTATACATTATGAACGAAGATAAAATTATTGAAGGTGCCAGTAGAATTGTAGAATTTGAATTCAAGGTAAAAAGACATGGCGTTGAAATTGCAACCGTTACAGACAGCCTTCCGGTGAAGGTTGAAAAAGGAGTGTACAAAGTAAGGGTTCAATTGTGTTCAGAAGAGGAGGGTAAGGACATTTGCTATATATCATTCTTGGAAAAAGAAAAAGGTGAGCGCTTTCCTAAATACCTAAAATATGATGCAGAAATAAAAAGAAGGGCGGATTTTATATTGGATTCTAAAGCGGCAAATTGAAATTTATAAAATGGGAGAAAGATATGGGATTGTTCAGCAAGTATAAAATAAAGGCTAAGGACATAAAGCAGTACGTTGCGAACTACGGAGGCTGCCTTGCTACCAAGATGATTACCCAGAAAGGACTGGGTGTAAACTATATGTACAGGGAAAAGCCTGACAACGATATTGATAGCGGCTGGAGATTTTTTTCTGGCCACGAGACAGATGATTATGTTAGCAATCCAAAGAACGTAGAAGTTTACGATGTTAATACAATAGTAAACTATTCCCCGGACATTATGCCTTTTCTTGATATTGAAGAAGGTTTTGCCCTGGAGAGGGATTCTGAAACAGGCAGGTTTTATCTTTTAAAAATGATGAAAAGACAAAATTCGATTTGGACTATGCGGTAAGTCAGCTAAGGAAACGGGACGAGGATGTTCCCGTCCATGCGAAGCTGCCTGTAAAAGAAGACCTTGAAAAGTTGGCAAAAGAACTGGAGCTTGAATTGGGAAGAGACATTCCACTTGATTACGTCCGCTATTTGCTGACTGCAAGCGATGTGTCTTTTGGAGTGCTTGAGCCGGTTCAAATCCTTTATGAAAAGTCAAGGCAGGATTACCTTCCCTGCTTGCTGGAAGACATGGAAAGCCTGGGGCTGGGCGGAAAGGGAATGCCGGTTTGCAGTGATAACGGTGATATTTATTATATGGCAAAAGACGGAAAGGTTTTTCTGTATTCAGCAGATGATAGCCGGGATGTTGACCAGTGGGATAACCTTGCGGATTGGATTTTGAATGAATGGATTTTAAACAAGGGGTAAAATTGTTTCCTGCTATGAATGAAGAAATAGTAAAGAAAGCAAACCTGTGCAGGGCCGCTGATTTAATTGCAGGGGATGTTTCTGGATATATTGATTTTGCTTACTATCTTTTGGACAATAAGATTGAGTCTGACACTGTGTTCATATTGGCAGGTTTGTCTGAAAGCGAAAAGGAAGATGCAAGGAGGTATTTTGATTGTCTTCTTTTGGAGCTGGACATAAAAACTGATTTGGACAACATTGATTATTTATATATTTGCTATTTGAATGAAAAAATTCATGAGGGAAAGAAGGATGCCCATTCGGCATTGGCTGAACTGAAAGATTTTTATGTACGCTATGAAAAAGAGATATATTTTGAGTTTTATGGATTATATTACATGCTTGATTATGTTGACATGTCAGAGGCCTATAACATGGAGCATATTACCAGCAAGAATATGGATGAATATATAAAAAGGGCTTTTGAGCTTTTTGTTGAGATGTACGGAATGGAAGTGCCGGAAGATTTTTGCAAGCAGGCATATTGCAGGTTATGCGGAAAAAGGGGGATTCCTCTTTTTGAAAGCAAAAAGACCTTGTTTGGCAAGACTAAGCACAATTGCATCTGTCCAAATTGCAAGCGTTCAAATCTTTATAAGTGGAGCTACTGTTCTGCCAATTCCGGGAAGGAGCTGTATCTAAAAGAGATAGGCTGGGAAGGGGCTGCCTGCAAACCGGATGCTTGACTGTAAGAGCCGGTTGCATTACATTTTGGAAAAAGTAGCAGGGGATGAATGTGGAAAATTTTAATATTGTTTTTGTTCTTGTATTTTCAGTTTTTTCTATTTTTATACTTGAATGGATTTTGCTGGGCTTTTGGAAGAAAATCTGCTGGTCTGTGGGGTTTCCCATCTTTTTTAAGAGGTTTGACTTTAAAGATGCAGAGGGTACTTTGAAGAAAGTTGAAGACTTTGTAAATTCATTTGGGGATGCAAAGGGCTTTAAGGATTTGACGGGCAAGAAAGTAGAAGATAACGTCTTCTTTTTTAGGGTCAGGATGGACAGGAAAAACTCTTCATTTTTTCATGGGTGTATAAGGCTTGATTTTGAGAATAGGATTCTTATTCTAAAGGGGTTACTGGGTGTGTCTGACCTGCTGGCCTTTTTGCTTATAGTTTTTCTGTACATAAACTTCTCGAGCGGTGTGGGATTTTTTTCTCCATACCTACTTGCTGTTTTGCTTGTTGCGGTTAACGAGGGGGGAAACTTTTGGAAATGCAGGAAAATGGCAAAGAAGATAGAGGAACTGCTTACTTGCTGTGCTTGCCCTGCTGCCTAATTTTCCTTTACAGGGGAAAAATCATGTGCTATCATATTCAGTATAGCTAAAGGAAGACGTTTGTTTTTTCGATGTTAGGCCCGGTACACTTACAGGCTTCTTGTAAAACCGGGGATTCGGCTTTGCATCTTTTCTATGCTAAAGGAGTTTTTTATGCAAAAAAGGACATTAGGATTTGGGGCTTTGGCATTTGCCCTGCTTATGGCTTTTGCATCCTGCTCTTCCATGAAGCAGATTTGGGATTTGAAGGGAATCAGGGTTTCTGCAAACGACCAGGTTTATACGGGAAAGTCAACGACTGTTCCCATGGATATTAAAGGCGGAAATCTCCGCTTTGAATTCAATGCTACGTCTGACCCGGTAGACAACGGCTATCCAGTCTCGGTAAAGGTTGATGACTCTTCTGTTGTGTCTGTAACACAGAGTACATCAGACCCCACCCGCTACACAATCACCGGATTAAAGAGCGGATATACGGCGGTAACGGCATCATGTTCGTCTGCCTACACATTTACCTTCATTGTTTACGTGGCGGATTCATCCCGCGGTATTACGGTAGACAAGCTTAAGCAGCAGAGGGAAGCTGAACTTGCCCGCATAGAGGCTGAGGCAAAGGCAAAAGCGGAGGCAGAGGCTGCTGCAAAGAAGGCTGCGGAAGAAAAGGCGGCTGCTGACAAGGCTGCGGCTGCTGCTGCGGCAAAAGTGGCGGCTGACAAGGCTGCTGCAGATAAGGCGGCTGCGGAGGCTGCAAGCAAGTTTGCACCAAAGGCCGGGGAAATCTATCTGCTTGATGCACAGGAAACAGATACTCCTGTTAAAAAGTATGTACACTTTACAAGTGCAGGCGAGATGCGCATGGTCCATACCTTTGGAGGAGAGGTCGAAGGATGGGTCTACAGCATAAAGTACATGCCCAATGACTCAAAGAGCGAGAACGGCATACGCTTCAAGAACTTTGGCGGAACAATTGCGGCTTTTGTGGATGACAGTGCCTTAACCTATGACGGTAACTGGGCTGCAAAAGTAGAAAGGGAGGGAATGAAGTCTTCCAACCGCTATATATACCCCAGCGGATACAGGTTTGATCCGGAAACGTATGCAGAAAACCACGGAAAGAACATAAACTCCTCTCTATACAATGCTTGGAGAGTAGACTATAGGGATGAGGGAATGAATTTCCCGCGCTACTACGGCCTGAAATTCTCCTCTAACGGTAGCGTCGTAAAGTCCGGCCCACGGTACATGTTTGAGAGCATTGGTGATGATATGGAAACGGCATTTGATTCAATTAGCAAGACATACACCTACACAAACAAAGAGGGGCTTGTAACACTGCAGAACGGAGAGGCCTATTACTATGACGGAAAAAGGTTGAATGACGTGTGGCTTGTAAAGAAGGTGACCGACAGCGCACTGATTAAAGATATCAAGAACGCACCGTATTATAATCCAGAAAAATAGGAGTTTGCTCCTGTTTTGGTAAAATTATACTCAGCCCCTTTTCGGGAACCGTTCGGAAATTTTTTTCCGGGCGGTTTTTTGTACTTAACATGGGGCTTGACCTTTGGAAGTGCAGGAAAATAGCAGAAAAAATAGGTGGCTGCTTTGTGAGACAGAAAATTAACAAAAATATGCAAAAAATTCTTATTTCGTATTGACAAAGTTTTTTCAACTCAATATAATACCATTATTCGATTTGCAAAGTTCTTTTGCTAATGAATGCTCCCTTAGCTCAGTCGGTAGAGCAACGGACTGTTAATCCGTGTGTCGCTGGTTCAAGCCCAGCAGGGGGCGGATAAATCAGGGTACCTTTCCAGGTGCCCTATTTTTTTGCCCTGCAAGCATTTACGTGTTTTCAAGGCATTAATCTATATTCTTTTCAGCCAGCCTTCCGGGCGGGGAGGACGCTGAAAACCTGGGGCTTTCCCAAAAAACTTCCCTTCATAATTACAAGAAAAAGACAAATAACAGTTTTTATGCTATACTGGTGTTGAAGCAAGCAAATCAAATGGAGGGTAAAAATGTCATACGAACTTGTAGCTGAAAAGCTAAAGACGCTTCCTGAGCAGGCCTTGGAAGAAGTCTCTCATTATGTCGATTATATCTACACAGTTTATGTAAAGGATTCGGATTTTGAGAAGCATGATATTTCTCACCGGCTTTCTTTGCTTGATGGTTTGCAAAAGTACTGGGGTAGATTGCCAGCTGATTTTAATGCGGAAAAAGAACTTGCAGATGCAAGGGCGCAGAAATATTCATGATTAATGTATTGATTGATACAAATATTTTACTGGATTTCATACAAGGCCGTGAGCATTTTTCACTTTCAGAATAGATTTTGAGATTTTAACACGAAATAATGAGATGGTAGACGATATAACTTTAAAAATCATTTTTACGTGTTATAATAAGTTCTATAGTTATGAATGATTTCTGCTCTGACGTTTTTGACGGCAATACCGTCTTTAGTTTATAGAAAGATATGCTTTGGGATTTACGAAATATGAGAAAGTGTTTTTTATTTTTAGCAGTGGTTTTTACATTCTTTTTGGCTGCTTGCTCTTTATTTAACTCTTCAAATGGAAATGGGGGAATAAGTCTTAGCTTGCCGGATAATTCCAAGCGGTCTGTTACGTCTGAAGGAAGTCTTGCGGCGGAGGGGGTAAGCTACTACGTTGTCCGTTTACGAAAAGATGGTGAGGTTGAGCAGGAAGAAAAGGCATCTCCGGGAGCTACTGTTACGATAGACGGACTTTTCCCCGGTGAGTACACGGTTGCCATTCTTGGTGTTGACAGCGACGGAATTGTGCAGGTGTATGGAAGAAGCCCTGCCGTTGAGGTGAAGCCGCGCGATACTTCCACTGCGTCGGTTAGGCTGGAATTTGTTGACGGGATGAGTTTGAGAATGCTCTTGTATTTTTTTGATTCTGCAGGGGAGGATGCATTATTTGATTCAGACAACTCGACTTTTGTCATAACAGCGAGCGAAGGTGGAACATCTCACAGTTATACGGCAAACGATTCGGTCGAGTCAGGAGTTGCTACCTTTTGGATTTTCCATGCTGATAATTTTGGCACTTGCGTTCCTAGGACCGTTAAGAATTTTCTTGAGCCCGGCATTTCATATAAATTTTCGGTAAAGGCTTCTGATGCAGGATGGGATAAGACCTATTACGGTTCTTCTGAATATGTGACAATAAACAGTGAGAATGTTGTTCAGGTGAACTTGAGGTAGAATTGTTTGCCCGCTGGCAACGAGTTTGTTTGTTGCGGGATTTTTTTTGCTTAGGGATATAGGTTATTGGGCTGTGCGAACTACACGAAAGCTGGCATATTTTGATGGAAATACCGTCAAACCTATTGGGGAATATACTTTTGAGAAAAACTAAAAGTTAATTATAACTGTCCTGGATGAAGTTAAGGAAGACCAGGAGACTGGTATAAAGGCTTTGCTGGGGCTGTCTTTCTAAGGAAACACTGATTAATCCAGAACAATGTCATTATCGGGCTCGCTGGAAACTTCGTTGCGAAAGACCCGATAATCTATTTGTTTGCATTATTGATATTTATGGATTGCCGGGTCGAGCCCGGCAATGACACGATGCTATTAATCAGTGGTTTCCTAAGTATGAAAATCCAGAGCTGGTGGAAAAAGAACTTGCCTTGCAGATATATGAAGTTGCAAAACTTGATTGACTGCATTCTTTGCGCATACCACAGTATTGAAAATATTGCAGTTGCAACGTTTGGAAAAAAAGTGAAAAACAATTTGATGAAACATTAGCGGCATAGATTTGTTCGCCAGAAAATCTTTTACTGTGTTTGCCAATTTCCTTGGCGGAGGCCTGTAGCGCGGATTGGAGGGGGCCGGAGGCGTGCGGAGCACCGCGCCCGGTTAGGGGGCAAGCCCCGGAAAGCCGGATATGAGTTTGGCGTGCGGTTTGGGGTGGGGCTGGCGGTAAAAGATGAGGTCTAGCTCCAAAAAAGAAATAAAATTATCTACTATAATATGTCTTGTTCCTGCGTTGCTTTTTTGTCCATAAATTGTTAAAATAGAAGGAAGTGAATGGAGTAGAACATGGGCAAAATTTCTTTTGCGGAGAAAGTAAAGTCGATTTTTAGCCGCAGTAAGATTCAGGATGAGAATTTTTTTGAGGACCTTGAGGATGCGCTGATTGAAGGCGATATTGGCGCTAAGACTACGGTGGAGATTATTGATTCGCTTGAGGAAAAATGCCGCGAGAATAAGTCCCTTGACGAGCATTCAGCCCTTGAGGAACTTAAGAAGATGCTGCTTCCGCATTTGAGGCGGGCAAATCTTGAAATTCAGGACGGCAAGGTGAACGTTTGGATGATTCTTGGCGTTAACGGCGTGGGAAAGACTACCAGTGCGGCAAAGATTGCAAAGCTTTTTTCTGACAAGGGCGTTAGCGTGATTCTTTCTGCTTCCGATACATTCAGGGCGGCGGCTGTTGACCAGATTTCCATGCACGGCGAGAGGCTTGGCATTCGCGTTGTTAGGCACCAGATGGGTAGCGATCCTTCTTCTGTTGTTTTTGATGCGGGGGAGGCTTGCAGGGCAGCAGGCGGCGGTCTTGTGATTGCCGATACTGCGGGAAGGCTTCACAATAAGGAGAATCTTGTTAACGAGCTTAAGAAGATTGACCGTGTTGCTTCTTCCAAGGCTGATCCTGGCTGCTACAAGAAGATTCTTGTGGTGGACGCTACTACGGGGCAGAATGCGCTTAGGCAGGCGGAGGTTTTTAACGAGGCTGTTGGTCTTGATGCCGTTGTCCTTACAAAGTACGATTCTACTGCAAAGGGCGGTGCTCTTGTTCCTATTGGTAAGGAGCTGGGGCTTCCTTTCGCTTTTGTATGCACCGGTGAGAAGTATGCAGACATTTCTTTTTTTGATCCGGATTCCTATCTTGACGAATTCCTTGGGCTCTAAGGCTTTGTAGGGTGCTTTAGGGCTTTCGGTTCGTGGGGTTGTCGGTTTTTGCGTATGGATTTTGAAGCTGTAATCCTTTCCTTTTATATGCTTTTTCCTCAGGTTCATCCGTGGCAGGCCCGCTTTGACGCTGCCTTTAAGAAGGATGGGCTTTCTGTTAACGTTAGGCAGGACGTGAGAAAGGAAATTATTGGCGTGCTTGATTCATACAACAGGGCTCTTGTTCCGTCCGACGCTTCCATTCCGGTGGACGACAGCATTCTTGACACTTTGGGGATTGTTGCAGTTCAGTACAAGAATTCCAGCGGTAAACTTAGGCTTTTTGAGTATGGGGAAGAGCAGCTTGCCCTTACGCCTTCTGTGAACGGTGGCAGGGGGATTGTTAGCGTTAACGGTTCCTATGTTACGCGCACTCTTTTTGACGAGGCCTTTAGGAAGACGGAAAAAATCTCCTGGAAGCAGGGGGCGGGGCTGCCTTTTATTGCAAACAGGAAGACTTATGTTTACCGGGATCCTCTGCCAAAGGGGGGCTTTTTAAAGAAGTATTCTTCCAGCAAGGCTGTAGGTAAGGCTTCCGGGAGGAATGCTTCTGCCGCCTTGGCAAAAGAGCTTGACAAGTATTCAAGGACGCCGGTTAGCCTTTGGGACGAGGACTTTGAGAAGAAGAAGATTCAGGACGTTAAGTTTGATTCCCGGGGCAATCCCATGCGCATAGACTTTTACGATGTTGTTACGGATGAGGAGAGCAAGAAGGAGGAAAAGCTTCTTGTAAAGACGAGGCTTTTTTCTTTTGACGGCAGTGACAGGCTTATTTCCGAAGAAGAGAGGCTTTTCTTTAAGAAGATGGATCCCCTGCGGCAGACTATGACCAAGGATGCCTTTCTTACGAGAAAGAACGTGTATACATACAAGCCGTCTTCGGACATTCCCGACTGCAAGTTTTATGAGGACGGGGTTCTTAGGATGGAGACTGTATACAGTAAGAACGAAAACTATACTGAAACCGTCTATTTTGACGGAGGTTTTTCTATAAAGGCCGTTTACAAAGATGGCGTAAAGGTAGAGGAGATTGCCTATTCAAATGGCGGCGAAAGCTACAGGAGAAAATTTGATGACAGGTAGGAAGATTTTTTCTTCGCTAAAGTGGATTTATTATGTTTCCAGAAGGTTCAGCAAGGTGGACAGGAAGGGGCGCACTGCGGTAACATCCGCCCTTGCTTCTTTGGGGGTGGGCTTCGGCGTGCTTGCGCTCATAGTTGTAATTGGCGTGATGAACGGATTCCAGATGGAATTCATAGACGCGATTATGGAGATAAGCTCCTACCATGTCCGCGTGGAGAACATTGACGATTACGAGGGTTTTTCCGCCTGGTGCAGGGAGCAGAAGGTGCAGGTTAGGGGCAGCACTTCATTCTACGAGGCTCAGGCTTTGGTGGTTGGCCCTTCCGGCAGCGAGAGTGCGGCTTTGATCCGTGCCATTGGAAAGGACGTTATGACAGACGACCCCGGCTTTGCTTCCGAGGTTCACATGGTTTCCGGTTCTTTTGATTTGTCTGCCCCGGATTCAATTGTGCTTGGTAGCGAGCTTGCCCGTTTGCTTAAGGCCAGGGTTGGCGACAGCATTAACATTTTTGCCCTTAGCGGTTCAAGCGACGTTAGCCTTTTTTCTTCTGACAGGAATTTTACGGTTGCGGGAATTTTCCACTGCGGGTATTCGGACATAAATGCAAGCTTTTCATTTATAAACACGGAGGCCGGTCAGGCTAATTTTGGGAAGGGTGCAAAGAAGGTAATCGGTGTAAAGCTTGCCGATTCTTCACGTGACACACTTTTTATAAGCGGTGTGGAAAAGGCATTTCCTTCTGCAAAGGTTGAAAGCTGGAGGAATTTTAACCGCTCCTTTTTTGGTGCCCTGCGTGTGGAAAAGAACATCATCATGCTTCTGGTTCTTCTTATTTTTGTGGTGGTTGCTGTTAACATATACAATGCCATGCGGAGGATGGTCTACGAGAGGCGCGAGGAGATTGCAGTTCTTAGCGCTCTTGGCGGAACAAAGCCCCAAGTTCAGGCGGTCTTCATCGTGAAGGGATTTACCACGGGCTTTTTCGGCGCAGTTCCAGGTCTAATTGCTGGCCTGCTTTTGTGCGCAAACATGGGAAGCGTCTTTATGTTCCTTTCCAAGATTCAGTTTTATGCTACCTACTTTTTTATGATGGTTGCAAACCCTTCCAATGCGGCCTATCTTTCGGAAAACCCCATGTTCAGGATTTATGCCTCAATTCCGGCGCGTACCGTCTTCAGTGAGGTGATTTCAATATTTTTCTTTGGCATATTTTCTTCGCTTGCCTCGTCTTGGCTTGCGGGGCGGGAAATCCTAAAGCTAAATGTTTCGGAGGTTCTTAGGGATGAATGATTCAAAAGACATAATCGTGCGCGTGGAGAATTTGGAAAAGACCTACCGCACCCAGATAGAAAGCCTTACTATATTGAAGGACCTTAACATGAGCGTTGCCCGCGGCTCCAAGTGCGTGATTGTTGGTAGGAGCGGCAGCGGAAAGTCTACACTGCTGAATATAATCGGCGGTTTGGACAGCGCTACCTGCGGTTCTGTTACTGTTGACGGCATTCAGGTTGCAAGCATGGCGGAGGAGGAACTTACCCACTACAGGCAGAAGGTTCTTGGGCTTGTATTCCAGTTCCACTACCTGCTTAAGGATTTTACCGCTTTGGAGAACGTTTTCCTTCCCTGCTACATGGCGGGCGAAAAAAAGAAGCTTGCTATAGAAAAGGCAAAGTCACTTTTGCGCGACGTTGGGCTTGAGGACCGCATGAACCATCTTCCGTCTGAGCTTTCTGGCGGTGAGAGGCAAAGGGTTGCGGTTGCGCGCTGCCTTGTTAACGACCCCGAGCTTATTCTTGCGGACGAGCCAACCGGAAACCTTGACCCGGCAAACGCGGCTCTTATTGGAGACCTTTTGTTCAGCATGGCGGACAAGTACAAAAAGACCCTTATACTTGTTACCCACGACATGAACCTTGCTTCCAAGGGGGATGTGCGCTACTTTATAAAGGACGGAAAGCTTTCTTGTGCAGACGGGGCAGCGGACGCTGAAAATCCGGGGGAAAATCAATGACTTTGGCATCCAGTCTTTTGTATGCAATAAGGATTCTCTTTCCAAAAAGCTCGCCTTCTTCTTCTTCCGGCAGAAAGAGCAACGGCGAGAGGAGTCTTGCGGGGGCTTTGCTCTGCATTGGGCTTAGCCTTGTGCCTCTTGTTTCCGTTCTTGTTATAAGCGACGGTATGATTCAAGGCATTACGGGGCGGCTTATCGGGCTTTGTTCGCAGGATATTGCAGTCTTTCTTGATATGTCTGCCTGGCAGGAGAAATACGGCGGGAAGATTACGGAAAAGGATTGCAATGACATTGCCCAGCGACTTTCCCTTGTTGAAGGTGTTACTGACGCTTTTCCAGAGCTTGATTCAACTGCCCTGGCTGCGGGTAAGTCTTCCCGTTCTGGTGCCAGCGTGCGTGCGGTTCAGGGGGACATTTTTAGTGCCAACAAGGCTTTTGCTTCTCTTTTTACCGTGGTGGAAGGTTCTGTGGATTTGGTACCGGATTCGTCCGGGAAAAACAAGGCCATCCTTTGCAAGAAGATTGCTGACGACCTTGGGCTTCATGCCGGTGACAGCCTGCGCCTTATCTGCGTGAACAAGACTGCCGGTGGTTCGCTTAGCCCACGCATGGTTCCCTTTACGGTTTCTGGAATTGTTTCTTCCGGTTACCAGGAGCTTGATGCGCTTTGGGTTTTTATTCCGCTTGAGGCAGGACTTGCTAATTTTTCCCCTGCGTCTTCCAAGCTTGTTTTTGGTCTTAAGACTGCTGATTCATTTTCCCCGGAGCTTATGCAGGTAAAGGACCACGTTATAGACGACGTATTTGGCTTTGCTGGTAACGAGGAGCTTGAGGGGGCTACCGTCTGGACCTGGAATGACCTGAACTCTGCCCAGTACCAGAACTATTCTTCCACAAAGGCACTTTTGCTTCTTATTATGCTGCTGATTGTCCTTGTTGCAAGCGTAAACATAAGTTCCGCTTTGGTTATGATTGTAATGGAAAGAAGGAAGGAAATTGCAATCCTTAAGAGCGTTGGCGGAAGTGCCGGCGGCATAACCGTGGCTTTCCTGCTTGCGGGTTTTTCTGCCGGCTGCGGAGGGGTGCTGCTTGGAATACCCCTGGGGCTGCTTGCGGGTGTTAACATAAACACAATAATAAATTTTATGGAAAAAATAATAAACTTTTTCGTAAAATTTTTGTATATTTTGTTTAATGCAGACCTTTCTTCTTTTAAGGGGGTAAGGCTGCTGGATCCTGCATTCTATCTTCAGGATATACCAATTTCAGTTCCCTTTAAGGAATTGCTGGTGATTGCCTTTGGCACTCTTTTGCTTTCCCTTGCGGTGTCGGCTATTCCTGCGGTAAAAGCTGGCCGAGAAAAGCCGCTTGACACTTTGCGTAAACTGTAAAAAGCAGTATACTTAAAGTGAGAATCCCTTGGAAGATGAGGTTTTTATGATTTGTGATTTTTGCCATGAACGAGAGGCTGTTATTTTTATGGAGCAGGTGAATGGCAACGGACAGAAGCGGAAAATCAGTATATGCCGGGAATGTGCCCTTGCACACGGAATAAGCCCTGACCCCAAGAGCATAGAGTCTTCAATCGGGGATCTTTTTAGGGAAATCAATGCCTTTAGCCGCAGGATTGCCGCTGAAAATTCGCGCATGTGCCCAGTCTGCGGCATGGGAATCGTAGAGCTTAGGAAAACAGGCAAGGCTGGCTGCCCGGAATGCTACGCTATATTCAAGGATGACATAAAGAACCTTCTCAAAAAGAACGGAATAAACGGCTCCTATACCGGTTCCATGCCGGAGCGTCTTTCCGGGGTGCATTCAGTCCTTAACGACAGGATTGTCCTGCAGAACAAGCTGAACGATGCCGTTGCTTCGGAAGATTACGAAAAGGCTGCCATGTACAGGGACTACCTTCACGCACTGGAAAAGTCACCTGTTTCCGGCGGGGATGACATGCCTTCTGCCGCCGATCAGGGTGAAATGGACGGGGGGGGCGAATAATGGAAGCGGAAAGCGATGCCTGGTATACGGACAAGGGCAGCGAAGCGGATGTAGTTCTTTCCACAAAAGTCCGCATTGCTCGCAACCTGGCAAATTTTCCTTTTCCTGTAAAGATGAAGGGCAGGGATGCGGAAAGGGTTCAGTCGCTTGTCTTTGATGCCTTTAACCATCTGGAAAACGGAGAGAAGTTTCAGGCCATTCAGGCAGACAAGCTGGACCTTCTTAGCAGCCACATTCTTGAGGAAAGGGGAATCATTACGCCAGCGGAGGTTTCTTCTGCCACTAAAGACACTGGCATAATCCTGCGTACGGACGGACGCGTTTCCTGTACGGTGAATGTTGTGGACCATGTGCGCATATCGTCGTTTGTTGCAGGCATGGAATTTGACAAGGCAGTAAAACTTGCAAAGGACGTTGACAGCGGCTTGCAGAAGTCCGTTCAGTTTGCGGCAAGCTACGACTTTGGCTACCTTACCTCTTCCCTGACCGATGCAGGCAGCGGGGAAAAGATTTCGCTTAAGGTTCATCTGCCTTCAATTTCCGCTTTGGGACGAATAGGCAGCCTTATTATGGAGATGAACGAGAGGGGCATAGGCTTTGCGGCGGCATACGGTTCTGGTTCAACCGGATTTATAAGCGGCATTGGCAAGGGCTCGTCTTTGGGAGCCTATTACGAGATACGCTCTCTGGACAGCCAGTCCGGCACCGAATTTGACCAGATGACTTCCATTGCTTCTGCGGCAAAGAAGCTTGTGGAATACGAGCGTTCTGCCCGTAGCGAATGTGCGTCTTCCATGCCAAGCGACATACGGAATTTTTTGTTCCGGGCATTGGCTTTGGCAAGGTCTAGCATTTTTGTTCCTTTGCGGGAAGCTGTGGAAATCATAAGCGCCGTAAAGTGGGCACTGGACATGAACCTTTTGACTGGCATAGACGACAGCGTGCTTTTTGCGCTTTTGTACCGGATTCAGGAGGCTCATCTTGAATACGTGCTAAAGAACGGTTCGTTCAATTTTGAAAAAGACGTAAGCGGTACTGTAAAAAAGAACGGAAGGCTCCGTGCACTTATTTTGCAGGAAGCGTTTGAAAATATAAAGCTTATGGTTTAGAAACAGGGGTTTTAAATCTTAAGTTTTTGGCAACTTCTGAAAACCGGAATTTTTAGGTTGCAGTTTAACTATAGGTTGCAGTTTAACTAAGGGAGGCCTTATGGCAAAGAAACTTTCTCCTCGCGCCCAGCGCCTTATTATTGCACTTGGACCAGACGAGGCATACAATATCGGCTCCAAGGTGCTAGACGTAGAGCATATTCTGCTTGCCCTTCTAAAGTCTGCGGATGGACTTGGCTATTTTGTTCTTAAGGCCATGCGCATAAACGTGCTTACCATGCAGCTCACCATAGAGCAGAGCATGACGGCCCGCATACCGAATACGGAGCTTTATGACTTGCCCCATTCCGCAAGGCTTAACGCACTGCTTGTAAACGCAGAAAAAGAGGCGGATTCAACAGGTTCTGACTACGTGGGAACAGAGCATCTTCTTCTTGCTGCTGTTGCAGAAGAAAAGTCGCTTGTAAACACCTACTTTGCCAAAGCAGGAATTGGACATTCACAGGTAAGGCAGGTAGTTCTTGACGTGCAGAAAAAAGTCCCCTCGTCAGCCAAGCAGGACAACGCATCCAGCTTTTACAGGGAAACCGGAGATGCAGTTCCCTACATGTCCGACGGAAGTGAGCAGCGCCGCCAGTTCAACAAGAACGGAATGCTTGCCCACTTTAGCAGGGACCTTACCGAAGAAGCCGCTGACGAAGATGCAGACCCGGTAATTGGCCGCAGGGAAGAAATCCTCCGCGTAATAAGAATCCTCAGCCGCCGCACAAAGAACAATCCGGTTCTTGTTGGTGAACCTGGTGTTGGAAAGACAGCCGTTGTGGAAGGACTTGCACACCATATTGTAAAGGGTACAGTTCCAGCCTGCCTCTTGCACAAGCGGGTGCTCTGCCTGGATTTGGCCGCCATGATTGCAGGAACAAAATACCGCGGAGAATTTGAGGAGCGCCTTAAGCGGGTAATGAAGGAGCTTAAGGAAAACCGCGACATAATCCTCTTTATAGACGAGCTTCATACAATCATTGGTGCTGGTGGCCCGGAAGGCTCAATGGATGCCTGCAACATGCTAAAGCCTGCCCTTAGCCGGGGTGAAATCCAGATAATCGGTGCAACCACAACCAAGGAATACCGCAAGTACATAGAAAAGGACAGTGCCCTTGCAAGAAGGTTCCAGAAGGTTGTGGTAGAAGAACCCGGAGAAGCTGAATCAATGGAAATCCTTGACGGCCTAAAGAAAAAGTACGAGGAATTCCACCACGTAAAATACGAAGACGGAGTTACCGAGCTAATCGTAAAGTACAGCCGCCGCTACATAGCAGAGCGCTTTTTGCCGGACAAGGCCATAGACATACTTGACGAAGCAGGTGCCGCAAAAAAAATAGAAGAAACAGAGCCTCCAACGGAACTTGCCGAGCTTGAAAAGACCATTGCCCAGCTTTCCGAAGAAAAGCGCCAGCTTGTTCAGGACCAGGACTACGAAAAGGCCGCATTTGTCCGCGACAAGGTAGCAGAACTTCGCCGCCGCAAAGACGAATTCAATGCCAAGTGGAAGGAAAAGGGCCTTTCGGGAAGAAAGACGGTAACAAAAGAAGATGTCTGCGCAATAATAAGCACCATGACAGGAATTCCCGTTGAACAGCTGGACAAGGGCGAGACAAAGAAGCTCTTGGAAATGGAAAAACACCTCCACAATGACGTTGTTGGCCAGAACGAGGCAATTTCCCTCATAAGCAGCGCAGTCCGCAGAAGCCGTGCCGGTGTTTCCTCACTAAAAAGGCCTGTGGGTTCATTCATCTTCCTTGGACCTACCGGCGTTGGAAAGACCCAGCTTGCAAAGGCCCTTGCAAAATTTCTCTTTGGCACGGAAGATGCCCTTATCCGCGTGGACATGAGCGACTTTATGGAAAAGCAGAACGCATCCCGTCTTGTAGGTGCCCCGCCTGGATACATAGGCTACGACGAGGGCGGAATGCTCACGGAAAAAGTGCGCCAGCATCCATATTCAGTCGTTCTATTGGACGAAATAGAAAAAGCCCACCCGGACATCTTTAACCTTCTGCTCCAGCTTTTGGAAGAGGGCGAACTTAGCGACAACCTTGGCCACACGGTAAGCTTCCGCAACACCGTCATAATCATGACAAGCAACGCAGGTTCCCGCCAGATTGGTGCAGATTCACGCATGGGATTCGCATCGTCAAAAGAGGGGCTCCTTCCCTACGAAGACCTTAAGGCCAGCGCAATGGAAGAGCTAAAGAAGCTTATGCCGCCTGAACTTTTGAACCGCATAGACGACGTAGTTGTCTTTAGCGCCCTTACAAGGGAAGAGGTGAACGCAATCCTTGACATACAGATGAGGGAGCTGGAAGACCGCCTTATGGAACAGCAGCTAAGCATAGTCCTAAAGCCCAAGGCCCGCGAATTCATGGTGGAAAATGGCTACGAGCCAACCATGGGGGCCCGCCCTATGCGCCGCCTAATTCAGAGGGACATAGAGGATGGCATTGCAAACCTTCTTCTTAGCGGAAAGAGGGGAAATGCAACCCAGATAATCGTAAACAGCGACGGAGAAAGCCTTAGCGTGCACTTTAACAAGCCCAGGAAAATAGCTTCTGACGTGCAGCCACTGTTGGTGGAAAAGGTGGAAAAATAGGATTTTTTCTATTATTCTGCGGCAGTTTTTTTTGCTAGGGGCTTTCCGGGGTTCCGCGCTAACCGCGCTCCATTCCTCGCTCGAAGCTGCGCTGCGAGTTCGGAACGGCTTCGCCGCCCCTCCAATCCCTGCCGTGCCTGCTTTGTGAACATACACAGGGGCTGCTTGCCTGATGTTGTTTTTATTATTTGACCCAATACAAACGAGGTGAATACTATGAAAGAATTCTTGACCTATGAGACCGTAAGAAACAATGCCCTAAAGCTTGCCCACAAGCTCTATTTTGAGGACGCCTTTGTGCCGGACGTTATCTATGCTTCGCTCAGGGGCGGGGCCTACATGGCAAACGTCATAAGCGAATACTACAAGGTTGCCCTTAACGGCAAGAAGAACATACTTTATGCGGCAGTAGTTGCCAGAAGCTATTCCGACGTAAACAGCCAGAGCGCAGTCCGTGTTGACGGCTGGACTTATTCCCCGGAATACCTGCGCCAGGGAGACAAGGTTCTTATCGTTGACGACATCTACGATTCAGGCCTTACCCTTAACTACCTGGTAAAAATCATCATGGAAAAGGGCATTTCCCGCGAAAACATAAAGGTTGCCGTCCATGACTACAAGGTTTACTCCTACAAGCCTGTCCTTCCCATAATTCCTGACTATTGCTGCAGAAAAATACCTGTTCCATCACCCGATAAAAACCGATGGATAAATTATAACAGTCATGAACTGGTAGGCCTTACGCCGGAAGAGAGGGAGCAGCAGTTTTACGCTTCTTCCCCGGAACTTAAGCCGGTTCTTGAAGACGCATTTAATAGCAGGTAGCGGAGTGAATATTTTGATTGGAAAATTGGCGGGAATTCTCAAAAAGCGCGTGGCATCCTCATGCCTTTTTTGCGCAATGGGCATTTTTTTTGCATTCCCTGTGTTTTCCCTCACGCAGGAGGACATTTTAAGCCCACTTCAAGGTGAGTGGAATAACGTGCAGGCTTTGGTTATAGACAACCATGAGCCCTGCGGAATTTACTACTCACTTACAGGCAGCGACCCTCTTGTGTCTGGTTTTGCCTACGACCGCCCGGTTGTAATAGAAGAAACTGGCAATGTAAAAATCCGCATTACGGCAGTTTACCCGGATTCAAGGCGCGACGACTTTACAGTTGAATACACCGTAAAAAATAGCGAGTCAGACCTTGCAGAAGGAGATGCTTCCGCAGAAATCGCTCAAGAGAGTGTCAACGAGAATTCACATCTTTCCGAGCAGGGAAGGGCCTTTATAGATTCAATCTGCCAGAATCCGCTAAGAAACTACATTTCTGGAGACACATTCCCCATTCCCAAGGATTTTAAGTATTCATTCTTTAACGGAGACAAGCCTGCAATCCCGGGAACAGAGCTTTTTATAGACAAGAGGAACCTTCTTGAACGCTACATGCCCTGTACCATAGAAGATTCCAAGGGAAGAAGGTGGCATTTTGTAATCCACGTGGTTCCGTCTCTGGACAACAAGGAATCCATAGCATCAGAAAAGCTTCAGCAGGATTTGCCCTTCACGCTTGTGGACTGGGAAAACTTCTACTACACAGGAACAGGCCTCATCTACCAGATAGACGACCTTTACTGGAGCGGCGTACACCAGAAGATTGTGCTTGACCGCTCAATTCCCCACACCGTAAGCTTCCAGTCCATCTCTTTTGAAAAAGGCAACCCAATCACCACGTACACAATTCCCCCCATGCCCAAGCTAAAGAAGGAATCCACGGACGGCGGCGGCGAAGTCTTTTCAATCGACGAGGAGTGGAACGGAGTGCCCTTCCTTATTGGGCCTTCCAGGGCAAGCCTTTCTGCAACCAATGTGTCCAAGGGCTTCTACAAGAAAATTTATGCCGACACTTTTTTTGGCGACGAGATAAAAGACGGCTTTACCGCAGGAATTTACTACGGCGGAATCTACCAGGGGCCTGTAAAGGTTGAATGCACTTTGGACAAGTTCCCCCCAAAGCCACCTGTAATACATTCAGCAGGCAAATACAAGAGGGGCTCTTCATCCTCCAGCATAGTAATAGAAGCTCCAGAGGGAGATGCAATCTTCTATTCTGTAAGCGAACCACTTGTTTCCGAAGAAGGCTTCTCCGGTGCAAGCGAAAAGGCCTTTGCTTCCATAAACACTGGCGATTTTACGGCCTACAATGGTAAGCCTCTGGAACTTAATTCCGTAAACGAAAGCGCAACCTTCTACAAAATTCAGGCTTATTGCCAGGACAAGAAGGGTAACAAAAGTGCCCTTGCAGAATACCGCCTAATCCTTGACGAATGCAGCTTCTACCTGAACGCATCTGCCCCAAGCGGAGAAAATGTAGAAATGTACGAGGAGGGCTCTTATGAGCACCCCTTCACAAGTCTTGAGCAGGCTGCAGAAGCAATAAACAGCTGCGAATACGCAATACTCCATGTCCAGGGCGACGTGCCCTGTTCAAGCCAAATTCAGATAAACCGCGACTGCCTTATCATAGGCTTTGAAAGCTCCATTGAATTTACAGGCCAAGGTTCACTAAGCATTACAGGCTCAAAAGCAAGCTTTAAGGACTTGAACATAAGCAAGAGGCAAAGCTCAAAAGAGTCCAAGAACCTTTTGCAGATAAAAAATTCAAATGTGGAATTTGAAGGCTGCGAACTTTCAGGCGTATTCCCCGGAGACGGCATTCTTGTAGACAGCGTGGATTCAAATCTGGCATTTACTGCAACAGGCCTTACCGTAAACGCACAAAAGTATTCTTCATGCCTTTCTTCTTCTGGCGGAAAGATTGTCTGCCGCAACATACGCTCAACTTCAAGCTCTCTGGACAGCGTAAACTTTAACGTAGTCAAGGGAGATGTGGACGTAAGCGGTTCAGATTTCTCCATCATAGCAAATCTTGGCTGTGCAATTGAACTTGTAAAGTCAAAGGCAAGCCTGGAAGAAAACAACTTTTACGCAAAGCTTTCCGCCAAGTCCAAGACACATGGTGCCGTCTGGAACGAGGCAGATTCATTCGTGCTTGTAAACAAGGGGAACAATTTTGAAGGCTGGCAGTAAGGGCTGTAATGAACTCTTTCCGCCAGAGGAGCTTGATTTTACCAAGGGCTACCCACTTCTTGCGGGGCTTGACGAAGCTGGCCGTGGTCCGCTTGCAGGTCCTGTTAGCGCGGGTTGCGTAATCTTGCCCAAGGACTTTCCCCTTGAAATGCTTAACGACAGCAAAAAAATCTCGGAAAAAAAGCGCGAGGCGGCAGAGGCCCTTATAAAGCAAAAGGCATGCTGGGGTTTTGGTCTTGCAAGCCACAAGGAAATTGACGAGCTTAACATTCTAAAGGCAAGCCTTCTTGCAATGAAGCGCGCATTTTTTATGATGAAGGAAAATCTGCCCGCTTGGCTTTCTTCACAAGGTCTTGATTCAAACCTTTCGGAAAACAAAAACATCCTGGCAATAGTGGACGGACTTTATGTTCCACCGCAGCTTTGTTGCGATGCACATGCCGTTGTAAAGGCAGACGGAAAGTTTCCCTGCGTAATGGCCGCAAGCATAATTGCAAAGGTTGGCCGAGACCGCCTTATGGTAAAATACGACCAGCTTTATCCGGGCTACGGCTACGCAAAGCACAAAGGCTACCCAACCCAAGCCCACTTTGAAGCCTGCGCAAAACTGGGCCCTTCCCCAATCCAGCGCATGTGCTTTGCAAAAGACAAGCAATAAAATTCTTTTTTTCTTCCGGACGGAATTGCATTTTTAACTGTGCCCGCCACTCCGTGCCGGTCAAACCTCCACGCAATTTTTCCCCATCGCAAATAAGGAGCGCCATGGAGGGCGCGTCATATCTTGGCATAGGAACTGGCGAGTTTTACGAAGGAAAACTCGCGGGTAAAAATTGCATGGAGGCAATTTTTACCCGCTTTCCAGGGTTCCGGCATTCGCCTCCATTGCCTACGGCAACGGCAACGGGTTGCAAGCAACCCTGCCGCCCTTCCAATCGGGCGTAGGCTTGATTTCAAGTAAGGGACCGCACAGAAAAAAACGTCGTGGGAAAAACTATTCGTCGTAGGTAAAAGAAGTGGAATTTATTACCGTTGCATCACTCTCCTTGTTCTCCCCGTATACGATTCCGTTTTTGGGTCCCAAACTTTCTGCCGGTTCTCCCCATTTGTTCTTTTTGTCTGGTGACATGAATAAGAATATTATTAAAACTATGTACAATACAAAAGACGCAAACCACAAGACTATGGCAAGGACCAGACTCCAGAAAAATACCATAAGGGCAACTAGAGGAAGAATCATGGAGACTACAAGCAGCAAGGCTGAATGCCCCGTGTCGTGAAGCCTTCTTGTGCAAAGGCTAAGGTTAGGAACCAGGGTAGCAAGAACCCAAATTGCAGACGGAATAAATGTATAGATGAGCGATTTAGTTGTTAAAAAAACAATTAAGTCAAGAATTTCAAATGGAATGCTTGTCAGCATGTTAAAAAGAATAATCCATCCAAATTCACTTTCCGTTGAGCGTCCAGAGAAATTGCTGTAATTATAAAAATAAAGCTTTACCGCCTCAACAAAACCAACTCTTTTGGGACTCATCACTTTCCTCCTCGTCCTGCTGCTTACCTATTCGAGTATACAACTTTTGTTATGGAAGTCAAGGCTTAAGTTTCTGTATTTAATGCTGAAAGCTGTAAACGCTGGTAATTTTTATTCAAGGAGTTAAAATCATAATCTACATTTTTATTCTGTTCGTACCAATGGGTGATGGGAAAATCTGTGCCAAAAAGCATCCTGTCTTTAAAACCTGCCTTGCAGATTTTACTGTAAGAATCATGCGGGCAAAAGGCTGTGTCACCTAAGAGATTGGGATGTTTTGAAAAGAGTGATATTGTTGCATCTGGATCTTTGCAGTGTGCAAGATGGGTTTTTACATCCGGGAATTTACAAAACCATTTTTCAAATTGCAAAGGCTCGTCTGCTTCTGAAAGTCCTGTATGAATAAAAAGCGGCAATTTGTATTTCTGAGCGAATTCAAAAATCTGAGTGAGTAAAAGAGGATGCTCTTTTGTCCAGTTATGAAGCAGTGGATGAATGGCGATTCCTGAATAATTGAATTCAGAAAATATTTTTTCCAAGGAAATTGATTTTATAACAAGAGGATCTGCCCAGTGCAGGAAATCTGTTTTTAATCCAATGTCCTGTGCGAAGCAATTTGCCTCTTTCAATTCATCAAGAACCGCATGGTAAAAATCTAGGGAATGTTTTTCATCGTCAAATCTTTGCGTAAGGTATGCAACCACAGCTTCCGTTACGCCATTGTTTTTTAGAACCCAAAAGACATCGTGGAAATCATAATAGGCTTCAAAATATTGCCCAATGTGAACATGCCAATCTTTCATGTGACCTGACCGCCATTCTGAACTAGATTCAGAATCTAAATAATAAGAGATGCCGAAATAAATTCGGCATGACATTTATTTTTCCAAGGATTTTAGGTTCTCCTCCCGCCAGTTCAGGACAATCTGTTTGTTCTTTGCCGCAACTGCACAGAAGTGGCGGTTTATTTCAAGTGGGTTTCCAGTAGGAGATTCATTTGCGTTACGAACCATGCAGGGGGCACAGAAAGCAGCCTTGTCACATTTGCAACATTCGCCATTGCCCAAGTCCTTAAACTTTAGCGAGCGAAGCCATTTTATTTTTTCCGAGTTGTCCCAGATGTTTTGCAGGGTGTCCGTCTTTAGGTTTCCAAGAACCATTTCCTGCCAGCCCGCACAAGGGTAGATGTTTCCGTTTGCAACCATGCAGCAGGACGAAATTCCTACGCCGCACAAACGCCGCTCTGGATTGAACTGTACCAAGTTGCAGTTTTTTACAAAATCAGGGGCTAGGATTGCTTTTTTGTATTCTTCATCATCCGCCATTATGTCTCTGATTACTTTGCCACATTCTTCTACGGAAAGACGGTTTGCCAAGTTTGAAGTTTCGTGGTTGAATTCCGCCATCATGATATAATCTGTTTGCGAACGGATTTTATGTTCGTGGCACCAGTCCATGACATCCTTGTAATCATCCTTGTTGCCTTTCATCGTGGGGCAGGAGACGTGCAGCGGCAAATCATTTTCGATAAGCTTTAAGATATTGTCGCGTGTTTTGTAAAAACTTCCTTTTACCGTGGTGATTGCATCGTGATGTTCGGGTATCATTGAATAAAGCGAAGTCTGTACGGAAGAGACATTTCCTTCCTTCATAATCTGAATTATTTCGTCATCAAGGAGAGTGAGGTTTGAAAGTATGTTAACATAGAAGTCGTAATTTTTTGCAGCCCTCAGAAACTCCTTGAATTTTGGATGGCACATGCATTCTCCGCCGCTCAGAGTCACGGAAAGGACACCCATTTTTGAAAGCTGCTCAAGCGTTGAATAATAAAGCTCTTCCGTAATGTCGTACAATTTTAGGTCATGGGGAATGTAGCAGTGGACGCATCTTTCGTTACACCTTGATGTAAGTTCAATTTGAAAGCTTGTAAGGTGGGGCTTGTCCTTAAAATGTTTTTCTAGGAATTCCTGAGTGTCAGTGTCTGCCCGTTGAATAGTCGGGGTAAAATCTTCGCGCTGGGTTTTTGGCTGAACTGCATTGTAGGTAAAGCCAATGTCCTTTGCGTTAAGTTCTTCTTCCGTTTCTCCCTTGATTATGAATCCGTCTTCTATAAGAGCCTCGTAAAATTCTTCCGCATCCTTTTTTACGGTTTCCCTGTCAACTCCAACGAATGATTTTATTATTTTGTCGGTAAGTTCGTCCAAGGTCTGCGGCTTACGGCTAAGCGCACATAGGAATACAGTCCCGCTTTCGTTTACCATGCGGTCGTTAAAGATTCCGGTGGAAGTGATGTAGCCTGCACCGTCGTAGTTTCTGATGTAGGTGTCTTTTTTTTGTCTGTAGAGCATGATTTTTGTCCTCTTATTTTTCCTATTTATTTTTTCTGCCGGATGTGGTAGTATAATAAAAAGGAGGCAGATTATGTATTCGGTTACTGAACGAAGTCAAGTTATGGAACTTGTCCAAACTTTGAACGACGAGCAGATAAGCTACATTTTTAATATTATTCAATCCATGCCTCGTTCCGATAGCCCGCGTAAAAAGTGCTCTTTGCGTGGCCGCTTCGCAAGCTATGCAAACCCTGAACTCCGTGCCAAGGAAAAAGAAGCCTGGGCTCTGGTTGCGGAGGAAAAACATGGTGTACGCTGATGCAAACATCATTGTTCGATACATTATCAACGATGATGAGTCTATGGCAGCAAAAGCTGATGAAGCCATAAACTCTGGGGTTGTTTGTGTTTTGCCGGAAGTGTTTGCCGAAGTGACTTATGTTCTTACCAAGGTTTATCAAATTGACCGCATAAGCGTTGCAGATTCCATGCTGGAATTGCTTGACTATGTTTCTACAAGTGTTCCAATAATTATGGAAAATGCGCTTGAATATTACAGAGAAACGAAACTCGATTTTGTTGATTGCATTCTTGCCGCTTATAGAATTATCGGAAGCAAAGAAATTCTCTCCTTTGACAAAAAATTGAATAATTTTATATCCCGAAAGAGCGATGAAAACAATAGCTAATATGCATTTCTGCTGGTGGAGCATGTCTTGTTTCTTCCTTTATTGAATACCAAGAAATTTTTTTATTTTTTCCAGTTCTTCTTGTACCTTTTTAGGGCGCTTTGTAGGATCAGGATATTTCTTCTCAAGATATTCCTTCGTGGCTTCTAATAATTTTGTTATCTTCTTCTTAGATTCTTGAAATTCTGTATCATTCATTTTATTCCCCCGTCATCCTGTGTTAGATATGGCCTCAAATCAATATATCCGCTGTGCTTTTTGATTTGTTTTACGATTGCGTCTTTCAAAAATTCAAATTTTTTGCTACCGCTTATAATTGAAAATATTGGGTTGAGAATTTCGTGAAAGAGAGAATCGTTTGAGAATATTTCATTTCCTTTTAGTGCCCATGTGGAAACTTCTACAATATCATTGTTTGTAATAAAAATCATAATAGCCTCCTTATTGTAAATTCCTTTACAACCACGGCAGAAAGAACCGAATCTCTACCACCGTGGTTGTTTTACTCACTAAAGTAAAATTTTTAAAATCAAAATTTTAGTTAGTGATTTCGCACTGGGCACACTCTCTCTTCCAGCTTGGGCTTCCTGCTGGCCAATGCCTTGTGTTTGCTGGACATCCTGCTGCGTAGCTTCCAGATGAAGCGTTCTGTGCGATAATCTGTGGTTTTGTGTAAGCCATAATTTTCTCCTGAAAGGTTGATTTTGTTTGCAATCGACGATTGCGCTCTCGAAATTTCAGTTATTTTTAACTGCTTTCTCGATAAATTCGAGTATAGCACATATTTTCTCGATGTCAAGGCGAATTTTAGGGGGTGGTTCTCGATTACATTGAGAAGTATGGACAAGTATCTTGATGATTTTAGGATGAACATGAAGTATTACCGCGAAAAGGCGGGCATATCGCAGGTTAAGCTTTCGGTTCTTTGTGCTTGCGGGACTGGGACGATTGGTGGTATTGAGGCGGGAAAGGCAAAGCCCTCTTTTGACATGATGGTAAAGATTGCAGACGCACTTAAAGTAAATCCGGCAGACTTGTTCATTCGCGATTCATCCAAGTCAAGGTCTAAGATAAAGGAAGCTCTTAGGGAAGATTTTAATTTTATTCTTTCAAAAATCTGATGTTCTTGCCAAGCTGTACAAAGCCTTGGGGCGGTTTAGCATTTTTTTTGCAACCTACGCCCGATTGGAGGGGCGCGGGGGTGCCTGCACCCCTTAGCGTTGCTGACGGAATCGGTCCCTGAGCTTGTCGAAGGGCCGAAGCCGGCAGCAATGGAGCCGGATGGCGGAACCCCGGAAAGCGGGGACAGCGGTGGCATGTATTCCCGGTTGGAGCAGAGGAATGCTTGTAAAAAAAAGAAGTGCCGTCCAAAAGAAAAAGAAGATTAATTAGGTTTCGCCTGCAGATGCCCTTTTTAGGTAGCCCGAAAGGTATTCGAAGAAGGCCTCTGCCCTGGCGCTGTCCCTTTTGTTTTTTTTGTAGGTTACAAGGATGTCGCGGCTGCAAATGGGGTTTGCTATGTTTAAGAGGAGAACCTTGTCCGTGTTGAGCCTGCCCCATGAGAATTCGGGCCAAAAGCCAACGCCCATGTTTGCGGCTATCATGTTGCGGACTGCGGCTGGGCTGTCGCTTTCAAAGACTATGTTGGGGACTATGCCTGCGGTGGAGCAGTATTTGTCGCAGATGGTTCTGAGCTGTTTTGAGCCAAGCAGGGAGATGAAGCTTTCTTCTTTTACGTCTTTTAGCGAGAGTGATTTTATTCCCTGGAAGCGGGCAATGTTTGGTACGGCAAGGTAGATTTTTTCTGTGCAGACAAACTGCCTTTCTTCTTCGCGCTGTTTTTCTGGCGGCTGGTAGAAGAGCCTTGTGGTTACGCAGATGTCATAGAGGTCGCTCTGTTCGTTTTGCTTAAGCTGGATGTGGATGCTGTCGTCTATGCGCTGGTATTCGATTATGGCTTCCGTAACAAGGGTGGATGCTGCAAGTACGTTTAGGTGGATGGTTGCGTCTTCCAGGTCTGCCATTGTGTGCAGTTCGTCCGGCAGTCTGTCCAAGCCTTCCATTAATGGTGAAAGTTTTGCAAAAAAATATTCTCCGTAGCTGCTTAGCATTATTCCGCGTCCCTTGGGTACAAAGAGCTTTACGCCAAGTTCTTCTTCCAGACGGTGGATTGCCTGCGTAAGTGCCGGCTGTGCAACATGAAGCTTTTCTGCGCTTTTGGTAACGTGCTGGTTTTTTGCCACTTCCAGGAAATATTTTAGCTGCGTTAGTTCCATGTGCAAATGATAATGCAAATGTTATTAATAATCAATGAATGAATTTTTGCGACAGGGAAATCTGTTTCGGGCTCCACTACCAGCGAAATCTGTCTGAAGAATCCAGTGGGTTGTTTACAACAACCACGTGCGGCGGTAATAGGACTTTCGCTCCCTTCGGGGCTTGAAGCTACGCTGCCGGGTTCGCTCCGCGCAAATGGATTTTCAGACAGATTGCGCTTCCCGTTGCGCCCGAAACAGATTTCCAGTTGCTTTGCATAATTATAACATATATATTATCAATATGATAAAAACAATATATTAGACATTATTATAGATTAAGTATATTCTGTAATCGTAGCAAGGGAAGGGCTGGTTCTTCGGTTTTGACTTTGTTGCAGGAGTGGCTGTAGAAAAAGCGGCTTCTTCTTGGACAGTTTTAGACAATTTTTGGACAGTTTTTGGGAGTAGAAAAATGGCAGAATTATTGGAAGCTGTTATGCTTGTTTCTTTTGGACTTTCATGGCCAATCTCAGTTATGAAAAACATCAGGGCGCGTTCCGCAAAGAGCATGAGCCTTGGCTTTACTCTTTTGATTATTGCAGGCTACGTTTCTGGAATTACTGCAAAGATTATTTCTGGAAAAACAAATTACGTCCTTGCGGTTTACATCATAAACCTTCTGATTGTTTCTGCAAACGTTGCAATCTATATAAGGAACAAAAAACTTGACAGCCTTAAGGAAGCCGGATCAAAAGCTGGGCAGGAAGGTGTGGCAGAGGGCAAGGTTTCTGCAAACAAGGCTGCTACCGACAATGTTAGCGCCAACAAGCTTGCCACCGTTAAGTTTTCCGGCATAAAGAAGAACAGCCGTAAAACTAGACGCAGCAATTTCCACAAGGAGGCTGTGTGATGGATGCGCTTGAAGTTACGGAAAGAAGCCAGGTGGGCCAGATGGAAGTGTCCGAAAGGGAAAAGAAGGTGCAGGAAAAGCTCCATGATTTTATTGCCCTGAACGCAATGGCAAAAAATGCAGGCATAGTCTGCTTTGGCTCAAGCACGTTTGCAAAAATGAACATGCTGGAACTTGCCATGGACTGCGGCTTAAACGTTCCCCTCTACAACAGAAGCATAGAAGGCCTTACCTTGGAAGATTCAGCAGAAGTTTTGGAAAGGGTAATTATACCCCTGCAGCCTTCAAAAATCTTTGTGAACTTTGGAGAGGAAGATTCCGTGGAAGATGTGCAGGAATTTGTTGCCCGCTACGAGTGGCTTTTGCTTAACATCCACCGCACCTGCAAAAACTGCCGCATCTACATTGTCTCCGTCCGTTCAGACAAAAGCTTTGCTGGCCCGCTCAACAAAGGACTTGCGGAACTTTCACAATCCACCGGCTGCCGCTTTGTGGACATAAGCTTTGGTTCTGTCTTTGGTTCGCTAAAGCCCTTTATGAGAAGCTTCCCAATAGACTTTGCCGACGCAATGCTTTACAAGGCAAGCTGAATTTTCTTCTATAATATTTTTCTGGACGGAATTGCATTTTTAACTGTGCCCGCACTTCCAATCGGGCGTAGGTTTTTTATCAAGTTCGAATTTTACGGCTTAATGTTAATTTTCCATGCAGATTGCTTTTAAAGCGTTTATGTCTTTTGCAATAAAGTCTGCACCGGCTTTTTCTAGCTCTTGTCTTGTTCCGTAGCCAAAGAGGACTCCGCAAGACTTTAGGCCGTTCTGCTTTGCGCCAAAGATGTCGTGCTCTCTGTCGCCAACCATAAGGACCTTGTTCTTGTCCTGAATGCCGGTTTTGCCAAGGGCATATTCTATTACGCTTGCCTTTGTTGCCCTTGACTGGTCCATGGTGCTTCCGCAGATGGCGTCAAAGTATTGGGCAAAGCCAAAGTGCTCTGCAATCTGTATGGAAAAAGTTTCCGGCTTGGAAGTTGCAACTACGAGTTTTTTTCCTGCCGCCTTTAGCTCTGCCAAAAGCTTTGGAATTCCTTCGTAGACTTTGTTTTCAAAAAGGCCTTTTGTAGAAAAATACTCACGGTACTTTTTTATGCCTTCTTCAGTTTCTTCCGTGGAAAAGCCAAGGCTTGCAAAGCTTTCCTTTATGGGCGGTCCAATAAAGGAGCAGAGGCTAGCGTAGGACGGAATTTCCCTGCCCATTTCTTTTAGCGCGTGGGAAAAAGAATTTGTTATTCCAAGCGCCGGGTCTGTGAGGGTTCCGTCCAAATCAAAAAATATATGGCTGAACATTAATTTTTTTAGCTATTAGTATTCGCCGTCGTCTTCGCTTTCGCGCTTGCTTGTTACGTGGATTACGCGGCCGCTTCTCTTGATTCCGTTGGCTTCCTGTTCTGCACGGATTGCGCGTGCGTCCTGGCGGGCTGCTTCACGTTCTGCGCGGCGTTCTGCAACTAGTCGGCTTTCTCCCTTGCGGCGGTAGATTACCTTTACTGGGTTTCCGTCATCGTCAACTCTTTCTGCGGCTGCCTTTGCTTCTTTTGCGGCTTTCTTTTCCTTGCGGATTTTTGCGCGTTCCTTGTTGTCTTTTTCTATGAATTTGAGGGAATCGTCAAGTCCGCTAAGGAACTTCTGCATGTCGTCTGCAAAGACTACGATTGCACGGCGGTCATCTTCACCGTCGCGGAGTTTGCTTTCAACAATCTGCAAAAATACGTCGCCGTTACGGTTTTCCTTTACATTAAAAAAATACGACCTGTTGTTTACAATTTCCTGTGTTGTAAAAAGTTCGCCACGAATACCCATTTTTCCTTCCTTAAAAATGTAAATGTGATTGTATCTTTCTTTGCCAAGAGGCAAGAACCAAAAGTAATTGAGCCTATGCTTGACTATACATTTTTTTGAAATGTTTTGCAAGGGGAAAAAGTTATTCACATGGAAATAAGTTTTGTGTTTCGCTCCCAGGCAAATCCGTCTGAAAACCCGCGGTGTCGCGGAAGACACGACAAAGCGGAACAAATGACGGATGTGGCTTGTTTTGAAAACATGTGTTTTGTTGCGGAACAGACCCTGAAATAAATTCAGGGTGACGGCTGTTCCCTGAGCTTGTCGAAGGGGCGGTGTGCAAAGATATAGACACTTAGGCAGGCTTTGCGTCCGTGGAAACTGTCGCTTTTTTTGCTTTGCCTGCTTGCCCCTTACGGCATTTGTGGAGCGACTCGTGGCTGGAGCGGGCGTTGCGGGCGGCGATTGAGCCCGCAGAAGGGGGTGTGCCGAAGACCTTGGGCTGAGGCCAGGGGGAAGGCTTTCCCCCCCTGTATTAAAATTATTGTCAGGGAAAACCGCCAGCTAAGGCTGGCGGTCTGAGAAAGTTTTACAGTTGCGGGAATGTATGAATCGGACATATACTCCAAAGTGTGAACCGCTCAAAGTTACACAAAGGAGGAAGATAT
>Ga0310691_10001583_pt1 | contig 34252 bp, 48 predicted proteins | sample 176DNAGHGlowgp2_FD_203887 | JGI IMG/M metagenome (GOLD analysis project Ga0310691, IMG submission 203887) | Sheep rumen microbial communities from Palmerston North, Manawatu-Wanganui, New Zealand - 1766 DNA GHGlow gp2 (v2) (version 2) | ecosystem: Host-associated > Mammals > Digestive system >... | reverse complement strand
AAAATCTTGATTAACAGCAATTTTAGCAGCAGGTACACCTTGTTCTGCTTTCATTTCCATCCATGTTCCATTTTTGAATACTTCAAGTTTAATATTTGCAGCATTAGAAATTCCTGTAAGTGTAAATGGAACACAATCTTTTGTTGGACCTGCACCAGTATTTATCATTTCTTGTTTTGTATTTAACCAGTTATCTCCACCTTTTAATACACCAAATAATTTATGAACTTCTAAATTATTATTACCATTAATACGAAGTGGTAATGTTCCACCAGCTGCTTGAAGAATACATTTTGCATTGCCATCAACTATGTTAACATCAAGAACAATATCGTTAAAATCAAAATCTGTTCCTTGTGTAGCACTTAAATCTTCTGCAATTATACGAACATTAGATGCTAGAGGTATTACTCCATTAGCTGGAACAACTTTGAATACCCAGTCATCATAAAAATGTTCTCTTCCATAATCAGTTAATTGGTATTTTTCAGGGATTTCTGTTTCTATTTTTTTACCATAAGCAGATAAACCAACATAATATCCAACCTTACCATTATATGTTATTCTTGCTAATTTCCATTTAGATGTTGTCAAACTACAATATGAATTATGACAAGTGAAATTATTTGGTGTATTATTATAAATATATACTGTTGGACCATTATTTGCATTCCAATCATTTATATGTTCACCATTAATTTCTAAATAATCAAGTGTTACATTTCCATTCTGAGTAGAATTATCCCAATTTGACCAAATACTAACATTATTGTTACCACCAACATATACAATAAAGAACTTTTTCCAATCTAATCCTTCAGATGTCTCACCTTGATTTGTTCTAAACCAATTCATAACATATTCTGCTTCTCCATCTTCTAAAGTTGGTTTAACACATCCTGATGGTAATTCATGATCTTCTTTAATAACTGAACGTGTTATTGTTTTTTCAGAAGTGAAACCCCAATTTTGATATGTATCAGGTGTTCCAAAAGTACTTACAAATGCTTGATTATAAGCAGTTGTTACATTCTCTGTCGGATTAAAATCAAAATCATGTTTTGTACATGATATAAAACCTAATCCCATCATTAATACGAATACTAATGTAAAAATTAACTTTTTCATAATTTTTAGTTTAATTAATTTGTGCAATATATTTAAAAAATAAAATTAAAATTCCTGCTCATATTTTGATGCTTTAACAATAACTGATTCCCCTTTCTTTTGAGATGCAGATATTATTTTTTTATTCTCAAGTTTTACTCTTATCTTATGACTAAATAAATCATCTCCCATTTCAGCATGATTAATTATAAATATAGTTTTACCATCTTCCATATTTTCTTTAAGTAATGATATCATAATATTTCTTGAATTGACATCCATATTACTAAATAATTCATCTAAGAAAAGTATATTTAAATTAACATTTGCTATAATATTTTGAAGTATGCCAAATATAATTGCAAGGTCTAATGATTTACGTTGACCTGTACTTAAATTATTATATGATATTTCTTTATCCCAGCCATCTACAAATATATGTGGTTTAAATTCCTGATCATATTCAATCTTATAGTTTTGCTCAAGTTTATTAATAAAGAATTGAATTGAACGATTAATATGCGGAATTAATGTTTCCAATAAATTATATCGTAATGTCTTACTAAATAATTCATTCATTTCATTCCATTCTGCAATCTCTAAATCACATTTATCAAGTTGTTCTTTAACTGCTTTTATTTTATCTTCAACTTCTTTAATAAGATTATCATAATTATCATTTAACAATTGAACAGAATCATTATAAGATTTTATTTCAGCATCAATAGCAGATATTTGTTTTCTTAATGCATCCATATCTGTATCACATTGTTGTATTTGTGGCATATATGAATCATATTTAGTTTTACGTTCTGCTTCAAGTTCTGTTTTTAATTTTTCATTTTCTCTATATAATGATGCATATTGTTCCATTTTGTTTTTATATTCATCAATATGAGATTGATCAATTTTTTGGCCGCACGTTGGACATATTCCAGACTTAAAAGTATTATAATGATTTTTAGCTTGCTTACCTAATGTAGCAGCCTCAGTCATATTATTCTGATATGTCTTTATTTTCTCAACATATTCAAGATCTGTTGTTTCTCGTTGTTTCTTAATTCCTTCACGTTTTTCTTTTAATGCTACACCTTGAGCAACAAGCTCTGTTCTTTTTGATGTCAGATTATTTAAATTAATTGACTCCTGTAAATGTAATGTTTGTGCTTCTTGTTTCTTTCGTAAATGCTCTATTTGCTCTACATTTTCATCATATACGGATTGTAATCTTATTGATTCATTCTCTTGATTTTTACGTTCAATTTTTACCTCATCATTATAATCCGAAAATAATTTAAAACCAAAAATATCATCAAGAAATTGCTTTGTTTCACCTACACTCATCGATGCCAAACTATTAAATGCATTAAATGATATAATACACATTTTAGTAACAGCTAATTTAGGTATATCAAATACTTCTTCCTCTAATATTGCTTGCGTATCTTTTTTATTTGATGCAGATAATGTCTTTCCATTAATTTCAACAATAAGTGGTTCACGAATATTTCTTATAATATGGACTTCTTTATCTTTTGATGTTAAGTTAATTTCTACTTCACATGCTTTACAGTTCCAAGCAATCAAGCCAGGATTTGTCTGACCTTTTACATTACCATAAAGACCCCAAATAAGAGCTTCTCCTAATGATGTTTTACCTGCTCCAATTGGCCCTGATAACTTGATAAGACCTTTCATCTTATCAAAATCAAAATAATGAGAGCCATAAAGACTTTTGAAATTTTCAATTTTTACATTATGTATTATCATTTTCTAGTATAGGTTCAATAATATATTTTGATTCAAAATTTTCAAATGTTGGACCGTTTAATCCAAAATTAATATAACTACCTAAAGTATAAGGTTCATATTGAAATTCATGTATATAACAACTTTTTATCTGTTTAGCACAAGATATACATAATGATGGCATACCATTATTTATAAAATTATTAGATTCAATTGAAATAGTATATGTTATTTTTGATAGCTTATCTTTAGGAATATATTCTTGATATGCATATCGATTCCATTCTTGTTTTTCATTATTGTATACAAGTAAACGTTCAGAAAAATAATCATTAGCTAATAATTTAATTAACATCATTGAAACTATTGCATAATTTTCTTTGCTCATTTCTTTAACAGTTTTATCAAAAATTATTTTTTCTGAACACGGAGTTTTCTTTTCAATTTCATACATGACTTTTTTTATGTCATCTATGGTTAATTTATTATCCCAACTATCCATTATTATTTTTCTTGTAATTTTTGTTTAATAGTGTTATATTTATCATCAAGATGCTCAGGAATATTCTTTTCAATATATGTTTGAATATTTGTTGAGAATCCTGCTACTTCTAATGTATCAATATTTGTATCATCATCAATAATATGTAATCGTATATTAGCATTAATATATGAATTCTTTATTTCTTTAAGACGTTCAACATATTTTGCCTTATTAACATTATTTGATGATATACATAATTGAACATATGAATTTTCAAAATAATCTTCTTTTAATTCAAATATTTGTTCATTATATGCACGTTTAAATTGTGGAGTTATAGTATTTTTAATTTTTTCAATAATCTTATAATCATCCAAGATATACAAATATCTATCTTGATTAACATCATTGAATGTTAATGATACTGCTGCTCCTATATTATGAAGATTACATAATTGATCTTCAACAATATAATGTATATGTCCAGAATATATAGGACATCCTTTGAATGATGCAATACGCGCCCCTGGCCATGATGTCAAATCAGTATGACAAAATATGGCTTTTACATCTCTTTCAAAATCATAATTATATAACAACTCATCAATATGATCTGTATTTTCAGTCCAATACCAAGGAAGCATTAAACATCCATCATTAGTCATATATGGATCACTATTTACTATTGTTAAGTTTTTATGTATCTCTAAAAACTCTTCAGTAAATAACATATTATATAAATTATATTCTGCGAATTCTTCTAATGGAGAATAATAATCATGATTACCAGCAAGCATATAAAAATGAACATCAGAAAATATTTTAAGCATATCTCTTATTTTTTTCTGAAGTTCAATTCCTACTTGTTGATTCACTGAATATCTAATATCATATACATCTCCTAAAAAGATTACGCGTTTAATTTCTTTTATTTTTATTGTTTCAAAAATTTGTTTATCAAAAAATTCCAATTGAGATTCTAACCAGGTTAATGAATTATTCTTTATACCTATGTGTAAATCTCCTATCACTAATGTTCTCATTATTCATATGATATATTTTTCATAATACTTAATGAGATAATTTTAATAAAAATAGTTAAAAATCATTTAAACTTTTAACTTTTAATAGATTATTTTCATAGATATTTTACATATATAATTTGAATTTTAATCAATATATACTATATTATATATGTAATTAAATAAATTAAATATGATTAGATGTTTATATAACACTTGGGAAGAATATATTCATGCAAAATATACTGATAAGCTTGATTCTACTAATAAAATTGTAGATGAATGCAAAAATTTTGTTTTTCTTAAAGATGGTTCAATGGTTTATGACTATGATAAATTTGACAGTTATTTAGATGCAATGATAGATGCTGTTAAACATGGTGAAGATATTGACCGAATAATATCTCTAATTTTTAGAGAAAAGATTGATCAATCAATTGTTAAAGAGAAACTTTTAAAGATTATAAACAATAAATAATATTAAAGATGAGCTGGCATTTAATTACAATGATTGTTTTTTCCATTTTGTATCTTGGGTGGAAGGTTTATTGTTATTCTACAAGTATTGAGTTCAATTATTGGACTAAGCAATATGTTGAACATACAAAATGGGAGTGGTTTTGTATTAACAATCGACGTCGTATTAAAGAATGGAAGTTTATAATTAAAAGTTACTGGGGATGGTACAAATTTAAACATGTTTGGCCTGTTGTTATTGCTTGGCTTATTTATGGTGGAATTTTTATTTGGTAAAATATGAAAAAAGAAAAATATTTAATTTCAATTTCCGGAGAAGACGGAACATATACAACTAAAGAATATACAAAAAAAGAAGCAAAATTAGTTTCTGAATTAGTTGATGAGTTGCAAACAAATAGAGAAGGATGTGCAATGTGCAAACTTCCTAATGAAAAAGAATTAACTCAAATTAGAAAACGTTTCGATAAGTGGTGTAAAATTCATACATATACAGATATTCGTAATGCGATGTATAACTTTTGGCGAGATGATTTGGCTGAAAAGTATAATCATATGTATGATATGTACTATAAATTTGAATATTGGATTGAAACTGGAAAATTTTCGTATTAATTAAAAATGCAAAAATATCGTATAAGAATTAAAGATAATAATTGGGCATCATTTATATTTCCATTGTATGCATTTGCTACAATGAATGGAGATGGTGTTGATTATGAACTTCAAATTAAAAAAGGTTGGTGGATATTTGGTAAATGGTATACTATTCATAAAACTCACAATAAAGAAGATATTTATATTCATCTAATGAAAGATATTTATGACATAGAAATACCTGTTCATTTTGATTGTAAATGGAATGAAAAACATAAATGGTTTACCATACATTGTGATTTGAAATTATATACAAGTAATGATAATTCATATTTTATTGCAGGATATTCTGATGGTCATAAATACTGGGAGAAAGCAAAAAGTAGTATAAGTATGGAAGATGCATTGCAACAACTTTATTCACATTTACAACATTTAAAGTATAAACATGATGTTAAATATGGATTACTATATCCATGTTCAACATTTGGAGATACATTTTAATAATTATAAATTATGGAAGCTAAAAAGAATGTTATTGAAATTGTAAAAAAAGCTACAAATCAGTTTGAATATGATGAACATTATTATTTTACTGAAGTTGTAGTTGTTGAAGGAAAAACAAGTATTTGTTCAACAGGAGATATTTGGAAGGCTACTCGTTTCAATAATATGACATCAAAAGATACTGAGGCATGGTGTAATTTTATTAAAGCACATTTTGGTAAGCATTATGAAATAAATATTAAAACTATTTCATTAACATATGATCTTTAATATGGAAGCAAAAGAGTTTAGAAACGTATTATTATTTATGTGTAACCGCTGGTGTAAAGGCGAAAGTAATATAATTTTTAATGGGAGTAATTTTGACCCAGATAATTGGCAATATTCATTAGGCTGGCATATTTGGAATAAATGGATAAACTTTTGTGAAACTCATAATGGATCACTTGACTGTATTGCTGCATTTATTCTTGAAGGATTAGACAATGATTGTCTTCAAAAATTAATTAATAGATCACAAGAATATTATAATAAATAATGAATACAAAGAAATTATATGACAGTTTATCAGATTCAGAAAAATATATTTTAGAAGGTCTGTGTGATGGTAATTGTTATAAATGTATATTACCTTGTGAAGATAGAGATAAACCTTTGAATTATATTGAATTATAAATAATATGAATTATAAGTGGTTTATACAATTTACAGCTGGTCGCGGTCCAGAGGAATGTAATCAGGCTTGTAAGAAAATTGTCAATATATTCGTTAAGGAATGTGAAAAATTAAACATAATCCTTAATTGTATTGATATTCAAGAAGGAGAAGAATATGGATATATGTCTGTAATGTTTGCTTCTCCTGATGATTTAAGTGAATTGAAAAATAAATGGGAGGGTACAATTAAATATATTTGTACTAAAAATACTATTCGTCCTAATCATAAACGTAAAAACTGGTTTGTTGGTTGTAAGTTTTATGAGTATAAAGATAATGAAGTAAAACTTGATTTGAAAGATGTTCATATTGATACTATGCGTGCTTCAGGTGCGGGTGGTCAACATGTCAACCGAACAGAATCATGTGTAAGACTTGTACATATTCCAACAGGAATTACAGTTATATGTCAAGCAGAACGAAGTCAGATTCGTAATAGAGAAATTGGTTTACAAATTCTTAAATCAAAAATTGCGGAATATAACAAAACTGGGCAATTAGAAGACCAAAGAGAAAAATGGCTTGACCAAATTCAGCTTGAACGTGGAAATGAAGTATTAACTTTTAAAGGAGAATTATAATATGTTGAAGATGAATAAAAAAGGAATGATTTATCAATTAAATAGTTTATTAAGTAAAATTAATGACTATAAAGATAATCCTAACTTAATACCAGAGTTTACTATTGGTGAACAACATGCATTAATTGAGGCAATAGATTTTATAAATAATGAAAAGAATGATGCTGCAAATATTTATAAAATAAAACAAGATTATGAGAAAAAACTAAAAGAAGGAATTCAAGAACATTGTGATCATACTTGGGGAAAAGAACATTGGACTTGGAGTTGTGGTGGATATCATAAATGTACTAAATGCGGTAAAATAGAAGATTTTTATGAACGTGATTAAATATAATTTATTTTTGAAAAATGAGTGGACTAGGGGCAGAAAAGGTGATGTTAGATTTAGAAAGTGAATTTACAAAAAACTTTCGAAAGAAAATTGATGAATATTATAATAAATCAATTAAAGATTTTCAGAAATGTGTAGCAGAAGATGGTATGAGAGAATCATTCACTTCTATTAATTGGGGTGACTGGGAAACTGAAAAAATGCTAACAAAAGCAGTTAAAGAAAAACTTACTGAAGATGGATATTATGTTACTATTCATAGAGAGCATTATATAAAAATACATTTAGATAGACCTAAATCAAATATATCTTTATGGAAACGAATTATAAATAAATTCAAGTAATATGTTAGTATGTGAAGTACCTTTTGGAGAAAAATATCCAAATAAATGTGAATATAAAGCAAAAAAGAGATATTTGTAATAAATACAAATATAAACAAGATATATATTGAAATTATGTTATTTATAAAAATATATGAAAATTTGGAATGATATAAAACTTAATGATTACATATATGTATTAGTGTATCATAAAAATAATTATATTGAAATTAGACGATGTAAAGTTATTGATGTAAAAAATTTAACGAAAGAATATATTAAAATATGGTATACACATCCATTAAATAAAGATTTAGATTTTTTAAAATCAGAAACTCGTAACTTATTAGTACATAAAAAACAATATGTTTCTGAGAATGATTGGAAAAATAAAAAATATAAGTTTTTAATTATAACAGAATTTAATGAAAATATAATTAAAGAATTTGAAACAATACATGGAATATAAAAGAGAAGAATTATCAAAAAAACTATTAAGTAAATGTCAAGTCTGTGTTAATGGTGGACAAAACAAATTTCCTGATTGTTTAGATTTTGACCCTACAAAAAATTGTTATTACTTTGATGATATAAATGATGATGATCCTCGTGAAGAAGATTATGATTGTGGAGCATATATGCACGTTAATGATTATAATGAATTAAAATCACAAATTAAAAAAACATAAAAAAATATGCCAGGAGATTTGAAATTTGCTATTGTAATGCTATTTGTATGTATTATAATGATAATTTGGATGCTTTATGATTTTTTCAATAAAGTTAAAGATGAAAGTTTAGCAATGGGATTGGCATTTTGGATTACAATAATGTTTTTTGGTGCTATCATATGTGGAGTCAGAATTGCTGCTTGGTATTAAAAGAGAGTACAAATATACTCTCTTAATAATTTAAAATATATTATGTAATTTTTATATATAAAATTTGAATATTATTTAGATTTTACTATATTATATTTGTAAATCAAACAAATAAAAATAAAATATATGGCAACTTGGTGGATTACAAACAACCCAGAGGAAAGAGGAAATCAATATTTCAAATCTCTTATAGAAGGTAAAAGGACAATTGAGTCAGTTGTAAAAGACTTGGATGAGTTCGTAAAAGGATATAAAAAGTCAAAGAAGCAGCATGACTATTGGATTAATTTTAAGCCGTTTGATAATCCAAAGAATTTTCCAGAAAGATTTGCTAATGGAATTCATAAACTTGAAGTTGAAAATCCTGAAGACCGTCATACATATGCTGATGACATGAATATTCAGAAGAATCAGTTTAACATCACCAAAAACGCTTTGATTAAGTATCTCAATACTCTTAATGATGAAAAGCTGGTTCGTAAGACAATGAAGAAAATTGAAATTCGTTCAAATAAAATTGATTAATATGAAAGTACGTTACATTCCCTGTGATTTAGAGAATATTTATATCATGCAAGTAAAGAAGCATTTTTGGTCATCATGGAAAAATATATGTGATATCCATGAAGGAGTTTCTATCATTCGTCTCTACAGATATGATCCGGAAAATGAGACAATGAATCCTAATATTATATCATAATGAATATAAATCTTCGAAATAAATGCAAGAAATATTATGATGAACATCCGTATGTTGAGACTTATAGAGGTTGGGTTATTCGTAAGCATTCATGGGAAGCAAAATATTTAGGAACACTTACAAATTATACTTGTGATGTTCGTCCTGGTGTTGAATCTTGCCAAGCAACACATATTGAAATGGTAAGAGATTGGATAGATGAAAAAATTAAAGAAGGTAAAATTCAAAGAGAAGACATATGAAGTATACAGTTTTGCAAATTCCGTTTCCACGTACTGAAGCAGAGGAAAAGATTTTTTGTAAATATGCTTATCGGTCATTAGACAGTATTGATTATGTACATCCCGAGTATTACGAAAAAACATATGAAGGAGATATTGAGACTGATAAGACTGATGAATATGAAATTCTTGAAGAGATTTTTACTTTACTGAATGTCAATCATCCTGAAGATTATAAAGGACACAGTCTCTCAGTTAGTGATATTGTAGAGTCGAACGGCAAAAAATATTATTGTGATTCTTACGGTTGGGTTGAAAATTAAATATTTGAATTATGTATGCACTTATAAGACGTGAAATGTTGATTGGAATATTTTCAACAAAAGAACATATGCGGATTGTCATTGAACAGATCATTAAAGATGAAAAGGAAACAAACGGTACTCCTGTAGGCAATATGAGTTTCCGATATATTAAGTTTAAGCCTAATTGTCCATGGTTCGAAGGTACTGACGATATGGACGCTGGAAAGGCACTGTTCTCGCTTTCAACTATGCATACTGAAATGTTTACAAATAAAGTAGAAACTGATTGGTCAACTGGTAAAATTATTAAGTTATGAATATAGAGTTAGCAAATATACCAACATCAGAAATTCTTGAAGAACTTATTCGTAGAGATAAAAATGGTGATAGTAATTTTCATCTGATGAGTGAATCTATTACAAGTTATACTTTTAAATTTTGGAAATTTCGTTGATATGTATCATTTTGTAAAGATCCGTTTTTATAGAGAAAACAAATCATATTGGTATTTAAAACCAGAATGCAAACAAGATATTGAAGATCATTTCAATAAAATTGTAAATAAAGATATTGCAATGGGAATGCATGAAAGAGTTTCAAGTTCAATTCTTTGCAAACATTCTGATGGATCTTTACATGAATGGTTTCCTACAGAACATTATACTGATTGGAATATGTCAGTATCTGGTATTAATCGTATTCTTAAGGAAGATTGGAATTTTACTGCTACAAAACTTAGAAGTAAAACATTTGATAGTCGTATTGAAGATTTCCAAAAAGGAAAAAATATGTATTTGTCAAATGGTCTTCCAATTTTTATTTGGCCTATTAAGAATGATGGTTATTGTGAAATAATTGAAGAGTTCTATTCTGATGAATTAGTATATCCAACAGAAGAACATAAACATTTTGCAGATGTTATATATACATGTAATGAAATATCTAAATGGACTGCAAAAATTGGTAATAGAGAAATTAAAGACAAAGATGGAAACAATTGGTGGTACACAAAACATGAAGCCGAAATTGCTGCAAGATGGTTTTGTAATTATCTTGAATATAGAATAAGAAATGGTTATGAAGATTAATATAAATAAAGTCAGCTAGGGAGACTATAAAAAACTCATCTGATGAGACCTGGACGAAACTTGATTCTTTGAATGCATTTGCTTGTGAAAGTAGATGCATTTTTTATTTATATAATATTTGAATTTTTTATAATGATTACTATATTATATTTGTAATCAATAAATAATTAAAGAATATGAATACAGAGAATACAGCTACACCGCGCCAAAGATGGGCTCTCTATTGTATTACTAAGAAGGATTATCGTAATGAAATTCTTTCTAAAGAAGAAGCTGCTCGTTTGATTAAGGAACTTGGAGATCCTAATTATAAGAAAGCTTCTAAAGTTAGTAAAACTCTTTCTGATGAGCTTCTTGATTATATGAAGGATCACATTGATGAACTTTATCAGGCATGTCTTGGCGAACTGAATTATAAATCAATCGTTGAAGACGATACTCATATTCCTGAGAATAAAAGAAAAAGGTTTGCTTTCGTTGGTTGCGGATGTGGAATTACTTGGCTTAAGTATCGTAAATCAAAGAGAGCTGAAGAAATTGATAAAGCTGCTCGTAAGTTCCGTGGAGAGGAAGTTCTCAATATGTTGGTTAAAAAATTACCAAAGAAAGATTATAATTATCTCAAGTCTATTGGTTGTCCATTTGAAGCTATTTGGTATCAGATGCAGAATCTTCAGACAAAATATTATTCTTTTGTTATTAAGTTTGCAGAAAGTAAAGGAATTGAAATGAGAATTGAATCACGTATTGATTAATTTAAATATTTATTAACGATATAAATTGGTAATTATGACAATATTTTTTAATATAAATAATTTTGAGATATTAGAGTTTTATTCTTATCCAACAACAATTGTGCATCGTATGGTTGAATATGATGAGGGTTTTCATAAAAATTCTCCAGATAATGTAGAGGATGTTAAAGATTTCTTTGAAGATGTTCTAAAATATGCAGAGAATAAACTTGGAAAATCATTAATGGATAATAAGGTTGCATTTAAGATTTTATATAAACCAACAAATACTATTATGTATGTTGGATATAAAGATTGGAATTGGACTATTGGACTTGGTCTGAATAAATATATGATTGGCAATGTAACAAAAATTAAATAATATGAAGTCAGCAACAAATTCAATAAAGTGCGGTCCTTATGTATTTCAGCCGACAAAATATGATGAAAACGGTGATCTTTATTGTATGATTGTCAAACGTCATACATATAAAAAATTTGTAAATGATAGGTGTAAGCTAACTGGTTTGTATCATTTTGATACTGATTCATTTGATATAATTTATTCTTCTCCAGATTTTCTTAATCATAATCATACGAAAATGCTTAGATGGTTTTTGAAACAATATGAATGGTGCTTATGACTTTAGAATATTTAGTTAGAGAAAGCTATTATTGGGATTGGATAATGCCATTTCTTGTAGCTTCATGTTGTGTACTTTTTAATAGATTAGCGGGAAGAAAGGAAGAATCTTGTCCTACTTGGAAAGATAAATTACAAATGTCTTTAATATATTTAGCTTGTTTATTTGCAAATATGTTTTTTATTTGGCTTCTGATGATGGCTCAAGAAGCTTGGTTAATTGAACATTGGGGTATAAAATTATAATTATAAATATTTAAATACTATATTATTTTAAAATATTTAATTTAATTAAATGTCCGATGCAAATTCATTGTTTAGACAATTAAGACTAGATGAAATTATTAAAGATTACTTAAAAAATAATTTAAAAATAGAACTCGAATATTGTTCTCCAATAGGATTAAGTGATGGTTTTATTAAAGCCACTATTAAACTTAATGGAGAAATTATAGATTCTGATAAAAAAACAATTGTAAAAACATTTTTTTAATATGAGAGAATTTTATGAAATAATTAATGAATATCCTTGGACAACATTCTTTTTATTTATTATGATAACAACAATTTTGTCTGAGATTGCTTGTATTGTTCATCGCGATAATTAATAAATAATTGATATGAATAATAGAAAACTATTAGAAAAAACATGTGTCTGTATTGAAAATTATGAAATTGAAGATTTAATTTTTCATAAAGGCAGAGAATACCAAGTAGATATTTTTCCATTATATTACCAAGTATACCAAAATGGTGGGTGGGATGATTATATATACATGAAAGATGAATATTTTAATAAAATTTTTAAGTTGATAGAGTAATGATTACAGATATTGAAATATTAAATGAAATAATATCAATTAGAAAGAAAACAGAATTAATAGCTAATCCATTATATAATGATTTTTGCGGATCTCATTTTTGGAGTGATATTGATAGACGTTTACAATTGATTGAACAAGATATAAAAAATAATTTAGAGTTATTTGGAATTATTAAAGATGAATAAAGAATATGTAGATAATAATGTATTCAAATTTAGAATATCATTAAAAAGTGAATTTGAAGATGAAGATATAACTATTTATACTAAGCCATTTCCTGATTTTCCTTTTAATAAATATAAATCTGAAGAGCAAGTTCAAAAATTTTATAATGATCAAGAAGATTTAGTTCAAGAAAAATATTTTACACAACAAAAAATTGATGAATTAAAACTTAAATTAATTCAAAAAATTCAAGAATGTAAAAACCCATTTTATATATATTGTGTAGATAGAGATGGCGGTTATAATGTAACTGAAGATCAACTTTTTAATTTAGATTAATGATGAAATTAAATTTTAAAATTTAACACATATTAACTATATTGAATATTGAAAAAATATTAACATTTTATATGACAGAATCATTAGTGGCTATAAATATTATATGTAACGATAAACTTATTAATAAAAACGGTACTCCATTACTTTTTTATTGGGACGGTCAACAAGATATTTATGATGCATTTAAATCAAGTAATGAATTTATAGATTATCTTTATCATACTGTAATGACGAAGGATAATTATATAAATTCATATTTTGCATTTTTTAAGTATTATTTAGACGAAGAAGGTGTTGAAAATTATCAAGAAAATAAATGCATTATTCAAGATTTTATAACGTTTCAAAATATGAGAGAAGATCGTAGATCTTTTTATAAAGAATATTTATCAGATCTTTTTCTTTATTTATATAAAAGTGCATATCATGAAGATTATGATCAAGATATATCAATAATTGGTATAGATGAATCAATATTGGATATATATGATAAAATTCAAGAGAAGTATCCTAAGAAGGTAATTAAAAGCACTGTTATAAATTATATTAGAAGTGAATTGCTTCAATCAAATAAGTTATCAATACCTAATACTGATTGGATTATTGAACAATTAGAAGATTTACTTAGTGAAAGAGAATAAATTTATTTAATTAAAATATTATGAATTATGAATTAGATTTGGCAATAAATTATCAAATTTTTACAAACTTCAAGCAAAAATCTGCAGCAATATTAATTAATTTATTTAATGGTGGTCGTATAATTGATTATGCTCGTTTTTCAGGTTATGGATTAATCACATCATTAAATGAAAGAAATAATAAAATAATTATTGAGGAACAAGATCGTTTTAATAGAACAAAAACAAATTGTTTAATATTTGATTTAACTTATAATAAGTATAACCCAGGACGTTTCGATAAATTATTTATATACTATTCAATTACATCAAGAGATAATGGTTGGTATGGATATGTATTATATAATACTGAAACTGGTGAAACGCGAAATAAATATTGTTTACCATACGCTGATGATAAGTTATATCAATATATTTATGTACATCTTATAGAATTACCAAATGATAAAAAATGGGAATATTTTAGTTTAAGATATGATGCATTAAAAAATAAAGATGCAAAAAATATTAAAACGATTTCTGATTATCGAGAAATGAAACAATATTATGAAGATTTTAAGAAACTAAAATTTAACCCATTAGAAAAATTTGTTGAAGATTAATATTTTTATATAAAATATATAATTAATCATTATGGAAATAATTGGGGATGCTGCATCAGGAGGTACATCAGGAACTGCATCAGGTGACGCTGCAGCAGGAACTGATATGACTAAAACTAATGAAAAATTAGGAGAAATTGTAGAAGCGTTATCAGTAAATGACAAAACAATACTTAGAGATATTGCAATAAAATTATATGCAAACTGTGATTTTGATCATACATCAGAATCTGCAGATCAAATTGCAATTAAATGTATAGAGAGAGCTAGAATATTACTAAAAAGATTATCTTAATGCTTATGAAAAAATTATATATTATTATAATTGCATTTATTATGATATTTGCATTTAATTCATGCGATACATATAACTATGCAACAACTCAAGATGATGTTCATGTTGAATATGAAGAATATGCTGTTAGACCTTCAGTATCATTTGATATTGTAATTTCAAATGGTACTCCATATTATATGAATGGAAAATTATTATATTATATGTATGATGGTTTATATTATTACCCTTACTATTATAATAATTATTTATATGTAAGAACATATAATAGACCATTCAAACATATTCATGGCCGTCCATATTTTAGACCTCATAAATATGATTATAAATTTAGACATGACCAATATAGAAGATTTTATCGACATAAACCATATATATATGAACGTCCATTATATAATCATAATAGGCCTAATATAAATCATAGACATTATAAAAATGGTAATTCTAATATGAATAGATTTGGTCACCAAAACAGAACAAATAATAGAAATTTTAGTGGAAGAAGATAAAAATATTGAATTATTTGTTATACGTAACTATTTTATATAAGTTATTTGTTTATAACAAAAAATTTTATTATTAACTTAAATAAATATAAAAAAGATGAGAAAGACAATTTTTGCTTTAATTTTTGCAATGATGTTTAGCTTTTCTGTTATGAGCTGCGGAAGCTGTTCAACAGGGGCAACTACAGATGCAGATAGCACAAAGGTTGATACTGTACTTGTAGATAGCACAGCAGTAGACTCAGTTGTAGCTGACACAATTGCAGTAGATACTACAGTAGTTGCTGAGTAATTAAGATTATTCAACAAAGTAGTATAAGCAGGTATTGATATACCTGCATTTTTTATCTTAATATTTTTTGCATATATTATTTAATTTTTTAATATATGTTCTATATTATATTTGTAATCAATGAATAATTTGAATATGAAAAAACTTTTAAATAAAATTAAAAAAATCGTTCTTATAATAATTGCGATTCTTTGTTTAGTGGGGTTTTTATATGGATTTGGTTACGATTTAATTACAAATCAACATAATATAGAAATGAGTCAAGAAGATGCTGAAGATATTATAATGTCACAGCAAGTAATTGATATGTATTATTAAATAATTAAATTATGAGTAAGCTTCCATACAATTGTTATATTGATCGCAAAGGTTATGTAATGCCAAAGAGCGCAGTAATCAAACTTACTTCAGATCTTATTGAATGGCTTAGCATTGATGACGATGTTCGTTTTCTTTTTACAGATAAACCAAATTCTTTAAAATTAAATAAAGAGTGGCTTACTATAGGAATTAGTCATTCTTGGGTTGGAAATATTTATGCATATGCTGCTGATGAATCAAAAGAAGTAATTGATAAATATTTTATTGATAATCCTTATGTTAAAATTTTTGATGAAAACAACGAGGCATTTATGAAATATATGAAATGGGTTGCTAAACTAGGTCCTTGGTTTACAAAACAAAAATTTAAGAAAGATTAATAAATGTTAAATTTAAATAGTAAATTTGTTTTATTATATAAGACAGGTTTACTATTTTTATATAAATATATACTTACGAAATATGCCAAAAAGTAAATTAACATTAATTGTTGATGGAAACTGGCTTTTGATGAGTAGACTTTCAGTATTAAATTCTAAATATGTCGATGATTTTGAATTAGCACAAGAACTTAAGTTAATGCTTATTAAATCTATTAATGTTGTTCTTAGAACATTTGTAGATATTGATAATGTAATTGTTGTAGCCGATGGTGGGTCATGGAGAAACTTAGTTCATATTCCAGAATTTTTATATGATGAAAAAACATCAGAAGACCAATCTGTAGAATATAAAGGAAATCGTGTTAGATCTGCAGATATTAATTGGGAAGTTATTTTCTCTGCATACGAAGATTTTTTAACAACATTACAAAGTTGCGGAATAACAACATGTAAAGAAAATAATATAGAAGGTGATGATTGGTGTTATCATTGGTCTACATATTTGAATTCACAAGGTACTAATTGTATTATTTGGACAAAAGATAATGATTTAAAACAATTAGTAAATATTGATTCAAATAAATGTTTTACAGTTTGGTGGAATGCTAACAATGGAATATTCATTAAAGATTTTCCAGAAGAAGATTTTAATTTTTTATTTAATACTGAATTTAATATTAATGAATCTTTATTAAATAATCTTATTAAAAAATGTAAAGATGTTGAAAAGATTAATCCATCTGCAATAGTTATTGATAAGATTATTAAAGGAGATGCGGGAGATAATGTATATCCTATTATAACACGAAAGTCAAAAAACAATACATCATCAAGAGTATTTAAAGTTACTACAAAGGATATTGATTATAATCTTAATTATAAAGATCAAAATGCTGTAAGAAATTATATTCATAATCTTATTAATTCAAAAAACTATGCAGGACGAATTACTAAATCTGAACATGATATATTAGAACATTTTAATTATAATAGAAAGCTTGTAGCTCTTGAGAAAGAATCATATCCACAAGAAATTTTAGATAAATTTAATCAATATCATGATTATAATATTTCAAAAGATCTATCAATTGCCGAAAGTCAAATTCAAGCAGCATCTAATAAGTTAATGGGTATTCTTGATATTATTTAACATTAGTTAAAATATTATACTATAATAGCTAGGAAATATCTTCCTAGCTATTGTTATTCTTTCCTCTAGCATCATATAACAATATGTTAAATAAAATATATTATAATCACTTACTATATGATGCTAGATGTTCTTTTTACTGCTTCCTCCCATAGATGACATTAACAAATTCGCTTCCAATGTTTTCTTCAATATATTCTCTAGCAGAAGCTAAACTTAAACTTTCATTTACATTAGTTGACCAAATATAAATAATATCATTTTCATTATCATATTCACTATTTATATGATAATTTTCTTTGATATATTTTTGAGCTTTTGAAATATTGTCATCTAAATTAATAATTGATTCCACAAGTAATTTTTCATTTTCTTTATTCATTAGTTTCTTCTTCGATATTTTTTTTATCTTTTATATCATTTTCCCTATGTAACTTAATATTTAACATATCAGTTAATTCTACAGATAGTGATTCTATATTTACATAGTTCTTTATAATATATGCTGATATATCTTTTATATCAACATCGAGGAAATCTACTAATGTATTGATTTGTGCTTCTGGAAAATTATCCCATTTAATGTCAATATCAATAGTTGGCTTCGAACTAATTTTATCAAATACCTTTTTAATTATTGATTCATTATTAACAAATTGTTGTTGCTGTGGTGATTGTTCTGGAATTAATGGATCTACTCCATACATTTTTTCATATTCTTCAATTGATCCAACATCTCCACTTGTTGCTTGCTCGGTACCGATAATTTTTCCTGATTCATCATATATGTCATCAGATACTTGAATATATTCTCTGGAAAAAACATCCATAGGTATTTGTCCTTTATCTGATATGATAATCATATTATCACCATCTTGTATTGTTTGACGAATATTTATTTGCTTACCCGTCCTTTTATTCATCCACTTTCCAGTAAGTCCCATTCCGCTATCGTCGCCGCCTCCTAAAAATTCACGTCCTTGAACTTTACCTTCAAAAGCAGTTGGTTGATATTCTGCCATCTATATATAATTTATATTTTTATTATCTATCTAATATATAAAAATAGATAACATGATTTTTTTAATTCAATATAATATTTTAATTATTTTCTTTTAATATTAATTTTTTAGTTTCTTCATCCCCATAAATATAATTTAATATTACATTATGTATATCATTTTCGTTATCTAAAAAATAAAGATATTCATTATTGCTTATAAATGTATTGAAATAATTTATCTCTATCATATCTGTACTTGTTAATGCTTTGCTTGATTTAGAGTCTACCCATACAGTTAATATATTATGTTTCTTAAATACAATATCTGATATAATATTAAATTCTTCAATAGTTAATATACATATATCATTATTGTAAAAATCATCTATTGTTATACCTGATGATATATAATCTTTTGTTTTAATATATAATAATGCATTATTTTTGTACGATAAATTTGCAACGTTTACATCTAAATAATAAATATATTTATCATTTAATTTATTCTTATATAAAGTATCAGTTGTAAACGTTGGTACTATTGATAATTCATCATTAATTGCAATCATATTTTTTGCAATAGTTAATGCAGTTTCTTTGTCTAGGCATACTATAAATACTTTTAAATCCATATTTTATTTGAGAGAGATATATATATTTAATACATTACTATTTAAATTTGTACTATATGATTCATAATACATAATTGTTATAGGTTCACCACAATAACATAAAGTTTCATTAATTATATTAAAGTTTCTTGAAATTTCTGAATCTTTATTAAATAATACAATTTGCTTATTTGCTGTAGTATCTTGTAAAACACCTATAAAATTATTATCATTATTTATTTGTATTAAAGCATTATTAATATAATCTTCAGATAATTTGAAATATTTTATTAATAATTTATTAACAATCAAGCCAATTGTATTATAATTATCTAATGTCCCACTATTTAATTGTTCATCATATTTAGCAAAATCAGTATTTTCTAAATTTATAAATAAATCAGAATAATCATTTCTTAAATATCCAAACATATTAAATGTTAATATGTTAAATGTAATATTATCAAATGTTTGTTGTACAATATTATTTGATTTGGACATTATTTTTGAACCATTTAATACAATATTATTAAAATCTAATGATAATGTATCGTGTGTTTTAAACTTATTTTTGTCGGATTCGTTAAATAATGTTTCAGTACCAATATTAATATTTCTATTTGATGTGCCAAGATGCAAAGTTGTTTTTAACTTTTCATCATATGATGTACCAAAATATGCATAATATGAATTTCCAGCACTATCTAATGAAATGATGTTTAATCTATTTAACACATTAACATTTCTATTAAATACTTCTCCAAAATCTAATGTAGGTACATTTGAATTAAATATATATTCGTCATAATTGCTATTTGATTTTACTAATTCCTCTATTGTTAAAGTAACTGTTGAGTCAGTAGCAACTTCAGCTAATTCTTGTTCTATTAATTGTATTGATGATTCTACATTTGTTATTTCATTACCATTTACATAAATAATTGATTCTCTTGAATAATTATTACTTTGTTGATTTATTAATTCTGTAATTACTTCATTTACCGTTGTAGATTTTGTAACTGTTGTATTATTATATTTTGGATATAATGAATTAGTTACCTGTATTTCATCAATAGACGAAATATATTTATTATTTTGTGAATATATAATGTGATTATTTTCTAATTTAACTGTATCATTAAATTGAACGATTCCATTTAAATCATTATTATAGCTATTAACAATATCTGTGTTACTTAAATACTCTTCAGAATCTTTGTTTTTAATTATTAACCAGTTATTTAAGTTAGTTAATAAATTTTCATGTCCAACATTACTAATAATAGCTTTTAATAATATTAAATCTTGATCATTTAAATTTGCTACACTATTATCGTTTGTAGCATTATATAAGTTAATATTAGAGCTTAATGATAATGCATAATCATGATCTACTTCATTAATACACTTATATTCATATGTTCCATTTTCTTCAACTAAATGCCAAATTGTTAAAATATGAGAACCTTGATATTGGCTTTTTAATTCTGAAGTATCTAAACAATCTAATGTTGATATACTTAATATAATGCTATTTGCTAAATATTCTTTATTATTATTATCAATAGTTGGAATATATGTATAACATGCTGTATTATAATTAGATGCTATATTATCAAATAATGCAGGATTTACAATAAATTTGGTCTTTACAAAATTAGAACCATTTAATATTTGTTTATCTTTAATATTATTTAATACATTAAAGCTTTCATAAATACCATTATCATTTTTATCAATGCTAAATATAATAATTATATTTGGATTACCTGCATCTTTACCTAATGCTCCAATTTTAGTATCTGTATCATTAATACTCCAATTATAGTTTCCATTAATATAAGGCATTGTATATACATCCTTAATATCAATTGAATTAATTAATGAATCTTTATATTTATTATAATTAACAACAAAATTATATGTTTTTAATTTACTAATTTCACTATTATAATCACATATCAAATTATCATTTTTACTAAAGAATTGATACTTATTAATATTATCTAAATTAATAAATGTAACATAATTATTTGTTGAATAATAAATATGAGAATTATCGTTACTATTACATATATAATTGAATTTATAATCTAACGGTATGTATAATGTAAAATATTCATTATCAGAAATATTAGATAATATACGTTCATATAATTTACAAAGTATACGTTTAATAAATGTTTTAGTAGAATCAAAATAATACTTGTTGTTATAATAATCAAAAATATTAAAATACAAATGTATATTATCTTCATTTAATAACACCAATTCTTCTCTAAAGTTAATATTAAACTCATTATAAAAATATGTTACTAAACTATCGTAATCGTCATCTACTGATAAGAATTCATTATTATTAATATTATACTTTAATGTAATTGTTTTGAATTTATAGAAGTTTGAATTATATTCATAATTATTAATTAATGCTATTGGAGAACAATCTCCTACAATATTTTCATTATAAGCTAATAAATTTTTTATATTTGCATAATCAGAATTAATAATAGAAAAATCTAAATCAATATTGTTTTCATAATTTTTAAATGCAAATATCTTCTTAAATTCATTATATAATCTTGGGTCATTTGATTTTAATAAACTACCATTAAATATCTTTACATACATATGATACTCGTCATTTAGAGCACCATACACGTATGTTGAATCATCATTTATATTTTTTAATGATTCTTCATACAAACTATTAATAGTATTAATTAAACAAAACCATTCATTATTATCATTTGTATAATAATGATATAATTTTGCTGCATACTTTAATAAATTTGATTCAATATCATATTTATAATAATATAAAATAGTATTTAAGTCTTCATCATTATCAGAAGTAAATGTTTTACCTGCTAACATAAATGTTAATTCATTTCCATCGTTAACACATATACTATTTTTAGCATATTTTTCAATATTACCAACTGGAATTGAAAACTCTAAATTATTTGGAAAATATAAAATATTATTTATATTAACACTATTTGAGATGATATTTTCATTAAATAAATTACCATTTTCATCATATTGATATACACCAAATTTTACATTATTTTTGTTGTTTTCGTTAAAATATTGTATATAGCCAATATATTCGTTTTTATTATATGATATGTTATCACCTAATAAATCATTAAATGTAAAATATTTATATGCTAAACCATCACCCTTTATACCTATACGTTGACCTAAATTTGCTAATGCTTGTATAAGATATTCTTCTTGATATTTATCAAATTCTATAGGGTTTTGTAATTGATTAATACTTTCGACCATTTTTATATTAAAATGAATTTATATGATATTGTATATTGTTTTTTGTTATTTAAAATACGAATGTTTTGAGTATCAATAATTAAATTACTTTCATACTTATTATATAAAAATAAAATAATATTTTCATAATCTAAACCTATTTGTTTGAAATATTTTAATAATATTTTGATTTTTTTATCTTCGATTAAATCTTTATTTTCTTGTAGCTCTAATATTTCATTATATGAATATTTTCTATTATCTTTAATTTCTATTAATTCAGGTAAATTATATAACACATTATCATTAAAATGTTTATATTCATGTTGATATTCAATTGTATGATAATTCATAATCATATTACCTAATGTATCAATTTTATAATATTCATGATTTGGAGAATATATATTTCCATATAAATTCAATCCATGATATTTATATATATTGATATCTGATTTGTGTAAAACATTATATTTTTTAATGTTTTTATACATATCATTATTATAAATAAAATTCAATTCCCAACAGTCATTAATAATATTTGTTTTATACAAGAATGGTGTAATATAATTTAAGTATCTTAATAATTTAATTTTCTTAGTATTATTTAATTTTACTATATTATATAATTTATCATCATCATTAGATTTAATCATTTTATTTTGATTAATTATTTCAACATCATTAATTGCTGATGATATGTAATTAATATTTATTTCCAGTTCATTAGGATAACTTATTGTATTAATTTTGTTTGTAAATTTATTAAATAAATTAATCTTTAAGAATGGTTCAATTAAATAGAATATTTTTTTAATATAAGATTGATCAATATTTATAATGCTATGTTGATCTATTGAATCAAATTTAACATTAAAATTATAATCTTTATATATATTAAATGAATTATTTGTATTATCAAAATTAAAAGATATCCAATAAAAACCATAACGTACTCCATTATATTCATATATATACATATTTAATATATCATCATATATTAAGTTATTGTTTTTAATGATACTATTATATGATATATTAAATGGATTACTAATTGAATATAAAGTAATTCCGTATGCATAAATTAAGTTATAATATAAATCATTAAATGAATTAATTATATCATCATTATTTATAAAATCTAAAATAATATGTAAATATTCATTATGTAAATTATTATCTATAAATTTATAAGTATTTGTTTCATTATCAAAATATATATAATTCTCTTTATATATTTTTCCTTGACACCAATTATCCCATTTGTTACTTAAATTAGCTAATTCATTATCTGTTAAAATATTTAAAGACTTTATGTTATTAATGAAATCTAATGCAAATTGTTTTTCATATAATATATTATAAAATACATCGTCTACATTAATTTCTTTAAAATATTTATTATATGTTATTATATATTTATTATTTTGTATTTTTCTTTTATTTAACATTTCTTGAATGTTATTAATATCTGTATTATTTACATATACACTTGTAAATAAAGGAGTTAAATAATCTTCAACATTTATAAATGTTCCTGATAAATTTGATGATTGAATATAATTTTGAGTAGAATTATTAGTTAAATAACAATCATCAGTAATATATAAATAAAGAAAATATTTATCATTTAATAATTGTAAAAGATTATTGTCTAATAATATAACATTTTTATTAACACATAAATCTACTTCAAAAGATAAATTACTAACATTTATAACAAAGTTATTGTTTGTTGATCTTGTATCTGATAAATAGTTAATAAGATAATTTAATATTATTTCATTGTTATTTGTTAGATATATTGAGTTAATTACATCTATGATATCATTACGATTAAATTTTGTAAATGTGTTAATTAAGAATTTATATAATGAAATATAATTATCTTTAACATCAATTTTACCTTGCTTAATAACCCAATATCTTTGTTTAACATATATTGAATCTAATAAATTTGATATTGTAGATTTATTTAATGCAATACTTGTATTATTCTTATGAAGTTTTCTAGTATATTCAATTAAATGTTCTTTATTTAATATTTGAATATAAAAATTCTTTGTATCATTTATATTATAATGTTTAATGTTACTATGATGTTTATCATTATATAAGTCAATGTAATTGTTAATATTATATGTATCTACATAAATATCACAATAGTTTTTAGTTTTTCTTATAAAATAATCAGTTAAATCAACTCCATTAATATTACCATTTACTTCATAAGTATATGAAGGATATAATTGTAAATTACTTAATACTTTAATAATTTTTGTATTATCATCAATATATTTTCCTCCGAGTATATTAATTAAATCTGATTTATGAATAAAAGATGTTTTAATAAATATGAAAAATTTTCCATAAGTATCTTCATTATAATCTAATAAGTTATATATATCACTAACAGGATATTTATTCATATTTGTACCTATTGATGCATAATATAATAAATTATACATCCAATAGAAATTATCATTTACTTCATTTGTACCATATAAATTTTTATCAAATAAGAATGCATTGTTATTATTATCATCTTTATAAAAGAAGTTAATATTATTATATCCATCTAATATTAAATATCCATTACGAGATATATTATTTATATCATTAACTAAATTTTGATCATTTAGATAATTATTAATTATTGATATAATATCATCAGTTTTATAAAATGTATTTTCTTCTAAATAATTTTTTTCTTCAATATAAGTACCATGAATATCTTTAATCATAGTTTGATTAACACTTACATTAACTGTAGAATTATTTGACATATCAAATATTTTTTGATAATACACTATATTTCGTCCGCCTATTTCAATTGTAGATAACATATTATATGATTGGTTATAATCATATGTATTATTATCGTTTCTTGAAATAACTTTAGCTGCTTTAATTAACTCATTATTTAATTTATTATCGTTAACATATGTTAAATTAACTCCTAAGAATACTCCAAATTTATCTAACTTATATTTTTCAGCATCTTTTAAGTTATACAAAATTCCATTATGATATGTATAATTATATTTTACATCACTCCAATTATCTGAATTATTAAATAAGTCATGAATAGCATTATCATTATTAAAATCTAATATATAATCATTAATTGTATACCATGATGAAAAATAATTTGACATTAATTTATAATATTTATCATAATTTGATGAATCAGATATTAATCTGTTTCCATAATATTTTCTTGTGATATAATAATTATCCTTTGAATATCCTATCGGTAATTTTAAATCACTATTAGATATAATTGCTTTTGGAAATATTCCTTTAAACATAGTTGGGAAATACCCATATTTTTGGTTAGGATATTGATTATATGAATAAGCATAATTTATGTTTGTAATATATGGATCATTATCATTACTTAATAGCATTTTAAACTTACAATAAAATGGTGATACTTTATTAGTATATGTATAATTGATATATTTAGAATCGTTTAATGCAGGATATCCAATGTTCATAATATCTATAACATCATCATTAGCATCACTACCATTAGTTAATTCATATGTTCCAGTGTATTTATTAAATTTTCTAAATTTATGATAAGCATGTGTATAGTTAACATCAAAATCATAAAAATCATATTTATTATTATATTTTGAACAATAAAATCCGCTTATATTAAGTTTATATCCTATAAAGAATTGTTTTTCATAATTACTTAAGATATCATTTAAGTTAAATGAAAAACTTAAAGGTATAATTTGACTCATAATTAAATTATTACGTTCAAATCCTTTACATATTGTATAATCAAAATTATGAATTGTTGTTTGATTTTTATAAATGTTACCAATAACATTATCTTTATATTGAACTATACCACCTTTTTTAACATCAATACCAAAGTATGTTGCTTGATAAGATTCTGTTAAACAATATATAACTCTTTCATCAATTTGTTTAACAAATCTGTTTAAATATGTTTTAAGATAATTACGTTTATCGTTTTTATTAATATATATCTTAATATTCTTTATTAAGTGATCATTTAATTTAATTGAAATACAAAAATATTCAGGTAAGTCATTTATATTATCAATATAAATTGGAGCATAGAAATTAAATTGACTTCCATGCTGACTATATTGAATACGCTTGCAACCAAATTCATAACTTTTATTACGGCTATCATTAATATAATTATATAATGAATCAAGATTTAATATTGCATAACTATTTTTGTTATAATTGAAATTAGCTTTATAAAAAACATCTGAATAATAATAATGATATTTCATTATATCATATTCATATTTACCATTTAATAAATTAACTTCAATATTTTTATTAGCCAATGAATTTTGTAATGGAATTAAATTTGCTAATCTAATATATGTTGAATAAGTATTATTGTCTTCTTTTTGAATTTCATTTACTTTACATGCAATTGTAAAGTTACCTGATAATGATGGTAAAGTTCTTAACAAAGGTTTAAACATATTTATAAACTATACTATTATTATATTTATATATAAAAATAAATGACAAAATTCTCAAAGTGAAAAAAATTTCATAAAATATTGAAAATTTTTATCCACTTTACTAAATTAATATTATTATAATATAAATAAGTAGAATAAATAAGCATAAACGAAATTATGAAACAACTAAGTCAACATATTGAATCTATGATTAGTTCATCAGTATTTTTTGGTGAACCTTGTGGATTGAGCTTTGTACTTAGTGTAAAAAATTCCGGAGATGCTGAAATATAATTAAGTACTTAAATAAGAATTAATATAAAGTAAAACTCCGGAGCTTAGGTTTCGGAGTTTTTGTTTTTATAAAGAGTTATAAAAAATTAGAAAAAAATTATTTGAAATTTTGAAATAATTATTTGAGTTACTATATTAAAACTGTAATGAAAAACAAATAATATTCAATAACAAATATTATATAAATTTGGTCGGTTCATCTAATGGTCAGGATGACAGGTTTTCAACCTGTTCATAGGGGTTCGAATCCCCTACCGACTACGAAACTCTGGAAATGTCGGTTCGAATCCGATTAAAGCACCTAATAAGGCATGGTAGACTAACGGTAAGTCAACAGAGTATTTTTCTCAATTTCTAAAATTGAATTAGTTCTTTGACATATTGGTACAACAAAATAATTCTATACTTCCGAGGCTGAAGGTGATTCAATAAGATCCTTCTACGGGAATACTGAATAGACAGTTGGAAGACCTTGTAGTGGCAAACACGTGATTGAGGTCATAGGTACGTAAAGCAACGTGATGGGGACTGTGAAAGGGAAAAGCAGTGAGAATCTGCACCGTATCCGAAAGGCGTTTGGTTAATTGCTCTAAGACAGATGTAGGAAGTTTTTATTAAAGATTCTATGGGTGCCCATTTGGTGAAAGTCAAATCTTAGGTGGGCCGGGGGTTCGAATCCCTCACGTTCCGCTGGGAGCGTTGGCAGAGTGGTTTAATGTAGCCCTAAGGAATCTATTTGGAGAGTAATGCTTGACGGTGATAGCGGCTGCCTGCTAAGCAGTGCGTTCGGCTAATAACCGGATCTGGTTCGATTCCAGTGCTCTCCGCAAGTATTCAAATATATCCTATCAAGGAGTCAGAAGTTTAAATCTTTCCCTGGGTTTGAATGGCCTGGGTGGCAGAACGTTGAATGATTGCAATATTTGAATACATATTTGGAGATGTAAGCCTAATTGGTAAGGCAGTAGTCTTGAAAACTACTAGTAATCGCGAATAACGGTGTGTCGGTTCGAGTCCGGTCGTCTCCTCAAAGATTTGCTGGTGAAGAATAGAGATACTTCATAAGTTTACAAAACCGGTGGAAGTAAGTTCCTTGTCGGTTCGAGTCCGGCCCATGGTCATTATGTACCGCGGTGGTGAAACTGGTAAACACGCTGGTCCTTTTATAATTATTCTTTATTCGCTAATTCCGTAAATTTTTTATTGGGTCTATGTCTGAGCGGTATAGGTGGTGGTCTGCAAAACCATTCAGTCCGGTTCGACTCCGGGTGGGCCCTCAAATTATCTGGTGTATATAAGAGTTACTTCGATTACTTTTTTAATTAAGTGGTTTTAATGCAATTTTTTCAGAATTGATTCCTCGGTTCGAATCCGAGAGAAAGTTTCATAATAATACTTTTATAGCTGTTCCGGTAATTTAATAAAATTTAATCATTTTTATAATGGTAATGGTTATAATTTGGGTCAATAGTGTAACGGGTGTGCAAGTTAGACTGAAAATCTAAAGGAGGAGGGTTCGAGTCCCCTTGACCCACATTTTTAATTGAAAATATATTTATTTTAGTTCAATTAGTCCCAGACGTGTATCTAAGTCTAAATTTTAAACATTATAATATCAATGGAAACACGATTAAGTGGTGAGATGTTATAATGAAACTCTGAAATAATTATATTAAATATGCGCATCATCATGATTATTTCAGTATCTTGAGAGTTATCTTATTATTTGAGGCGCCAAGAAGTACCCCGCTTACGTGGAATTAGGGGAAATATCAATAATAAGGATTTGGAAAGATTTTTTATATCTGGGTGTATGCCGGTAATTGGTGATCCGTCCTCGCTTGGAACGAGGTTTATGCAGGTTCGAGTCCTGTCACCCAGACACAATTGTAATTTTCAAGATATGCGGACAAACGTTAAAGCAGCTGCAAGTCCAGCTCCAGAAATGGTATAGGACTCGGTAAGACCTATATGGGTCGATAGCTACGAACCCATTAGTGAGACGAGGAAAGTGAGAAGATTACAATTATCTTATATACGGAGATATGTGGTGAAACGCCTAGTAGGGCCCAAATGAGGTTCGATAGTTTAAGATAGAATACCGTATAGCAAATAAATGTTAGAAATTGTCCACCGAGATTTAAGGTAGCTCCTTAAACAGCTGAATGGGAAACAGGCAAGCTCTGTTATGATACTGAATATCGGCCGTAAAAATATCAACAACTTGAAGAGAAATAGTTAACATTTATTTTTGAAAGAAGATCTCAACCTTGGCAAATATAATAACTGAAGAATATAGATTAATCTATTTAGTGTATAAATTTATAGCACGCAGTTATATCTAGGTGTCGCCTAACGGTATGGCGCTGGTTTTGGGAACCAGAACTAAAGGGTATTCGACTCACTTCACCTAGACAATCTAATAAATTTAGTTTGAATTTATATTTTTTGACAAAATTGATTATTATTAATTATATAAACTATATTAATTTATAATTATATTTATAATAAATGACTAATCAAGAAATACAAAATATATATGATTATTCAAAAAGTAAATTAGATATAATCAAAAAATTAAACATAAATATTCATCAAAATGGATTTAATATAGATAAAGACATTTTATATTATTTTTCAAATATTGGAATTAATAATAGAGAAGATATTTCAAAGAAAAATTTATCTAATCATTGGTTAGAAATACAAAAAAGAGATTATAATTTAAATCCGAAATTTTGTGAATATTGTGGAAAAATATTACCATTTGAAAAAAGAAATTCAAAATGTTGTAATCAATCATGTGGTACAGCATTAGGTAATAAGAAAAAAGGTCATAGGACTGAAGAAACAAAAAGAAAAATATCACAATCATTATATAAAGGTATACATATACATAAAAATATTTGTAAATGGTGTGGAAAAGAATTTGAAACAATAAAAAATACTAAATATTGTTCAAATGAATGTAAACAAAAATCAATTTCACAGCAAATATCTTTATTAAGACAAAAAGAAATTCAAAATGGTACTTTTAAAGGTTGGCAAACAAGAAATATTATAAGTTATGCAGAAAAATTTTGGATTAAAGTTTTAGATAATAATTTTATAAAATATCGAAAAGAGTACTATTTTGATAATAAATATTTTTTAGATTTTTATATTGAAATTAATAATAGAAAAATTGATTTGGAAATAGACGGTAAACAGCATAAATATTCAGAAAGAATAGAACATGATAAAATTAGAGATGAATATATAAAATCAAAAGGAATAGAAGTTTATCGTATTGAATGGAACGAAATAAAATCAAATAAAGGTAAATTATTAATGAAAGATAAAATTAATAAATTTATTAAATATTTAGGGGTGTAACCGGTAATAGGTTGCCGACCAGTTTTGGGAACTGGAATACATATGCGGGTTCGAGTCCCGTCGCCCCTACAAATTGGCTAGTGAAGTGGAGAGTTACTTCAAAATGTGATAATAATTTTTAAGACTTGACTATTTACTTTCTGCGCTTATTCTGCCAATATGCTCGGTTCATCTAAAGGTTAGGATTCAAGATTTTCATTCTTGCCATTCGGGTTCGAATCCCGGACCGAGTACAATTCCTTGTTGAAGAATAGAGTTACTTCAAAGAATGTGGATCTTAACAAATACTTTATTCGCTTATTACAGGAATTCATGCGGGTATCATACTAATAGGTTAGGTGGCAGCCCTTTCAAGGCTGAGATACGAGTTCGAATCTCGTTACCCGTACAAAGTTATTCATCCTGGTGGCTGGCTGACAGCAGATAGGAGACATTAGAAAAGCGGGTTCATTCCGGAAATTATACCACGCTTTCTTGTCGGAAATTTGGAATCAAGTGCGCATACAAGAACAAATTTCCCAAAGGCTTTAACCTGAACAGAATTGGGTGAGATGGTAATTGAATAACTTTATATATTGGGCTGTCGTCTAACTGGTAAGGATACATCCCTGATAAGGATGCGATCTCGGATCATTCCCGAGTGGCCCAACAACATTGGGATATACAGTATAATGGTTAGTACAGCGGACTCTGACTCCGCAGGTCTCGGTTCGAATCCGGGTGTCCCAACGAACGAAAATGGTTTGGGTTCGATTCCCAATTCCCTGTGTCGCCTTCTATATGGAGGGATTCCTTAATGGTCATGAACATTGTAGGTGAAAGTGTAAATCGGGGAGTGGTGTAATAGGTAGCATTATTTTCAACATTGGGCTATTCTGTGTAACGGTTAGCACGTCAGCCTTTGAAGCTGAAGGTCTGGGTTCGAATCCCGGTAGCCCAACCAAGTAAGTAATTTATGAAGAGGATAGGTTCGACTCCTTAGTGTAACGGTAGCACACTTTATATATATGCAATTACTTACTTTTATATTGAGCTGTATTTCAGTTGGTTAGAATGGCATCCTGATAAGATGCAGGTCGTAGGTTCAAGTCCTATCAGCTCAACTTTGGGAATTAGCAAAATGATTCGTGTGAAAGTTATTATTGTAAATATTTGCGTAAAACCGCGATTAGGTTGAAAGTTCTCGAGATCAATAATATTTATAATAATGATAAGTAATGACAAAGAGAGAAATTAGTAAGATTAGCTAACTTACGAAATTGAATTTGAATAAGCGAACATACTGCGCTACCCGTGGGTGGGTAGAGATCCTGTGAAAGTCAGTGGTTCCCGACCATACAACACCGGTCCCATCCTATGCTACTCGAGGTAGGCATGGAACTAGGCCGGTGACCACGCCGATATCGTATAACGGTAATTACGGGGCTCTCATAAGGCTTAGATGGCTGTTCAACTCAGCCTATCGGCACACATGGAGGTTCACTTGCGCAGGACTAATTAAACAGTACTTACAATTATATCTTGCAAAGAAAAACAATCTGATATCTGATAGTGATAAGATACCTCCACCCAAATTCCTTGTTGAATTGAAGAGTTACTTCTTAATCCGCCAGAAACTTTGGATTTTTAGCTTAATTGGTTAGAGCGCGGGCCTGCAAAGCCCGAGGTGATGGTTCAAGCCCATAAATATACTTTTCGAGAATGTTACAGGAATTATTTGTTGGCCCTCGGGACAGATTGGTTTAAGTCGTCGGTCTCTCAAGCCGGAATAACGGGTTCGAATCCCGTGGGGGCTACGTACCTTTTGGTTGTAGGTGACTTTTCAGCATAGGCACAGCGAGCTTCGCGCCGCCGTTTACTAATAATGGAACCTTCAAATTCGCGGAGTGGTGAAATTTAAAATTAGACTTTATTCGCTGTTGCTTCGAATGAATGCTGTAGATTAGAGTTACTTCGGTATACACGCTTTTCAGGAAAAAAAGATTATGTTGGTTCGAGTCCAACCTCCGCGACGACGCAGTTTTGAAAGACCCATACTCTGGTGTGATGAGATAATATCAAGGAAGCACATACTAGTGGCAAAAAGTAGAGGTTTGAAATGGTGGGAGACCATTAATAATGCGACTGTCGTATAACGGTTTATTATACTCGACTTCCAATCCAGTGATGTGGGTTCGACTCCCATCAGTCGCTCTTTAACATTTTTTTTAACAATTATAGTTTGACTTTTTTCTTTTACTATATTATAAGTTTTGGGAAGTATTATATGAAATAATGCAGTAGTGGTGTAGTTGGAGGTGCACGCTGCCTTGCCAAGGCAGAGGCTTTCGTGGGTTCAAATCCCATCTACTGCTCAATACGCAGGGAGCTGTGAGGTACGCAGCATGTCCACCCTGCTCCAATAGAGGAATCCCTGCAGTCTCTTAAATCCGTGTAGGGCCATCTTCATGAGGTTATAAAAATTGTGAATTTTAATTTGCAATATAATGTTGAAATCCCGCCCTCGTAGCTTGAGCAGCTATAAGCCTTGATTATAGTAAAAAACATATCGGGACAAGACAGGGAGAATGGTTGACCTGTCATTTTTATAATTCTACTAATAAATAGGAATTTTGTTATGGAATACACTTACAGTGGATTAGAAAACAGAATTTCTGCGGAACACTTGAAAGCTGGTGAAGTAGTAAAGGTTACAGGTATTGGTAATTCAATGACACCAATATTAAAGTCTAGACAACCTGTAATCTGTATTCCAGTTGATGAAAATACTGTGTTAGCGAAACGTGACATAGTTTTGTGTAAAGTCAACGGACATTATTACCTTCACCTTATTTGGAGTTTGAAACCTGGAGATAGGTTCTTGATTGGGAATAATCATAATCATCCAAATGGGGTTATATCAAGAAACAATATCTATGGTAAAGTGGTAGAAATTCTATGAGTTTCACAAACTCATTATTGATTATTTTGAAAATAATTCAAATTTTTAATATTTTTCCTTAATTCCTTTTTATTAACATGGTGTCGTTAACTTAACTGGTGAAAGGCGGTGACTGTGAATCACTGAGATGTCGGTTCGAATCTGACACGACACCCACGATAAAACTATAATAAATTCTAAGTAATGCTGTCGAGGTTAGTCCGAAGGCAACGAAGAAATGTACACCTGCAACTCAGGAGAGGAAAATTCGCAGAAACATCGGTGAGGGATTTATTTACAATTTGAGTTTTTTTTTAGTTGT
>Ga0310691_10001577_pt1 | contig 34413 bp, 26 predicted proteins | sample 176DNAGHGlowgp2_FD_203887 | JGI IMG/M metagenome (GOLD analysis project Ga0310691, IMG submission 203887) | Sheep rumen microbial communities from Palmerston North, Manawatu-Wanganui, New Zealand - 1766 DNA GHGlow gp2 (v2) (version 2) | ecosystem: Host-associated > Mammals > Digestive system >... | reverse complement strand
ACCGGTCTGTTCGAATGAACAGGAAGCGGCGCACTCTTCTCGGAAGTCTGGGCCTCGTACACCTTATACTTATCCTTCTTCTTGCCGGTCTTACCTTCTTTGCTGTCCTTCGTCTTTTCGCCCTTCAGTTTCTTTTTCTTCTGCTTGGCGAAGCCGCCCTCCATGCCGGTCACAAAACCGGTTCCGGTCAGCTCGATCTCGGTTGCCGGCATCACACCGCCGGTCACCTGATTGAAGATATCCATGAACTGCTTGCCGGTGATGGTCTCATGCATAATGAGATACTCCGCAATCGCATCCAGGAGCGCTTCATTCTGCTTCAGAAGCTTATATGCCTTTTCATATGCCAGATTGGTGATCCGGGCAATTTCCTCGTCAATCCTGGTTGCTGTCTCATCCGAACACTGCATGACGGCCCGGCGGTCAAGATATTCCCCGGTGATTGCCTCAAGCTGAACCATACCGAAACGTTCGGACATACCATACATGGTGATCATTGCCCTGGCTTCTTTGGTCGCCTGCTCAATATCGTTGGATGCACCTGTTGTTACAGACTCAAATTTGAGCGCCTCGGCAGCACGTCCGCCCATGGTAATGATGATATGGGCCTCCATCTCCGCCTTGGTTTCGAGATATTTTTCTTCTTCCGGCGTCTGCCATACATAGCCGAGAGCCCCCATGGTACGGGGTACAATGGTAATCTTCTGTACCGGCATCGTATGCTTCTGCAGAACCGTCAGGAGCGCATGTCCCGTTTCATGATAAGCCACAACACGCTTCTCTTCGGGGCTCAGGATTCTGTCTTTCTTCTCCTTACCCGCAAATACAACCTCTACGGATTCCAGAAGATCATTCTGGGATACATACTTTCTGCCGCGGCGGACAGCAAGAAGGGCCGCCTCGTTAATGATATTAGCCAGATCCGCACCAACGGAGCCGCTGGTTGCAAAGGCCAGTTCCTTCAGATCGACCGTCTCATCCAGCTTCACATCCTTGGAATGTACACGGAGGATGTCCTCGCGTCCGCGCTGATCCGGTTTTTCCACGATTACCCGGCGGTCAAAACGTCCGGGACGAAGAAGTGCCTTATCCAGCACCTCCGGCCGGTTGGTAGCCGCCAGTACAATGATACCCTTGGATGTATCGAATCCATCCATCTCCGAAAGGAGCTGATTCAGCGTCTGCTCCCGCTCGGAATCGCCGCCCATATGGCGGGTATCCCGGCTCCGGCCGATGGCATCAATCTCGTCGATAAAGATAATACAGGGTGCCTTCTGCTCCGCCTGCTTAAACAGGTCTCTGACACGGGATGCACCGACACCGACATACATTTCCACGAATTCCGAACCGGACATGGAGAAGAAGGGAACGCCCGCCTCACCGGCTACCGCCTTTGCGAGAAGCGTTTTACCGGTTCCCGGAGGGCCTACCAGAAGTGCACCCTTGGGAAGCTTCGCACCAATGGCCAGATACCGTTCGGGATTCTGCAGAAAGTCAACCATTTCCGCAAGCGACTCCTTCGCTTCTTCTTCACCGGCCACATCCTTAAACGTGATGCCGGTATTTTTCTGCATGCCGTAGAGCTTGGCACCGGATTTTCCCACGTTCATGAGACCGCCGCTCTTGGTCATACTTCGCATGACGAGCATGAAGAAGATGTAGAACACCGCAATGGTCAGTACCCAGGAAAGGATGCTCTTGATCAGTGCGTTGCTTCCCTCATCAATGGCACGGAACTCTACCTTGGCCGCCGCCAGACGGTTAACGAGTTCATAATCGTCCGTCCGGATGACGTAATAGGTCACGTTTTCCGTTTTTACGCCCGCCTCATTCGGTGTGAAATAAATCTTATCACTGTAAATCTTTACGTTCTTTACTTCTCCGGCATCCACCATCTCGATGAAGCGGTCGTAGGGCACCTCTTCCTCACCGGACTGCCGGAACTTATTAAATTGCTGCCAGAAAATGAGCGCCAGAACAATGGAAATGATCAGGATGATGATCGTATGATTATTCCCACGTTTCCCGCGGTCATCATTTCTGTTGTTATTGTTGCCGTTATCCATACTTCCTTCTTTCAAAAAACCGCTAAATCTGCCGCCCGACAGATAATTCCTCAGGCGGCAGTTTTCATGCCCGATCCGGCAGATCTGAATTGCTGTTTCGAGCGCCGGTGTTCATTAAAACATCTGGCCGCCGTAGAGCGGGTACTTATCGGTGATGCTCTTCACCAGAGCCTCAGCCTTTACATTATCCTTGTCAATGATGGCTGCCTTGAAGGCATCTGCGATCACTGCCATATCCTCTTTCACCGCACCTCTTGTGGTAACAGCCGGTGTACCTACACGGATACCGCTGGTTACGAAGGGTGAACGGGGATCATTCGGTACCGTATTCTTGTTAACGGTGATATGTACCTCATCCAGAAGCTTCTCGACTTCCTTACCGGAAAGATCCAGGTTCTGCAGGTCGACAAGCATCAGGTGGTTGTCGGTTCCGCCGGATACGATGTTGAAGCCTCTCTCGATCAGGGCATCTGCCAGCGTAGCCGCATTCTCAACAACTCTGTTCATGTAATCCTTGTATTCCTGGGAAAGTGCTTCCTTAAAGCATACAGCCTTGCCGGCGATGACATGCATCAGCGGACCGCCCTGGATGCCCGGGAATACTGCCTTGTTGAAATTGTACTTCTTATTGACCTCTTCGCTGCAGAGGATCATACCGCCACGGGGACCGCGAAGTGTCTTATGGGTCGTGGTTGTTGTCACGTCCGCATACGGAATGGGGCTCATGTGGCAGCCGGCAGCAACGAGACCTGCAATGTGTGCCATATCTACCATGAGAACCGCACCGACTTCATCTGCAATCTCACGGAACTTCTTGAAATCAATCTGACGCGCATAAGCGGATGCACCTGCCACGATCAGCTTCGGCTGATTCTCTTTTGCGATCCGAAGAACCTCATCGTAGTCGATACGTCCGTCAGGTCCTACGCCGTAGGGCACACAGTTGAAATACTTACCGGACATATTGACCGGTGAACCGTGGGTCAGATGTCCGCCCTGGTCCAGATTCATGCCCATGAAGGTATCTCCCGGCTCCATGATGGCAAAAAAGACTGCCATATTGGCCTGTGCGCCGGAGTGAGGCTGTACATTTACATACTCTGCACCGAAGAGCTCCTTTGCACGCTCTCTGGCCAGATCTTCGACAACATCCACGTACTGGCAGCCGCCGTAGTAACGCTTGCCCGGATATCCCTCAGCATATTTGTTGGTCAGCGGGCTTCCCATTGCAGCCATAACAGCCTTGGAAGCAATGTTCTCGGAAGCAATGAGCTCCAGATTCTGGTTCTGCCGATTGATCTCATCTGTCATTGCGGCAGCGATTTCAGCGTCTACGGACTTGATTTCGTCAAACGTGTACATCTTTTGTTCTCCTTTATCCTTTTAATATTTATACTTTTTTGCCGTCCGGCCTCCGGCGGCGGAAGCTGCGTTTCAAAACACATGTGTGTTTCAACCTGCATCCCCTTCCGAAATCCTCGCAGCATGATTGACAATACTTCGCATTAATTGACTGTAATACCGGAGAATACTTCTCCGATCCGCTCCCGGATGACAATATCCGCACGGACGGTGCGCGCAGTTTCCGACATGTTGATGACTGCCAGATGCTTTCCGCGGAAATAGTCCACAAAGCCGGCTGCGGGATAGACCACAAGGCTTGTGCCGCCGATGATCAACATATCCGCATGGGAGATATGATCGATCGCACGGGTAATAACGGAGGAATCCAGGCCCTCCTCATAAAGAACAACGTCGGGACGGATCAGACCGCCGCAGACAGGGCACTTCGGCACGCCGTCGGCTGCCTTGATCTTTTTGGTCTCTTCCATGCCGTCGTAACGGGCATGACATTTGCAGCAATAATTCCGAAGAACGGAACCGTGAAGCTCCAGAACCTCCTTGCTGCCGGCCGCCTGATGGAGCCCGTCGATATTCTGGGTCACAACAGCCTTCAGCTTGCCGGCTTCTTCCAGTTCGGCGAGCTTCCTATGCGCTGCGTTGGGCTGTGCATCCAAAGCCAGCATCTTGTCCTTGTAAAACTCATAGAAATCCTCCGTCTTCCTGGTAAGGAAGGTATGGCTGACGATCTGCTCCGGCGGATATTTGTACTTCTGGCTGTACAGTCCGTCCTGACTCCGGAAATCAGGGATACCGCTTTCCGTGGAAACGCCCGCACCGCCAAAGAATACAATGTAATTCGACTCATCGATTGCTTCCTGCAGTTTCTTTCTTTCTTCTGTAAGTTCTCCCATACGCACTATTCCTCCGTTTTCTTTTCCTCAATGGTAAGCACTACGGAATATATATCGTCTATTGAATAGATATCGCTCTCGTTGAAGACCAGCTGGGCTGCATACTGCCCCGATGAAAGCCCTGTGGCATCCACACGCGGGGACAGTCTGGCCAGCGATACCTCCTCCAGCTCCGCACCGTGTCCGGAAACCTGCACATGAAGAGGCCCCGCCATAGAGATCGAATATTCATAATCCGTCGTTGTGCCGATGATGGAAATATCATCCTTCGTAACGGTTATGGTCTTTACCTGTTTGGGCTCGATCGTAATGCTGACCGCAATCTGCGCCCCGTCATCGGCCGTTACAATACCGACAGGCAGGTAATCATCTACCCGAACATTTTCCTCCAGTGTTTCTTTTTCATCCGCAACGGAGATATCATCGATCAGCACCTCTGTGATATCCTTCAGCTGAACAGCATCCCCCGCAATCCGGATGGTTTGGGGATTGAAATTCACTTCCGTCACCGAATAGCCTTCCTGCGGTGTTCCCGAAGGCTCCACCCGTACGCTGATTTCCTTCGTCGGATATACCGGTACCGAGATCAGAACCGTATCATCGGAAAGTGTAAGCTTTTTCCCTTCCATGGATTCCCCATAGGTATTGAGGCAGCTGAGCGCCACCTCGCTGGTAAAATTCATGTAAGCCTTATCGACATCCACAACGGCGCGAAGCTCCGTAACATTCTCAACAACAGACGCCGCACCCTCGATCGTCACAATATTCGGCTTCGCCGTACAGGTTCCCAGATCAAAGCCCTCCTGGACCTCACCAACGGTCACAACCGTCACAGGAAGATCCTTGGTCACTTTCTCCTCCAGAGAAAGGGTCATCGTACTGTTGAGGCGGGTGATCGTCACATTCGACACGTTTTCCCGAAGTGTGACATTGATCTCTGCCGTATTGGTAACCGATAACTGGGAAAGGTCGGCACTGGCATAGAAATCATCCGGCGTCATCCGTTCCACTGTGGAGCGGGGTCCTTTTACGCTGACATCTACGGTCTCTCCGTTGGTTACGGTGTAGATCTGGCCGAGTTCTTCCAGCTCATCGCCATGCAGCTGGTCCACCGGAATGCCGCGGATGGTCTTTGTTACCATATAGTCATCCACATTGACAACGATCAGCCAGATGATCACAGCCAGAAGGATTGCCAAAAGCTTCAGCCAAAGATTTTTCAGGAGGCTTCCCTTAAACGTTTTCATGCTTACGGCCTCCCTTCCTGCTCTTCTTACTCTTTCCGATCTTTTTCGGTTCTTCTTCCGGACCGGAAATCTTCTGGAGCTGTTTTCTGAGACCGTCCTCATCGAGATCACGGTAAAGCGTTCCCATATATGCCACCGTCACGCCGCCCGTCTCCTCTGAGACGATGATCGTCATACTGTCCGATACCTCACTGATACCGAGACCCGCTCTGTGCCTTGTGCCCAGATCCTTCGTGATGTCACTCCGCTCCGTGAGCGGCAGGTAACAGGTGGCCGCCACCACGCGGTTTTTGCGGATCAGGATTGCACCATCGTGGAGAGGTGTATTCTTTTCAAATACATTGACAAGGAGCTGATGGGAAATGGTGGCGTCCACCTGGATTCCCGTGCTCTCGATTTCTCCGAGCGGTGTCATCTGCTCAATCACAATGAGGGCGCCGGTCTTCGCCATGGAAAGCTGGGTCGCTGTTTTAACCAGCTCGTAAACCGATTTTTCCGAAAGTCTGGCACCGAGTTCCCGGTCGGACTCAATATTGATAATATTCTTTAAGATCTTCTTGCGGCCCAGTTCATCGAGCGCATGCCGAAGTTCCGGCTGGAACAGAATGATAAAGGCCAGTACGATTACATTGACAAGTTTTTTAGCCAGCCAGAGAACCGTATTCATGTGGAAAAGCGCTGCCAGGCCCACAAAGATCAGCACGACAAGAATACCCTTTAAAAGGGTCCAGGCCCGACTGGTCTTGAACCAGAGAAGGATATGATACAGAACATATGCAATTATGATGATGTCGAGGACATCCGACCAGGTTGGTTTCGGAACATAAAACCAGTCAAAATAAGCCCTCAGCCATGACCAAACTCTGTCCATGGCGCCTCCTCACAGCATTCGTCTCTGTTACTCAGTTATTCTTCCGCTTCGCCGCTCTGCCGCCCGCCGTGCTACAGCCGTGCTGTCAATCGGCGCGGTTTCATCTTCCGCCATAGGCGCTCTCATCGGACGCTGGACGCGTTCATCATTAATTGCCCGTGAGCGATAACGCCTTTTTTCATTGCCAAGCTTCGGCACAGCCTTGACGTAATAGAAATAATCATCGTCTTCAAATTCGACATGCTCCGTATGTTTGTAATCCAGAACGCCCTTCAATATTCGGACAATTGCCGCTACGATCAGGCCGACCAGTACACCAAAGAACATGTTTGCGGTATCCGGCTTCACCTTCATGATCTTACCGACGATCACATACACCAGAGGAGAAAGCACGGCGCAGGCACCTACGCCCACGTAACGGAAATACTTGTAAGGAAGTTTGAAGAGTACCATGGAGATGAGAATGACCAGCATAAAGGTGACACCCAGAAGGATCAGCTCCTGATTGCGGATTACATTCTCTGTCAGATACTTAAACACTTCGACCTTATCCGGATCCTCCGCCACAGCAAGCATATGCTTCAGCTCACCCGCACTGACAGAAAACTGATACAGGAAAAGACCGATAAATGCAGGCAGCGCACCGGCCGCACCAACTGTGGCCAAAATGATCAGCGGTGCCGCAAACTTCAGATGCAGAAGGATCAGGATGGGGATGAGCAGGACAATATCGCTCTCCCGTGAAAAGAACCTGGTATAAACACAGTAGATCAGCAGGAAGAACACACAGAACGCGAGGCCCACCATCGTGGAAATAGAAAAGCATTCCGAAGCCATGACGGCGCCTGCCGCAAAGAACATGAAACCTTCCGGCATAAGTGCACAAAGAAGCGAAAGAAGCAGGGTGAAGGATTTCATGTTAACGAGTTCAAAATAACCGTACATATGACGGATGGAAATGAATACCGCCAGACACCAAACGATTCGGAGGGCGGGAGCCGATATTTCATCGTACTTACGAAGAAAATCCCGTATTTGATTTCGGATATGTATAAATTGCTTCATGATTTAGGTGTATTCTCCTTTCGGGCTTCTTCGCGGATCTCGGCGCCGGCCAGGATCTTATCCAATTCCGGATCATCATTTCCGATATTGGAACTTACTTTGATCGGGTACTGTCTGCTTCTTCTTACAACAACGCCTCGCTCCTCGCGTTTATAGACGCGGATGAGTCGCCTGAGGTTTCGGTTATATCGGACGAGGCCGGGCTTCACCCGGTAAAACCGGATGGAAAAAACCACGAAGGAATACACAAAGAAGACACCAAGCACAGCCACATAGCCAAGCATGAGCCCGGACATCACCTTGAAATAATCCATGGTATAGGCATCCATCAGAAGCTTTTCAAAGCGTACCGCAATGTAGATTCCCACGACCAGCCAATAGCAGATTGTCGTGACAACCATTGTCTTCAGACAGTTATATTTTACGTAGTCCTCCTTGAAGTATCGGCTCATTACAAGATTCCGGTTTCCTTCCTTCTTCTCGTAGATGGCGATCTGGGTCATGAGGCGGACTTTTTCTTTGTCTACCATATCGTATCTTCTTTCTTTAAAAATAAAGGTGTTCGGGCGGGGATTGCATGCGAGTCCTCGTTTTTTTGCAAGCACAAAACGAGGACTCGCATGAATCCCCTGTGTATCATCATACCTTAATATTGAAAAAAATACAAGCAACTTCATAATGTTAAGTGAATCGTCATTTTTCCTTCTTGAATATACAACGGAATTATGCGAAAATAGAGATGACGTACAAGTTTTGCATAACATTTTTAAGGAGGCTAATATGGCTAAAAATTATTTTGATTTTTCCGGACAGGTTGCCATCGTAACAGGCGCATCCACCGGGCTCGGCGTACAGATGGCAAAAGCGCTTGCCAATCAGGGCGCCAATATAGTCTGCATCGCAAGAAGGCAGAACCTGATTGATGAAGTCGCCAAAGAAATATCCGACACCTTCGGTGTTAAGGCAATCGGCATCCGCTGCGATATTACCGATACCGAAAGCGTGGATGCTGCCGTTGACCAGGTTCTTAAGGAGTTCGGCCGGATCGATATCCTGATCAACAATGCAGGAACAGGTGCGGTCGCTCCCGCCGAGGATATCACCGATGACCAGTTCTACAACGAGCTGAACATTGACCTCTTCGGCTCCTTCCGCGTTGCCCGCGCGGTTGTGAAAAAAGCTATGATTCCCGCAAACTACGGCCGGATCATCAACATTGCATCCATGTACGGCATGGTCGGCAACAAGGTTGCCCCCTGTTCTCCCTACCATGCGGCAAAGGGAGGTGTTGTAAACCTGACCCGCGGTCTCGCCGCTGAATGGGGCAAGTACAATATTACCGTGAATGCAATCTGCCCCGGTTATTTCTACTCCCCGCTCACCAAGGAAACACTGGACAGCGAATTCTTCCAGGCAAACGCCCGGACCATGATTCCGCTTTCCCGTTACGGCAACGAAGGCGAGCTGGATACGGCAACGCTCTTCCTGGCCGCTCCGGATTCCGCTTATGTAACCGGCGTCATCCTTCCTGTAGATGGCGGATACACCTCCATGTAACTCGTAACGCCAAGCAAACCATTCAAAAAGCGCCGCAAACCGCGGCGCTTTTATTCAATCAAAACTCATTTCTTACCGTTCAATCACATCCGTGCTTCTGTAAAGGAATGTCACCGCCTTTTTCACCGCCTTTTTCTCAAATGTCATCTCTTAAACTCACAAAATCGCCCTGCCATCTTCACCAATCTTTTTTCAAATTGTTTGTGCGCTTCCCACAAAAAAATACCCATTTTTCGCCTATGTGCAAGAGCCTGTTGCGTTTTTGCAAATTGCGCAACAAAACCTTGCTCTCGTTCCGTTGTTTTTGCAAAAGTGAATACGCTATGATGGAATCATCCTACCGATGGCCATCGATTGATAAGAAAGCTTCGCACCAAAATAAATCCAATCGATAGGAGGAAACTATCATGAAACAACTGAATCAAACAAAATCAAATGGAACCAATCCGGGAACTGCGACAAAATCCGACAAGAAAAATAAAGCTGTCAGCATAGACGAACTGATGAACTACGCCGCAAAATCGCCTCATGATATCTTTGACCGTGTATTCAAAATCTGCCTCTCACTTTCTGCAAAGGCCATCATCGGGATGATTAACGGTCTTTTCGATACGGATTATCCCCTGAACAGCAAGGTCACCTACAACTGGACTGAATTTGAGGATCACGGTACACTCCGGAAGATTCTCGCTGATACGATCATTACCATCAACGAGGCCGAAGCCTATCATTTTGAAGCGCAGATGGAGAATGATGACATCGTGCTCCGCGTCTTTGAATACGGCTTCATGCACGGCATCCGTGGCATGACGAAAAAGACCGATTCAGAAACAGGTGAATCATTCTATGAGATGCAGTATCCCCGCCAGATGGTCATCTATCTGGATGAGGCAAGGCGTATCCCGGATGACTATGCTGTCAGGATCCGGTTTCAGAACCAGGGAACGTTTACATACCATATCCCGGTGATCCGATTCCAGCAGGAAACGGTTGAAGATATTAAGAAGAAACATCTGGTTATTCTTCTTCCGTTTAAGCTTCTCAGTCTCAGAAAGGATTTTGAAAAAGAGCAGTCAAAAGAGAATATCGAGCGGTTGCTGAAACTCTATCGGAATGATATAATTGATCTTGTAGATGGTGCTTATGAAGCTGGAGAGATTGACTCGAAAGACCGACTGGATATCCTCTCTTTGACCCGGAAATTGCTTGAGCACCTGTATCAAAAATATGATGAAGTTTGGGAGGCGATAACTACTATGCGTGATCAGTCACTCACTTTAGATACGGACATTTATCGATTCGAGCTTGAGGCAAAAGAGCAGCAGATTGACCAGCTGCAGGCGGAGATTCTCGCCCTTCAGGAAGAAATTGCCCGGCTGAAAGCTGCAAATGAAACATCAAATTAATTCTTCGATGTAACGCCGAAATTATGAACAAGGCCGCAGTCATGTACTTCATGACTGCGGCCTTACATCCGTTAGAAGCGTGCGCCGCCACATTGCTAAGCGGCGCTTTTTCTCTTATTCATATTAGTTTCCGAGCTCCCGAATCAGGTCCTCCATATCCGGAAGTGTTTCAATTTGGCAGGCACGACTACGGAGTTTCGCCGCACCGTGTATGCCTGCCGTATACCAGGCAATGTGCTTCCGCATCTCCCGGATGCCGATGTATTCGCCCTTCATTTCCACCATCATCCGCGTATGCCGGAGCATCATTTCCTTCTTTTCTTCCAGGCTCGGTTTTTCCGAATTTTCGGATTCCTCCCTTTTCAGCTCTCGGAACACCCACGGGTTCCCTTCCGCGGCGCGCGCAACCATCACACTGTCGCAGCCCGTTTCCGTCTTCATTCTCCGGGCATCCTCCGCCGTCCGGATATCCCCGTTCCCGATCACCGGAATCTTCACCGCTTCCTTCACCAGCCGGATCACCGACCAGTCCGCCTTTCCGCTGTAGTACTGTTCGCGCGTCCTGGCATGCACCGCAACCGCCACCGCCCCCGCTGCTTCCGCTACGCGCGCTGCCTCCGGGGCCAGTAACTCACCCTCCTTGAAGCCGGCCCGGAGTTTTACCGTGACCGGAAGGGAGACCACACCTGAAATTGCTTCCACAATTTTCCCAATCAGCTCCGGTTCCCGAAGAAGCGCTGAGCCTTCCCCGTTGTTCACGATTTTCGGCACGGGGCAGCCCATATTAAGGTCAATAAAGGCAAAGCCCAGGTCCGCCACACGTTTCGCCGCCTCCGCCAGAATATCCGGCTCGCGGCCGAAAAGCTGTACACCGCAGGGTGCCTCCTCCGGAAGTGTCTGCAGAAGAAGCCCGGTATTTTTGCTGCCATAGCAGAGACCCTTGGCGCTGACCATCTCCGTGATCACAATATCCGCGCCCATTTCCCGGCAGATCAGCCGGAACGGAAGATCCGTCACACCCGCCATCGGTCCCAGGACTATTTTATTGATAAATAACTGTTCCTTTTCTTTCATAAAACCTCGAAAAACACATGACCGGTTCGGGAGTCTCCCGAACCGGCCAAAGATTTACTTCTTCTCCTGCTTATCGTAGATAATCCGAAGGCCATGCAGCGTCAGCTCCGGATCATATATATCAATGGCATCCGTCGCTTCGGAGATCATCTTCCCCAGACCGCCCGTGGCGACCACCTTGATATCCGAAAGACCGGACTCTTCCTTCAGCTTCCGGATGATGTACTCCGTCTGGCCGATGTAGCCGTAGTAAATACCGGCCTGCATACTGGAGACCGTATCCTTGCCCATGATGGTATCCACCTTGCGGATTTCCACCTCAGGCAGTTTGGCAGTTCCCTGCCACAGCGCATGAGCGGCAAGCCGGATTCCGGGAGATGTAACACCTGCCGTAAAGGTTCCGTCCGCCAGAACAAGATCGTGCGTCGTGGCTGTGCCGAAATCGACAACGATCACCGGACCGCCGTACATTTCATAGGCCGCAACCGCATCCACGAGTCTGTCCGCACCAAGCTCTCTCGGATTGGAGGTTGCCACGCGGATACCGGTCTTTGTCCCGGGCGCCACCACAAGCGGCTGAACGTCAAAATACTTGATGATGCTGCTCGTCAGGGAATGATTGACATCCGGCACGACCGATGAAATGGCCACATCCGTAATATCAGACATTTGAAAACCGTTTACATCCAGCCACTCGCCGAAAAAAACACCATATTCATCGGATGTTCGTTTGGTGCTGGTCACCATACGAAACTGCTTTACAAGCTTCTCCCCATCAAAGAGTCCCACGGTAATGTTTGTATTCCCCACATCAATCGCAAACAGCATTTTTGTGAATTCCTTTCTCCCACCTCACAGAATGATCCTTTATTCTTCCGGATATCATATTAATCCGGAATACTCCTGAACGCTCTGTAATATTCTTCCATCTGTTCGAAAAGCTCCCGCTTTTCCACCTGAAGCTGATGCACCATAAGGCCGCTCCCTATCTCATCATACATGAGATCGTCCTCCTCCGCATTCGTCATGATCCGGAGGTTTCCCTCGGCGTCAAAGAAAAGCGCAATGATTCCGCCGATCTTCTCCGTAAAGATCACGCAGGCCGCCTGCAGTTCATCCTTTACTCTGGCAGGAAGCCCCGCATAATCCGGATTCAGATAATATTTTTTTGTGTATGCAGATGCACTGCACAGCACTTCTTCTCTTGCGTCCATTTCCATCTCCAAAGCTGTAAGCCGCTCCGCAGCCGCCACTACGCTTCAGCCGCCACTACTCTTCAGCTGTCACTACTCTTTAGCTGTCACTACTCTTTAGCTGTCATTTCTTCTTCAGCTGCCACTTATGCCACTGCTGTCAGTTACGCCGCAGCTGCCGTTTACTACACAATTGCCACTTACTCCGAAGCTGCCGCTGCGATCACATCGCCCATATCATACATGCCCTTCGTCTTTCCCTTCAGGTACTTTGCCGCCTGCAGGGCACCGTTTCCGAAAACAGATCGGGAATAAGCCACGTGGCGGATCTCAATCACCTCATCCGGTCCGGCAAAGATCACCTCATGGATGCCGGGGATGGTTCCGCCCCGCACGGCAGAGATTCCGAGTTCCTTCTTGCCGCGCTTCTCGCGTCTCTGGGAACGATCAAAGATGTACTCCATATCACCGCCTGCCGCCTCATTCACGGAGTCCGCCAGCATAAGCGCCGTGCCGGAGGGTGCATCCACCTTCTGGTTATGGTGCTGCTCAACAATCTCCACATCGAAGCCCGCTGGTACAAATACCTGCGTTGCGGACTTCAGAAGGCTCATTACCGTATTGATGCCGAGACTCATATTGCCCGACTTCAGGATGGCAATTTTTGCCGAAGCCTCACGGATCCGGTCCAGCTCCTCCGCAGAATACCCTGTAGTACAGAGCACGATGGGCATATTCTTCTCTTCCGCAAGAGCAAGAAGGCCGCCAAGAGCCTTAGGCGAGGAAAAATCGATGATCACATCCGCCTCGACTTTGCAGGATGAAGCATCCGTAAATACCGGATAAGGCTCATTTCCGGTGGAAATAACATCGATACCGGCAACGATCTCCGCATCCGGATCTTTCTCTGCCAGTTCTGTGATCACTTTACCCATTCGGCCGTTAGCGCCGCTCATGATTATTTTTGTCATTGTATTTGTCCTTTTATATACGCAGTTTTCACGTCTTCACATAACCCGGAACCGCCTCTAAGCCTATATGCAGCCTGCGGCTTAATTCTGCCGGTTTACTTCCGCGGTTCAATTCTTCCGGTTTACTTCCGCCAGCTTAAAATGCAATACCGTATTCACGCATTGCCTTAACCAGACGCTCGGTATTTTTCTCCTCCATCTCCGTCATGGGCAGGCGGACAACGCCGTTGGTCATGCCCATCAGCTGTGTAGCCTTCTTTACCGGAATCGGATTAACTTCGCAGAAAAGCGCATGGCAGAGCTCCATTACCTTCAGCTGAAGCTTCCGGGAGCCCTCAATATCTCCGTCGAAGAATTTCTGAACAAGGTCATGGGTATCATCCGGAATGATATTGGCCGTAACGGAGATCACGCCCAGGCCGCCCAGTGCCAGAAGCGGCAGGATCTGGTCATCGTTACCGGAGTAGATATCGATACATCCGTCAGCCTTTGCCGCCAGGTCTGCCACCTGGGAAATATTTCCGGATGCTTCCTTGATACCCACAATGTTATCGCAAGTCTTTGCCAGCGTAACCGCTGTATCCGGCAGGATGTTCACGCCGGTACGGCTGGGTACATTGTACAGGATGATCGGAATATCAACGGATTCCGCAATCTTTGTATAATGCTTGATCAGACCGTTCTGGGTTGCCTTGTTGTAGTACGGTGTAACCAGAAGCAGGCCGTCAACGCCGCTCTTCTCCGCTTCCTGCGAAAGCTGGATTGCTGCCGCTGTATCGTTGGAACCCGCGCCGGCAATGACCGGGATCCTTCCGTTAGCCTGTTCGGCAACGACATTCACCGATTCCATATGTTCTTCCATGGTCATGGTTGCGGATTCCCCTGTGGTTCCGCAGACGATGATGGCATCTGTCTTGTGTTCAATATGATAATCCGTCAATCTTCTGAGACCTTCATAATCCACATCGCCGTTTTCTTTAAACGGTGTAACCATTGCTACGCCTGAACCTGTAAAAATAGACATAATTTCCTCCTTTTCTGCCAACCGGCAGGTACATATTCTGATTGACTCTCTGCATACTTGAAATCACATTTTCAAACACACAGGTACAGTGGACTACGCTGAGGCTTTGATAACTGTACTGTCCGGTTAAACAGACAGACATTTGGTACAGTTATGTAAGAAGCAGTGTACCGGACAAAATGAAGGGGACCATGATTGCCCACGGTCCCCTGATATTTCTTCACGAAAGATCAACGCCGTAGCACTCCATCAATACTTGATGACAGTCCTGCAGCTGTTCACTGCAGACCCAGCAAAATGCCTTTCCGGCGGCACTCCACTTCGGCGGTCTCCCTTTTGCAATCCATCTGCCGGGCCGGTCCCGTACGGATCGTTACTGATGATACCCGCGCCTCTACACGTACACTTGAATAGTAGCACCAAGATGCCCTTTTTGTCAAGGCATTATGCCAGCTCTGCCCTTGCTACTTCCAGCGCACGGGCGATCACCTGATCCATATCATAGTATTTGTATTCGCCCAGACGGCCGCCGAAGATAATATTCTCCTCTGCATCGCCCAGCGCCTTATAGGCCTGATAGAGCTGTCCGTTCCGTTCGTCATTGACCGGATAATACGGTTCATCTCCCGGCTTCCACTCGGAGCTGTATTCACGGGAGATCACGGTCTTCGGCAGATCGTTCCCCTCCGAATCTTTTCCGAACTCAAACCATTTATGTTCAATGATCCGGGTCCAGGGCGTTTCATTATCGGTATAGTTCACAGCCGCATTTCCCTGGAAATTCGGCTTGTCCAGAAGCTCTGTTTCGAACCGTACGGAACGATATTCGAGCGTACCGAGCTTATAATCGAAGTATGCATCGATCGGACCGGTATAAACCACTTTATCAGCCATCTCGTTCCACTTTTCACGGTCGGCAAAATAATCCTCGCCGAGCTTCACCTCGGTTCCCTCCAGCATATTGGCCACCATCTTTGTGTACCCACCGATTGGGATTCCCTGGAACAGCGCATTGAAGTAATTATTGTCAAATGTAAGACGAACAGGAAGTCTCCGGATGATAAAGCTCGGAAGCTCCGTGCAGGGACGGCCCCACTGTTTCTCGGTGTAGCCCTTGATCAGCTTCTCATAGATGGTCTTTCCCACAAGAGAAATGGCCTGCTCCTCGAGGTTCTTCGGTTCGGTTATGCCGGCCTCACGTTTTTCTTCCTCAATCTTTGCCGCAGCCTCTTCCGGAGTTACCACGCCCCACATCTTGTTAAAGGTATACATATTGAAGGGAAGAGAAAAGAGCTCGCCCTTATAGTTTGCCACCGGTGAATTGGTAAAGCGGTTGAACTCCGCAAACCGGTTCACATACTCCCATACCTCACGGTCATTCGTATGGAAAATGTGTGCACCATAGATATGTACATGAATGCCCTCCGTCTGCTCGGTATACACATTACCTGCAATGTGATCTCTCTTATCGATCACGAGGCATTTCTTACCCGCAGCTCTGGCCTGCTCGGCAAATACCGCTCCAAAAAGACCTGCGCCTACGATCAGATAATCATACTTTTTCATGTTTTCCTCCCTCGATTCAGGCATGTCAGCCAAATCTATTATAATCCTTTAAAAAGCCACAACAAAGCGCTACCCCTTATTTTACCATTAAATCAGGGATAGCGCTATATTGATTTTGGGTATTGCAATTACTTCTTCGGCACCTGAGCGTTTTTCTTTACCTTTGTAGCTTCCTTCATTTTTGCTTTCCCCTTTCATCCGAATCTGCTTTCTTTTCAGATTACTGTAAGAACGGCATTTTCGGTTACTTTACCGGCCCCTTCGGTACCTGCAGATTTTTTTTATTTTGCAGCTCCTGCTTCTTCAGAGCTTCCTGCTGCTTTTGGAATTCCTGATTCTTCAGGTTGATTCTCTGCGTGGCAGCCGCCTTAATATCAAGCCCCTTTTGCGCATTGGCAATCTGCTTCATGCTGACCTGATGCTGAAGCTTCGTTACCTCAGCCTGACGCTGCTTTACCATATCAACAGCCGGTTTCGTCTTATCCGCGATAAATTTCGAACTGTTTTCTGTTTTTCTTCCGATTTCCTTGCCCATCTCGGCAAAAATCTTTGCATGCTTCAGTCTGAGCTTTCCGTCCCTCGTGAAAGGACTCGGCCCGGTGTGGATGTTGACATACGCATCCGACACTTCAGTCATTTTCTTTAAAAACCCGATAAATTCTTTAATGGTCGTTTTGTTGCCCAGTTTTGTTCCTGCCGTCAGCATCGCATGGAAATTATTGTATGTGTCTGAATTCCACAGGATTCCTGTTGTTTTATTCAGCTCAGTCAGGCCTTTTTCACAGGCATCTTTTACCTTGTTGATACTATCCAGAATTGACTTATCTCTGTTATATCGCTTCGTTGCCTTTTCCAGCTTTCGTTCCAGACGTCCTTCCTTATTCTCCAGACGGTTCTTATGCGCTCTGATTTTCTCGTCCAGCGGGATTACCGCATCGGGATTTGCCAGCTTCTGCATCATCAGCTTCTGGTAATTCTTCTCCTTCATGCTGAAGGAAAGAAGATCACTTACCAGATTCATCCGGTAAGCGCTTTCGCCCTCTCTCGGCACGCTCGTCTTTTTCATGTATGCCCGGCAAGCCTCGATCAGCTTATCACGGACAGCGAGCATTTCTTCATTGGTAACAGGCTCCCTGCCCTCTCTCTCCAGACTCTTTTTCATGTCGCGGATTGCCTGCTTCACAGGAGCCAGCCGCTTATTGGGAGAAGCCAGGATTCTGTCCATGGTATCGTTATTCTTCTCGGTTTCAGCCTTTTTTTCCTCCGCGTCCAAGAAGCTTGACTCCAGAGAATTCTGAAGGAACCAGTCTCTGGCCATTCTATGGATATTTCTGACACGGATTCTCTGCTTGCTGTTCCCTTCATAGACAGCATCGATCACCTTGGCGAGCTGGCTGTAGCTGGAAATCCGGATCAGATTCTTCTTCTCATCGGAGATGTAAACGCCCTTCGGCATCTGGTTTACACCGCTTCCGCGGAAATATTCTCCGGTCTCCGCATCGTAAAAACCTTCCTGATGCTTCTTCTTATCGGATACATTGCTCATCTGCGTCGTATCCGTCTTTTTCATGTTGGTATGCTCGGTCGTATCGATGATCAGTCTCTGTGCTCCCTTGATCTGCTGCAGGGGATACAGAAAATCTCCATGCTCCTGTGCCATCGAGCAATATACCGTCGCATTCAGATTCGTAATGCCGCTGAGATCATTGGAGCCCAGACGGAGATTGGTTACAACACCCGGAACCGTTTCATTGAAAAATGCATCATAATGGACATATTTTTCGTAATCCTTGAACTGCGGATTTTTGTCCGCATATTTCCTGATCCACGCCTGGATCAGCTTGATGCATTCGCCTTCGGATACTGCGCCGCGGCTGTGACCGGTGAGGTTAATGTGAAGCTCATGCGGCTGCTCCACTCCATCCCTCCAGTTTCTGAAATGCGGTTCCAAAAACTTTGCGGCAAAATCCCGGCCGTATATCTTCGTACTTTCGATACTGTAGTCACCCAAGTTAAATACACCCATAAGGGGCTTCCATGTATCCGGCGTGGGTCCGGCAATGCTGTATCTGGTCTTGACGTGCGTCTGACCGGCATTGTCCTTCACCTTTTTATCCTCGGAACGGATATACTTGAAGTGTCCGCCGCCCGGTTTCGGAACACGGTGACCGCCGTACTGTGCAGCCATCTGATCCTCATCTCCCCACTGGACCAGACCACCTCTATACTTATGTGCATGGGCAACATCCTGGAATCCGGAACCGGCGAAATCCAGTTCCAGAACATCCTTTCCTTCCTTCATCAGCTGATTGCCGTAGGAATGGTAAATCTTCACCTTTCGGTCTTCCCGGTTACCCTTATGCATTTCATCAATATCATCATAAATTTCCTCGCCGAAAACCTCTTTCAGAGCCTGACGATTTCCCTTTGTGATATTGTTGTGGAGATGTCCCTTATGGCGGGTAAACTCCTCCATCTCCGCTTCAGTCTGATACGCCATCACGTATTCTTCGCTTGAGCGATTATGATCTGCAACGAGCTTATTGTAATCACTTGAATGTTTTAATAAAACATTCTCCAGCTTAATACCGTTACCGTACTTCTGCCCCTCTTCGCCCCAGTTCGGATCGTTCGGGTATTCCTTTGGCAGAATGGTAGTCATCATCTTCTGGCCCAGTATATTTGATACCGCATCCCCTTCCGGCCTCTTTAAACCGGCGAAATAACTCATCATGACATCGACCAGATCATGTCTATCTGCCACGGTTGTGATTTTGGTATTCTCAATCTGTGAAAGGATGTCCAGCCCTTTCCCAATGTTGCCTTCTTCCATCTGCGGCAACGAATGGATTGTCTCATATGCCTGCACAAGCATACTAAAATCAGAAGGCAGCCATCCGTTCTTTAATGCCTTCCTGATAAAAATGCATTCTTTGTTTTCTTCGCTGTTATATTTACCATCCGCTTCAAGGGCATCTATTCTGGCATCAATAAAGGGATAATACTGATTCTTCCAATCCGCAATATGCTCCGCCTTGACATTTTCGTTGCCATGGGTGTTATTATATACAAATTCCCTCTGTAAAAGTGTCATCCAGAGTTCCGGAGAAAGATGTTTCGGTACCCAAAACTGCGGCTGAACCTGATTATTCTGTACATTCTGATTTCCGTTCTGCGCATTCTGATTCTGTTTTTTCGGAGCGACCTCTTCTTCCTCGTCAACGAGTTCAAAGTCATCATTTCCGGCCTTCACATTCTGATTATTCTGTACCGGCGCAATCTCGTCATCCTCATCAACGACTTCAAAGTCGTCATTTCCAACCTTCACATTCTCTTTTTTGCCCTGCTTCACATAGGCGGTCTTATTTTCTTTCTTATTTTCCGTCTTGCTCGGACTCTGAATGACAGTCTTGCTTTTGTTTTCCTCTACAAAATCTTCTCCAAGCTCTTCCCAATCCTTCATGGTTTTCCCTCCTACGATATACGTCAGATTGTCTGACACATTCTACCATTTATTGCCGTCAATAGATATTCATCCAATTCGTACTCTATCAAAACAAAGATAACAAAAGCGCAACAAATGAAAACAGGGCTAAACTTTTGGCGCCATAGGATTAATCAGGCATACATTCGGTCCGGTTATTTTTGATTCGACGCGCCCCCATCGACTCCTTCACCTGACAAAGGAGTTTTCAAACAGTCTTGTGCATAAATCTGCTGCCGCCTGGCCTCATAGAGAAGAAGTCCTGCGGACATGGCTGCATTGAGGGATTCCACCTCCCCCTCCATCGGGATTAAGATGCGGCAGTCCGCCATAGCCGTCAGCTCATCCGAAAGGCCGTTCCCCTCGTTCCCGATCAGGAAAACAGATTTCCCGCCGAGATTCGTTTCATACATATCCGTTCCGTCGAGATGGGCCGCCACGATTTGAAAGCCTTTTGTTCTCAGAAACTGCAGAATCGAAGACGGATCATCGGCAGCTGCTTTTCCATTTTCCCTGCCGGATTCCGCAAAAGCTCCGGTTGGTTTGCCGGCTTCAGGCTCCACACCGGATTCTATATCATGGTTATGTCCCAACACCACCGCCGGCACACGGAACACGGCGCCCATGGAGGCCCTTACCACCTTCGGTTGCGTGATGTCGGCGCATCCCTTTGTCAGGATCATTGCAGCGCCCGCAGCTTCCGAGACACGGAGCATGGTCCCGATATTTCCGGGATCCTGCAGATTTTCCAAAAAGAGCAGGCGGGAAAAACGCGCCGCAATCTCTTTTATCCGATCCGTCCGGTTTTTCACGAGTGCAAGAACGCCCTGCGGCGTCCGGGTATCGGCAATCTTTGCAAACACCTCATCCGAAACCTGAATAAGATTTCCGGCTGCCTCGGCCGTATCCATCCGGCGGAAAACCTCTCGGCGACGCCTCTGATCCTGATCCGTGCCGCTGAAGGAATCCTGCGCCTCGTTTTTCCACGCTTCCACCCAGTCTTCTGTCACAAAAAGCGACTCCTGACGATCCAACGGCACCTCCGAAACCAGGCGCACGCCCTCCGCAAGGAACACGCCTTCCCGGCGTCTCTCGCCCGCCTTCTCCCGAAGTTTTACCAACCGCTTGATTCTATTATTTGTTACTGAAGTAATTATTTCCATTTTTTCTTTCTTCATTTCAAGTTCAAATGTCAACTGGCAGGCTTGCTTGCACCAGGCCTGCCTTACACATCGAAAAGAATTAACGATTCACCAGCATCACCCGGTCGGGTCCGTACTCGAGGCGGAGCGCATCCAGTATTCCGCCGGACGGATCCACCTTCCTGGCGATATTACGCCTTGCATGCTCCGCCTTCAGCTGCACACTGACCGGTGTTTCCCCGGGATACCGCATCAGAAGCTGTTCCAGCTGCATGCGTTTTTCCCGGAATTCCTCTTCATTCGGGAAAAGGATCCAGAGCGTACTCTTTTTCGCAACCTGTTCCTTCCGGATTTCCTCTTCCGTAACAATTTCCTGGGCAATCAGCTTTCCACCATCCTCGGCGATGGAGGCCCGGCCGCGGATGAACAGAATACTTCCTTCCGTAAGCTTGCTGCGGCTCTCCTCAAATACGCGCGGGAACACCAGAATTTCCAGCTGCCCGAAGAGGTCTTCGATTGTCAGGAATGCCATGTTATCGCCGCGCTTTGTCACCTTGTGGGTCACCTTTTCCACAACGCCGGCCACGCGGCAGAACTGTTCGTCCCGAAGCGGGATTTCGCCGGTCTCCTCATCCGGACGGAAACGCGAGCTGTTTGTCACACCCTCCTGTTCCATCAGGTCTCTGACTTTATCCAGCGGATGTCCGCTGACATAGAAGCCCAGCATCTCCTTTTCACCGGAGATGAGAATATCGTTTTCAAATTCATCGACATCAGGCGGATTGATGGAGAAGGAATCCTTTTCGCCCTCTCCGAGAAAATCCATGATACTGAACTGCCCGGACTCCGTCCGCTTTCTTTCCGAAGCTGCCTGTTCCAATACCACGGGATAGAGCAGCATCTGCTGCCGGCGATTCAGTCCGAAGCAGTCCACGGCACCGGCCAGGATCATGCTCTCCAGAATCCGCTTATTGGCCTCGCGGGGCGTCATCCTCGTGCAGTAATCCATCAGGTCGCGAAAGGGACCGTTTTTCTCCCTCTCCTCCAGAATGGTATCCACCACGCCGTCCCCCACGGAACGGATGGCAGAAAGTCCGTACCGGATGGCATCTCCGGCCACCGTAAAGCCGCCCCCGCCCGAATTGATATCCGGCGGAAGCATTTTGATATTCATCCTGCGGACAGAATCCAGATATTTCAGAAGCTTTTCCGAATTGTCTCTCACCGAGGTGAGAAGTGCCGCCATAAAATCGAGCGGATAATGGCACCGGAGCCAGGCAGTCTCATAAGCCACCACGGCATAAGCCGCCGCATGGGACTTATTGAACGCATAGCTGGCGAAATCCGTCATTTCATCGAAGAGATGGTTCGCCACATCCTCCGGGATACCGCGCGCCACACAGCCGGGCACGACGACCGGATCATCCTCAGTTGCCGCCTTTCCGTAGACAAAGTATTCGCGTTCTTTGGCCATAACCGACGCCTTTTTCTTGGACATGGCACGGCGCACCAGATCCGCACGGCCCATGCTGTAGCCGGCCAGGCTCATAACGATCTGCATAACCTGTTCCTGGTAAACGATACATCCATAGGTAGGCGAAAGAATCGGTTCCAGCTCCGGCACCGCATACTGAATGGGATCCTTCGCATTTTTTCCCTTAATATACTGCGGAATAAAATCCATGGGACCGGGCCGGTATAAAGAAATGCCGGCGATCAGATCCTCTATATTTCGCGGTTTCAGCTCGCGCATGAAGCTCTGCATCCCCGCGGACTCGAGCTGGAACACGCCGTCGCATTTGCCCTGGGAGATCATGTCGAAGACCGCAGGATCATCCATCTCCATGTGTTCAATATCAATCTTCTTCCCCGTCCGTTTTGCAATGCTGTCCACTGCATTCTGAATCACCGTCAGGGTTCGAAGACCGAGGAAATCCATTTTGAGAAGACCCAGCTCTTCGATCGTGGTCATATTGTACTGGGTCGTCACCGCATCGCTGTTCCGGCAGAGCGGCACAAAGTTTTCGATCGGTTCCCGGCCGATCACGACGCCGGCCGCATGCATGGAAGCATGCCGCGGCAGTCCCTCCAGCCGGCGGGACATATCGATGAGATACCGGATCTCATCGTTTTCCTGGTAGAATTTCCGGAAGTCCGGACTCGTTTCCAGCGCCTTATCAATTGTAATCCCCAGATCCGTCGGGATGGATTTTGCCACCTGGTCGCAGGTCTTATAGGGAAGGTCCAGTGCGCGGCCCACATCGCGCACCACGTTTCTGGCAGCCATGGTACCGAAGGTCACAATCTGAACGACCGCATCCTTGCCATACTTCTCGGTCACGTAGTCAATGACCTCCTGCCGGCGTTCGTAAGCAAAATCCACGTCAATATCCGGCATGGTCACACGCTCCGGATTCAGGAAGCGCTCAAAGATCAGCTGATAACGGATGGGGTCGATATTGGTAATGCCCAGTGCGTAGGATACAATGCTGCCCGCCGCGGAACCGCGCCCGGGACCAACGCCGATGCCCACGCTTCTTGCATAGCGGATGAAATCCCAAACGATCAGGAAATAATCCACGTAGCCCATGCTGCGGATGACGGACAGCTCGTATTCCATCCGTTCCCAAAGCTCCTTCGTTACGGGCTGATACCGTTTTTCCATGCCGTCCCGGCAGAGCTTTTCCAAATAAGCATCCGCCGTCATACCATCCGGCACATCGTACCGCGGAATCTTCTGGTCTCCGAATACAATTTCGAGATTGCACCGCTCGGCAATCTTATGGGTATTCTCCAGTGCCTCCGGAGCATAGGGAAACAGGGCTCGCATCTCTTCCTCGGATTTGAGGTAGAACTGCCCGCCCTCGTAACGCATCCGGTTCTCATCCGCCACCTTGGCCCCCGTCTGGATGCAGAGCAGGATATCGTGCGCCTCCCAGTCTTCCTTGTAGATATAGTGGGAATCGTTCGTTGCCACAAGCGGAATGCCCGTTTCCCGCGAGATTCGCATGACACCGGTATTGACCACCGTATCCTCATCGTAGCCGTGGTCCTGCATCTCCAAAAAGTAGTTTCCTTCCCCGAAGATGGCCAGATGATCCAGCGCTGCCTTCTTTGCCTCATCGTAAAGATGCCGCCGCAGGTAGTAAGCCACCTCGCCCTGCATGCAGGCCGAAAGGCAGATGATTCCCTCATGGTACTTTTCCAGCACCTCACGGTCTACCCGGGGCTTATAGTAATAGCCCTCGGTAAAGCCGCGGGTGACGATGCGGGAAAGATTGGTATAACCGGTATTATTCTCCGCCAGAAGGATCAGATGATAATACCGCTCATCCTCCTTCCCGAGCTCGCGGTCGAACCGGCTGCCCGGGCTCACATAAACCTCGCAGCCGATGATGGGCCGGATACCCTGTTTCCTGCACTCCTTATAAAAATCAATGGCGCCGTACATGACGCCATGATCGGTAATGGCAAGCGAATCAAAGCCGAGCTCCTTTGCGCGGCTGACGAGCTCCGGAATTTTTGCGGAGCCGTCCAATAAGCTGTAGCCGGTATGAACATGTAAGTGTGTAAATGCCATAGAATACTCTTTCTAAGTGATCTTGTCACATTGCATCCGATTGTCTCACGTAGTCACGATCTTCATTTCTATACCTGATTGTCCGTCCTATCATTCAGAAGATTTCTTTTTTGCGTTTCGGACCTTCTTCCTCTTGTACTTTCGGTACGCCTTCATGTACCGTTTTGCATATGCAAAGGCCGCATCCTCGCCTTCCTCCGCCAGCTTGGTAAGGAGAAGCTCCAGCTTCTTCCGGGAATAAGGATGCAGCATCACCCGGCTTTTACCCTTCCAATAGTACTCGAGCGCGGAGGCATCCGTGTACGCGTCTTTTTTGTAGACCTTGCTGGCAGCCACCCGGTCACAGAACATTTCCACGATATAGTTATCCGGCATTTTCATGCCGGTCACGCCACCGTTCTTTAGATCATAATCGATCCAGTATTCCAGATGGTGCTTATTCCTGCCCTTATGATGCAGCCAGGAGGTTGTAACGCCGGTTGCCTCCCGCTCTGCCTCGTTCGGACTCCGGTTCCCCTGAAAATACTTTGCGCCGACCGAAAACTCCGCCCAGCTGTACTTGGAGAGGTCATGCAGAAGCCCCTGCCGGTACAGCCCGCAGCGGAAGCAGTTTTTCCCCACCTCCAGCTTATGGTGGTTGATGGTTGCAAGGTGCTTATACCATTTTGTATCCGTTATTTTTTTCATAAAGTAATCAACCTCTAACTTGATACCTCGGATTGCTTCGTTGCCAGGCGAGCTCTCGCAATCCTGCAAACATTCGCAATCCGCTTATTTCCTGACTTCGCAGGAAATTGCTGCTTGCTCATGTTTGTGCGGGTCAAAAGTCAAAAACGCTCGTTCACGCAAGCGTGTATCCGTTATTTTTTTCATAAAGTAATCAACCTCTAACTTGATACCTCGGATTGCTTCGTTGCTTCGCACTCTCGCAATCCTGCAAACATTCGCAATCCGCTAATTTCCTGACTTCGCAGGAAATTGCTACTTGCTCATGTTTGTGCGGGTCAAAAAGTCAAAAACGCTCGTTCACGCAAGCGTGACTCACATTTTGACTTTTTGACCCTGGTATCATCATATCTCATATGAAGCAAAAGAGCAATAATCAGCCGAAATGATAAATCGTCAAATTGATCATCGAGTAGGGAGGATTTAATCCCCCTACTCGATGATGCGGGCTCGTCAAACAGGATACCACATAAATGTGTATCCTGATGACTCGCCTTCTCCATTTCGCAAGCAAGCTTGCTCAATGTTGTGGCCTCGTCAAACAGGATACCACATAAATGTGTATCCTGATGACTCGCCTTCGCACAAAAAAACCCTGAAACCGCATACGAGCCTGGTTTCAGGGCAATAGCTTCTGACGGGACTCGAACCCGTGATCTACTGATTACGAATCAGTCGCTCTACCGACTGAGCCACAGAAGCACTATGACGAAACGCCTCATTCGGATTCGGATTATCCGACATCGAACCGTCCCTAACATGAAGATTATACTGGAAACTCCTTGTAATTGCAAGGAGTTTTTCTCCCGGGTCCAAAAAGCAGTTGTTTTCCCATCCCGGGCATGATAAGATGAACAAAAGGCTCGCTGCACTAGTATAACGATTCTTAAATAACTGGACCGAATGCTTGCCTGCTTTCCCGAATAGCACAGCGCCAAAAGCCTCGCTGTAGCCCACTACAGCTACGTTTTTGTCACTGCACTCTCGGGCAAGCATTCGTCGCATTAGTCCAGTTATTTTGCGAACGTTATACTAATGGATTTCGAATGGTCATAATGAAAAAAGGTATGATTAAGATTTGACCCGGTTAATCTTTAACCGGGTCATAAGTTTGTTGCTGTTTTGTTGCGCATCTTGTGCTATGATTCGTCTGACAGTCGGAAAACGATGAAAATGGCCAATCAGATCAACAAGGAGAAGGAAATCCAGAAGAATGTGGAAAGTAACGTTAAGAAAAGCAGCAACGTTGCAAATAAGGCTGCAATCTTTCAGAATGGTAAATTCTAACATATTCGGATTGTAACTGAAAAGAAAATGGGGAAGCTTCCTGTCATGAACGGTGACGGGGAGCTTCTTCGGTTTTTCTGATTGACGCCCGCTAATTGGCAGTGTTAGAATCAGATAGAATCAAGAACATGCATTTTGTAGGAGGAGAAAAAAGTGACCTTCAGTTCAGTAACATTTCTGTTTATGTTTCTGCCGGTGACCTTCATTTTGTATGCGATCATCCCGCAGAAAACCGTACGGAACATTATTCTGGTTATTGCGAGCTTGGTGTTCTATGCCTACGGCGAACCGGTAGCGGTCATGATCATGCTGATCTCCATTCTGTTCAACTGGATCTTCGGTCTTTGGGCAGCGAAGGGGAGTAAACCGAAGCTTGCGGTATTCTTTGCGGTTCTTTTGAATATTGGTCTGCTCATTGCCTATAAATATACGGGCTTCTTTGCGGATCTCTTCAATGATATCACCGGTCTCAATGTGCCGGTTCCGCATATCCGGCTGCCGATCGGTATTTCCTTCTTTACCTTCCAGGGACTCAGCTATGTGATTGATGTCTACCGGAAAAAGGAATATGTACAGAAGAATTTCTTCTCCGTTCTTCTTTATATTTCGTTCTTCCCGCAGCTGATCGCCGGTCCGATCGTTCGGTATGAGGATATTGCGGCGCAGATCAAGGAGCGGGAGTTTAACATAGACCGCATCAGTCGGGGTATCAACAGGTTTATCTTCGGTTTGGGCAAAAAGGTTCTCATTGCTAACCAGATGGGTTTTGTGGCAGATACGGTATTTAATTTGAACGTCGGTGATGTGGGAATGGCGCCGGCCTGGCTGGGTGCTGTAGCATATACGCTGCAGATTTTCTTCGATTTCTCCGGTTATTCGGATATGGCCATCGGTATCGGCTGTGTCTTCGGTTTTGATTTCCGGGAAAACTTCAATTATCCGTTTGTTTCCGGATCTATTCAGGAATTCTGGCGCAGATGGCACATCTCGCTTTCCACCTGGTTTAAGGAATATGTATATATACCGCTTGGCGGAAACCGCAAGGGAAAGGCAAGAACGACGCTGAATAAGCTTCTGATCTTTTTCCTGACAGGCTTCTGGCATGGCGCAAACTTTACATTCATTGTCTGGGGTATGATCCACGGTCTTTGTCAGATGCTCGAAACCTATCAGATTGTACCGACGAAGAAAAAGTGGTTTAAACCGATCGGACATATCTATACGATGCTCGTCGTGATCCTGGCCTTCGTTCTTTTCCGTGCGGATACCCTTTCCCAAGGCATGACGCTGATCAGACAGATGTTCAGCTTCTCATCGGGCGTAGCCCCCGTGGACGCGAAGATCATGTCCTGTATGACGCTCCTCTTTATGGTTGCGCTGGTGTTTGCGGTCATCCTGTCGACACCGATCTTCAAGATCTTCCGGAAGAGTGCAGAGGATAGCGGTCATGTGAAAGCCTACAATTATTGTTCCTACATTGGCTCGTTCGTGATTTTCCTGCTCTGCATCCTTTGTCTTCTGTCGAGCAAGTACAATCCGTTTATCTACTTTAGATTCTAAGAAGGGAGGGAAGAAAAATGAGTAAAGGCTTTAAAATCATCTACATCGTATTATTCTTCCTGGTGTGCTGTCTCCCGATGGCGCTCATGCCCTTTGTGAAGAACAATGCGGAAATTGAAAAACGGGAACTTGCTGAGTTTCCCAAATATATGGAGCACGGCAGACTGAACGTGGACTTTTCCACTCAGTTTGAGAGCTGGCTGAATGACCGGATTCCTTACCGGGCCGAGCTTCTTTCTACTGCCAACCTTTTGAAGAGTGAAATGCTTCATGCACCGTCCTCCAACGTCATTGTCGGGCAGGAAGGCTGGTTGTTCTATGAAACGGAATCCATGGACTATATGGATACCAATGCCATGAGTGACTGGAATATCAAAGCTGCCGCAACAACGGTTTCCCTTCTGGAAAAAGGCGTTGAGGCGAAGGGTGGCAAATTTACTTTTGTACCCATGCCTAACAAGGCTTCGGTTTACGGGGAAAAGATGCCGAAGTGCTACAATGAGGCGGATGAGAACAATCTCAGCCGTTTAACGGAGGCTCTCCGGGACGAGCATGTAAATTTCGTGGATATGAAGGGCGAACTGACGGCGCATAAGGATGAGGGCCTTTTGTATCACCGCCGGGATTCCCACTGGAACTACCGCGGTGCGCTTCTGGGCTATAATCTGATCATGGACAGCCTCGGAAAAGAACATGAAACCTATGCCGATGCCTCCTATACGGTCGAAGAAACCTGGCGGGGCGATCTGGATAAGCTTCTGTATCCGGCAGGCGGATTTATGGATGATCAGGTGAATTACGATATCCAAATGCCGAGATTCATGTTTACGAGTCCGGCCAGTACCAGTTCGCCGCAGGAGCAGTTGGAAAACTTCATGAGCGACAAGGAACAGGGCGATGACCAGTTCCAGTCGAAAAATATGGAAAAGAAGGATGGCAGCAGCCTTTATATGGTGCGGGATTCCTTCGGCCGCGCACTGCTTCCGTATTTCATTGCGAATTATGAAACGGCGCAGTTTAAGCGTACGGATTGTCCGGATGTGGCTACGCTTGCCGAAAATACCGATGTGGTCTATGAGATCGTTGAGAGAAATCTTAGCCGCATTGTAAGGAAAACACCGTTCATGTATGCACCGGAGCAGGAGGTTATTCCCGCGGGACAGCTTTCCGAAGGAGCGGATATCCGGAATCAGGTGACCGGTTACGGTACCTATATTTTCGGCAGTCTGCCGGATGATCTGTCCACGGACTATGTACATGTTTATGTTACGCTGGAGAAGGACGGAGAAACGCATCATTTTGAAGCATTCCCGATCTACGATGCGGATTTGATGGGAGATAAGGATCCTTCTAACGATCTGGCATATCTGGAAAAGAAGGGCTTTTCCGCTATCATTTCGCCGGAGTCGGGTCTCACCGGCAGCTGGAATGTGACTGTTCTCGCAGACGGACGGCTGTTTACGGGCGGAACCGTGTCCTTTGGTGATTAATCAATTTTCATAGTGAGGCAGGGGGAGTGTGAGCTGAGGTCTGTTCGGGACATCGCTCTCGCTCGGACACGGGCGCCCCTAGCAGTGCTAAGTTCTCGCATCGCCCACGCGAGCGTGTGCTTGCGATCACTAAGCACTGAGGCCCGTGACGGTCCCTCACAGACCTGCTCACACTTCCCTGCCGCTTTAGGTAAATATGTGAATAATAATAAAAAATAGATGGATGAATCCCAGATTCTGCAGAGTTATTGTGTTTTGTGTGGATAAAGGAGAAAAACCATGAGAGATTTTGATAAGTTTAACTTTCTGATGGATAATGAGAGCGGTGAAGACGATGTGATGGTGCTGAAAAATGCGGATGAGGAAGTTGTCACGAACCGTGAGGAAATGGAAGAGAAGTACGAGGAGTATGTGCAGCAGATTGTTTCCATGGAATCGCTTCCTGAGGATAAATCGATGGCTACCGGTGTTGTGGCGGCCGGCATGGCAGCCGGCATGCTGAAGGATTCTCCGGCTACCGAGCTTTACAGTGAACGGCTGATCCTGACAACAGCTAAGAAAATCCGGTCTGCACTCAATCTGGACGGGCTTTCCCGTGCGGAGCTTGAGAGAATGGCCAGATCATCGGATAAGCTGCAGGCTGCAGCAGCAAAGCGTGTAATTGAAATGTACAGTACACCGGAACGTCAGGAAGAGTATATCCAGAATATGCAGCGTCTTTACCGGAATATGGCCGAAAACAAGAACAGAAATGCGGAATACGCCAACCTTGTAAAGAAGGTTAAGGTCATCGCAAGTATGAACCCCGCGGATGCAAAGGATCCGGAGAAATCCACGCACCTGATCAAGGACAGCTTTGATCTGATGCGCGCCATTGATATGTATACAAAGGGACGTTCAAGAGTGCAGACATCCAATACGGCAAAAGAAAATTTCAGCAATGCCATGGATGCGCTTTCCATCGTAAACAAATATGTTCCGGGAACAAAGGATATCTGTAATAAGCTGGTAGACCGGATCAACAATGTGCGCTTGGCGGACACCAGCAATAAGAAGGAACTGGTAGACCTGGAGAAATACGGCGCGAGCCGCGCGGAAGAAGCGGCCCGCCATCGCGAATCCCTCCTGAAAAACCGCAAGCTCGAGCACAAGCAGGAGATGAAGCCGTTAGGCGTTTAGTGTATTTGTGGCTTAGAATAAGACAGTGGGTAATATGACTGATTTCAGACCGTAAGCGGTCTCGTGCCAAATCGCTTTGCGATTTGCAAAACTTGCGTTGCAAGTTTTGGTTCTGCTTTGCAGAACGCATCTGCCAAAGGCAGACATGCAATTCTTCGAATTGCATGCGTGCGGCGCTTAGCGAGTGGAGCGTTTTTTGCGGAACGGCCGCTAGGGAACCGCGGCAGTGCGAAAGCTGAGTCTGAAATTAGTCATATTACCCACTTTTTTATATCTTAAAGTTAGAATTAATAAACGCATAACGGTGATGATCCCGAAACACCCCATTGAGAAGGATTCCTCCGATCTCAATCCCTTCGTACTGAAAACCGAGCTTCTCCAATACACGGATGGAAGCGGGGTTTTCCGGCAGAACGCGGGCTTCAATGCGGTGAACCTTGTGCGTGGCAAGAATCCGTTCAATGCCGGCGCGGCAGGCCTCGGTGGCATACCCGTTATTCTGTTCATCTTCATCGATATCATACCCGAAAATGGTACTGTAATATGGATTTTCTCTGAACCGGACAAAGCTCATGGAGCCGATGATCCGGTTCGGTTCATTTTTAAGCGAAACATAGTAGTAGGAAGAAATGCCTTTGGCCATTCGTTCCGCTTCCTGTTTCTGCAGATCCTTCTGGTATTGGAGTGTATAGTATTCGTCTGAAAAAGCGGGCTCCGCAGCGGAGAAAAATGATCGGTTTTTCAGATAGTATTGGAAGATCGGGCCGGCCAGATCGGGGTCGGAGCTCCGGAGTAGAAGTCTTTCGGTTCGTGTTTTTGAGGACATGGAAGAATCCTTTCTGCTTTGATTTACCGGTTATCTGAACATCCGGTTAAGCCAATTTGTCTTGATTAAATGGGTCTAAACGATTTACAATCATTTTAACTATCCGGCCCTAATTTGTCAAAAGTCAAATTGAACGGGTTCTGATTCGTTCCAACATGAAATACTGCAGTTTGCTTGTTGCGCCTTTGTTGCGCTTTTGGTGATAAGATAACAGCGTAAAATTAGTTTAATTGGCTATTATTCCGTTACAGGAGGTTACTATAATGCCTATCCATACCAAGCGATACCACGAACTGAAAGCAAAAGAAATTGTGTATTATGACTGGGATGATCTGAAAGATACGCTGGAAGCGTATGATGATGATTTTGTGGATCATAACGCGAATATCATCAAACCGATTAATGACCTGTTTGATGAAGTTACACGTCTCTATTCACAAGATGAGGAAGGGAAGTATCCGGCTCTTACACCCCAAATCATAAAAAAACTTCAGGACCTCTATCGGGATGCAATCTCTGCGGTTGAAAGTATTAAGAAACAACATGATGTCAATCGGAATATCAAAAAGAAACAGACGAAGCAGTTTGCGGATATTCTTCGTCGTCTCAAAAAGGATCAGAAGATTGTTGCCCAGCTCAATATGAAGGATGACCTTCCGCTTCCTGCGGCAACCTATATGATCTATCATGAGTTTAAGAATACGTATCTTTTGCGGAGCAACCCGACAATCGTTGAAAAAGAATTCAAGGAGCCGGGCTTCGGCGAGTATGCCCGCTGCTACCTTGTAAAGGGTCAGAAAGATATGGATTCCATTCTGGATGAATACATTAAGCTTTCTCCGCAAAAAGTTCTTGCCAAGTATAAGAAGATGGTTGACGAGGATATCAAGCTATATGAGTATTTCGGTCAGAATACGAATCTTTCTCCGCGAATCCGGAATACGGGTAATATCGAGGAAATTGAAGATTATCTTAGTATCAACGGAAACAAGATTACCTATCCCGAAAAAAAATGTCTGCAGCAGCATATTGCGTCCACGAAAAAAGCGGCGGAAATTCAGAAAATGTCGGAGCTTGCCATGAAGCTGAAACAGGAGCTTGCCCCGAAGGCCTCTGTTACAGTCGAGGGCAACTCTGTTGCGGTGATCGATGTAAAGCAGACGGCTTTCCAGTCCAGTACCTGCGGATGCTGGGCCAGTGCGGCGCAGCTTCTACTGCAGAGTCGCGGTATTAAAAATGTTACGCAGGAGGATATCAGGAGTTACCGGCCGAATCTCGGAAAAGATGAAGTTGTTACGCATCGGGATGGAATGGATAAGGCGTATAACTCCGGCGATTACCAGAACCTAATGGAAATGGGTGATTCCATTCTGGCATTTGCACCGAATTCCATGCTGAATGAGAGAACCATCACGGGTTACTCCAGAGATTATGAGAGAAAAGGAATTTCATCGGCAACCTATGTGAGCAATACAGTGAACCAGATGAAAAGAACCCTTTTGCATGCCATCGGGCATGATCATTCTCCCGTGGCTATGCTTGTGAATGATCATTATATCACCATTGTCGGTATAGTCGGTAATACAATCCAATATAAGGATTCCAGGCAGGAAATCCCGAAAAGTAACGGTAAAACAGAAAAGAGAAAGAATCCGGATGCAACACACCAGATGAATATTCGTGATTTTGTTCAGTATTATTTTGTAACGGCTCCGGAAAATAAGAGGATGCATGCCATCAATCTGACTTGGATTTCGGACATTAAGCTGTCAAAGGAGGATAACAAAACACTCCTGGGGGTGCCGAGTGATTATGCACATATGAAGGAGGACGGAACGGTTCAGCTTCCGCCGAATGAGATCAGCAGTATTGCACAGTCGGAACTGCAAACGCAGAATAAAATCGGTGTTCGTGTTCATATGTCTGGCGGAAATGAAAACGCGCCGATCGAGCCGAATTTTGATGATCTAGCCTTTGCCGGTGTATCCTTTACGGATAAAGTTTATATTCCCAAAAAGCTGAATGCAAAATACCTGAAGGATATGGCAGAGCTACGCAGCGACGAGCAGGAAAAAGCGCTTCGTGCAAATGATAAATGGTATTATCATATTGATTATCCCAGAAAGCATTTTGATCAGGTTCTGCCGAACGGTGCGCAGCCGGCACAGGATATTCAGGGACCGCATATCGATCTGTCACCGGAGGCATCCAGACTGAAGAGTCTTCGGGAGGAATCAAAGCGGTTGTACAGAGAACTGAAGAAGTCTTCCACACTCAGTTCCTCCCGAAAGCCGGAATACGGCCGTTTGATCGAAAAGTTGGATGAACTCTACGATCTGTCAAATTCTGCATGGAAAAGGGGTGCGCGGGATGGTCAGCTTGGTAATATCAATCAGGTGGATTTCCAGAAAATGGTTCGGATTTTGAGCGCCGCGATCATAAGCTGCTCCGCATATCTGAATATAAAGTATCTTGAAATCAAAAATAATCCGTATCAGAGAATCGATCCGAAAAAACAGTCTCTTGAACAAAAACGGATCAAGAGTGTGATCGATACCTATGAAATGCTTCTCGTCATGCAGGAGAAGTTTAAACTGAATAATGCTCCGAGTGCAGAAGAAAGAAAGGATATCATCGGAAGTTTTCGGAGAGAACTCATATCGGATTCGGCTGATATGGATAAGCAGCAGAGGGTATCCTTTGAGAACCGTATGGAATTCCCTGCGTATCTGAAGCCGAAGATGGAGCGACTGGAAGCCGTGTTTGGCTTTAAAACGGATTCCAATACGGAGCTTGATCAGGCCTTCGGTAAAAATGCGCAAAATCGCTCCGTGCTTCGTGACG
>Ga0310691_10001576_pt1 | contig 34416 bp, 29 predicted proteins | sample 176DNAGHGlowgp2_FD_203887 | JGI IMG/M metagenome (GOLD analysis project Ga0310691, IMG submission 203887) | Sheep rumen microbial communities from Palmerston North, Manawatu-Wanganui, New Zealand - 1766 DNA GHGlow gp2 (v2) (version 2) | ecosystem: Host-associated > Mammals > Digestive system >... | reverse complement strand
AATATCTATACAGTGTTGATAATCTGTACTTTATGAGTTAAACCGTACAAATGAACTTTGGGAAATGGAATTTCGCGATTCCCATCCCTTTAGTTCATAGGCAGGTCTTCCACAAACTCGCCCTTCGTTCAGAAGAGTATCAGCTATGATAAAGAATAGCACTTACCGCCATCAGCATCCTGTGCGCAGTCATGCTATCCTTCGGACAACCCGGCAAGGATTGCCAACAGCTATTGAATCAGAAGGGATATCTTTCACCACCACACTGCCTGCCCCGATGATGCAACGGTCACCGATGGTCACTCCTGGACATACCGTAACGCCGCCTCCTAACCAGCAGTCCTCACCGATGGTTATTGGAGAGCATCGCTCTATAGGTTTGCGGCGTTCAACGTAGTCAATAGGATGGTTCGGTGTAAGGAACTGGCAATTCGGTCCAACCTGAGTGTTGCTGCCAATGGTGATGATGCCACCGTCGAGCATCGTGCCATTGTAGTTGATGAACACGTTCTCACCTAATTTTATGCCATGACCATGGTCGCAATGAAAGGGGGGAGCCACTGTGGATGACTCTGGAATACCGGGAATCAGATCTTCTATCGTCTTTCTGTAGTCTTCATCCTCGGTGGTCATGGTCTGCAGTTTTGCGCATATATGCTTTGCCCTATAGTAACTCGTCAAACATTCCTCGCTTGTAAAGTCATAGAACTCTTCACGGCGCATCTTTTCAAACTCTGTCATAACATACTCTCTAATTGTTTAACAGCTTCTGTAATATCTTCCTCAAACCTCTTATGGTCTCTGAGGAAATCGGATCTGTGGTCGGATAAAACTTCATACAGTTCCTGGCTCATTTCATCAACATAGGAAGCAATGGCATATTCGATATCATCCTTCTGCCAGTCGAGCTGGGAATGAATATAGACCTGCCGCTTCTGATGCAGGAAACTGTAGGCCGTCTCTATGCTGTCCTTCGTTATCATGCGTCATAGCCTATAGGCCTGAATTGTTTCTGCTGCTCACTCCATACGAAGCCTTTGCCAAGCAGGTAGTCCTTTATTTCCTGCGGCTCTCTGCTGAAGGCATAGCACAGCGATTCGAGGCTATCAAACTCTTCATCGCGCAGGAGCATGTTGACGCTCGAAACCAATATTGCAGGGTCTTTAGGCAGGTAGTCCATCAGCAGTTTATTTCCTCCAATGCTCCTGTCTCTGAATCAATGATGAAGCCGCGAACCACGATGTCCTTCGGCACCAGCGGATGGGTCTTGATGGTCTCTACGGTCTTGCGGACGGACTCTGGCGTGTCCTTGAATCCCTCCAGCCAGTGATGCAGGTCAATGCCGCACTTCTGGATGGTGTCGAGCGTCTCGTCCGTCACACCGCGGGCTATCATCTCGTGGTGGAAGTGGCTGAAACTCATGTGGCAGGCACCGCAATGCGAGTGAGCCACCACCATGATTTCCTCAACGCCCAGTTCGTAGATGGCTACTATCAGGCTGCGCATGGCTGAGTCGAAGGCAGAGATAACAAGTCCGCCTGCGTTCTTGATGATCTTGGCATCACCGTTCTTCAATCCGAGAGCAGCAGGGAGCAGTTCGGTCAGACGGGTGTCCATACATGAGAGCACCGCCAGCTTCTTGTCAGGGTACTTATCCGTCAGATACTTCTCGTAGCCTTTCTGGGCCACGAAGGTCTTGTTGTATGCAATTATTTGGTCTATCATACTAAATCTTATTAAATCAGAGACCAAAAACAGTGCAAACCGAATGCAAAAAGCATGCTTTTTGCTGAGGTGCAGCCTGTTTTCGCAAAATTCTTTTGCAAAGTTACTCATTTTTGCCCGATTATTCGTAATTTTGCCCTCATTATTAGATTACATTAACGACAAGTATTGAAAATTGAAGATGGAATTCAGAGCAATGAGACGCCATCGCCAGCAGCTTTCAGACGAGGAGAGCATCGCCATCCTGAAGAAAGCCACTTCAGGCACGCTGGCACTACTCGGCGACGGAGGCTACCCCTATGCCGTACCCATCAGCTATGTCTATGACGACGGCAAGCTGTACTTCCACAGCGCCATGAGCGGCCACAAGGTGGATGCCATCCGCAGCTGCGACAAGGCATCGTTCTGCGTCATCGACCAGGACTGCGTGAGACCAGCCGAGTACACCACCTATTTCCGCAGCGTGATAGCCTTCGGACGCATCCGCATTGTGGAGGATGAGGGAGGGACCAGCGATGTTGATAACATCGTGGGAGGGATCCTGGAAAAGCTCGCCATCGCCCGTATCCTCGGCAACCGCTATAATCCGAACCAGGAAGAAGCCTTGCAGAAGGAGTTGGAGCACGGCCTCGCCCGTATGCTCGCCATTCGCCTGGACATCGAGCACCTGACGGGCAAGGAAGCCATCGAGCTAACAAGACAAAGAGCAGAAAAATGATGAAACCACTATTAGACGTACACACCCACACCGTAGCCTCCGGTCACGGCTACAGCACGATACAGGAGATGGCACAGGCCGCTGCCGACAAAGGCTTGCAGGTGCTTGGCATCACGGAGCACGGCCCTAGCATACCAGGCACCTGCGGACTGCTCTACTTCAAGAACATGTTCGTCGTACCCCGTCGGATGTACGGCATCCGGCTGCTGATGGGCTGCGAAGTAAACATCCTCGACACCAAGGGCCATCTTGACCTCAACGACGAATACTTCGACCGACTTGACATCGGCATCGCCGGCATCCACATCGTCTGCTGGCAGGGAGGCACTCGTGAGGAGAACACGCAGGGCGTAATCAACGCCATCCGGAATCCAAAGATTCACATCATCAGCCATCCTGGCGACGGCACGGCAGAACTCGATTTCGAGCCATTGGTGCTGGCCGCCAAGGAGTCGCACACATTGTTGGAGGTGAACAACCACTCGCTGGCTCCCCAGCGTCATAAGGCCGTGGCCCGTGACAACAATCTCGAAATCCTGCGCCTCTGCAAGAAGCACGGCGTGCCCACGATTCTCGGCAGCGATGCCCACGTCTCGTTCCAGATAGCAGACTACGAGCGCCTCCGCCCGCTGCTGGCCGAGACGGAATTTCCTGACGAGTTGATCATGAACTACTGGCCGGAGCGTTTCTTCGACTATCTGGGGCTAGAGCCATAAGCGACCTGCTGCGGCATCCAGTTCCCCCGACAATCAAAAACACAAATGGTACAATGGTACACTCCAACAAGCAGTAACCACCTTAATGTCACTTTGTCACGATGTCATCATCGTGTAGCCCATTCAAGCCGCGAAAAACACTTGAAGGAGGCAAAAAACAGCAAGAAGAGACAACAATGCTGCTATTTGGGCTTCACGTTTTTTTATCTGCGGATTTTAGGCTTAACAAGAAATTGCTTGTTATTTAACAAAAGAATATGGAGTCACGGGGTTATGATGCTATCCATAATTTACTTCATCCGCCAATCCTCATTTTCTTCAACCATGGGTACTACGATTTCCTCTTCAGTAGAATCATTGTAACAAAGCACGAGGAAGGTCTTGACGAAGGGCTGTCCGAGGAGCGTGTCGGCCTCAGGGAGATTGTCGCTGATACGCACACCATGAAGGCCGCCGTGTTTCTGCTGCATGTCGGTCTGATACTGCTGGATAGCCTTGAGTAATTGCTGGCGATAGCCAGCAGGCAGGCTGTCGACACCAGTCTTTCCCTGCAGGAAAAGGCCGGTATCGCCTTTGGCCAGCTGTTCGTAGTACTTCTGAGCGGCAGTGGCGGCCTTCCATTCGCGGGTGACGTCGCTACAGGCCGTCAATAGTATTACGGACAACAGAAATAATATTCCCTTTGGTTTCATCATTTCTGTCGTACGAAAACGTTGATAGGCGTGCCGGTGAGTGTCCAGTTCTCGCGCAGCTTGTTCTCTAAGAAGCGACGATAGGACTCCTTGACATATTGTGGCAGGTTGGCATAGAAGACGAAGGTAGGAATCTGCGTGTCGGGAACCTGCGAGACGTACTTGATCTTGATGTACTTGCCCTTGATGGAGGGAGGGGGAGTCTGTTCGACAATGGGCAGCATGACCTCGTTGAGTTTGGACGTGCCTATCTTTTGTTTACGGTTCAGATACACTTGCTTGGCGGTCTCAAGCACTTTGAAGATACGCTGCTTGGTGACGGCCGATGCGAAGATGATGGGGAAGTCAACAAAAGGGGCCATACGCTCGCGGATGGCGTTCTCGAAGGTCTTGACGGCCACCTGCGTCTTGTCTTCCACGAGGTCCCACTTGTTGACGACGACCACCAGTGACTTGTTGTTCTTCTGGATGAGCTGGAAGATGTTCATGTCCTGGGCCTCGATGCCGCGTGTGGCATCAATCATCAAGATGCAGACATCGCTGTTCTCAATGGCGCGGATGCTGCGCATGACGCTGTAGAACTCCAGGTCCTCCGTCACTTTGTTCTTACGGCGGATGCCGGCCGTGTCAACCAGGTAGAAGTCGAAGCCGAACTTGTCGTACTTGGTATAGATGCTGTCGCGCGTGGTGCCTGCAATATCAGTCACAATGTTGCGGTCCTCGCCAATAAAGGCGTTAATGATGCTGGACTTGCCAGCGTTGGGCCTACCCACCACTGCAAAGCGGGGAGTACCGTCTTCGAGTTCGTCAATCTGGTCGGTCTTCAGTTTCGATACGATGTCGTCCAGCAGGTCGCCGGTACCCGAGCCGGTGGCTGCACTCACACAGTAGGGGTCGCCAAGCCCCAGTTTGTAGAACTCGTATTGACCGTAGAGGTCCTTGCCGTCGTCAGCCTTGTTAGCCACCAGCAGGACTGGGAGCTTGGAGGCACGCAATATCTGTGCTACGTCCTCATCAAGGTCGGTGAGTCCGTTCTTGATGTCAACCAGGAAGAGCACCAGGTCGGCTTCCTCGGTGGCAATGATGACCTGCTTGCGAATCTCTTCCTCGAAGATGTCGTCCGAGTTGACTACCCAGCCGCCAGTGTCTACCACGGAGAATTCACGACCGTTCCACTCGCACTTGCCGTATTGTCGGTCGCGGGTGGTACCTGCCTGGTCGCTGACGATGGCCTGACGTGAGTTGGTAAGACGGTTGAATAAGGTGGACTTGCCCACATTTGGACGGCCCACGATCGCTACTAAGTTTCCCATAACTTCTTGATTTTTGTTTGCAAAGGTACGAAAACCAATGCGAAATGCCAAATTTATTTGCTCATTTCCGTGAACAGCGTCTATTTTGCAACCGTTGTAACCAAATATAACTTAAATATTTTTAAAACAGAACAACTTTCTGTCGTATAATACGTCAAATCATTAACTTTGCACACGCAATTATTATTAATTTAACGCATTAAACGAATATGAAGAAAAGTGTTTTCATGATTTCAATGGTTTCAGTCTTGCTGATGACCAGTTGTGGAGTTAAGAAAGAATTGTATCAGAACTGTCAGGAGGAGAACAAGGCTCTGCAGAATAACTATCAGAACACGAAGGAGCAACTCGCCGCTTCTAATACGCGAGTTGCCAGCCTGGAAGAGCAGCTTGCAGAACTGCGTCGCTCGAATGCCACCCTTCAGTCTGCACTTGACCAAAGTCTCTCTAATGCCAGTCAGAACAATGTCAGCATCGAAAAGCTGGTTGACCAGATTAACGAGTCGAACCAGTATATCCGTCATCTCGTGGAGGTCAAGTCCAAGAGCGACTCACTGAACATGGTGCTCACTAATAACCTGACACGCTCGCTGTCGAAGGAGGAGCTGAAAGAGGTTGACGTACAGGTGCTGAAAGGCGTGGTGTATATATCTCTGGCTGACAACATGCTCTACAAGAGCGGTTCTTATGAGATTAACGACCGTGCAGCAGAGACTCTCTCCAAGATTGCAAAGATTATCAAGGACTATCGCGACTATGACGTACTCATCGAGGGTAACACCGACGATGTGCCCATTAAGCGCGAGAACATCCGTAACAACTGGGACCTCTCTTGTCTCCGTGCTTCGTCAGTGGTTCAGGCATTGCAGAACAACTACGGTGTAGACCCCAAGCGGCTGACTGCCGGCGGACGTGGCGAATATAACCCGCTGCAGCCTAACACCACAGAACTGGGCAAGCAGCGCAACCGCCGCACTCAGATCATCATTACCCCGAAGCTCGACGAGTTCATGGATCTTATCGGCCAGGCTCCTGACGAGAAATAACCAACGCTCTCTGTAGATTCAGAAATAAGCTCAGGAAGCATCAGACAAACATCCCTGCAATTGGTGGAAACAACATTGCAGGGATGTTTGTTTATCTTCTCCGGCAACTGGAAGAAGGTGATGAAGACGTTCTCTCAGCAGCCTTGCCAAATTCAGATGGTTATTCAATAGCCATATTCTTTGTTTTGTAGGTGCAAAGAACAGTTATTCTTTCTTGTCCTCAGTAATTACCTCGGGGCCTCGCACTTTATCCTTGGCCGTAAGCCCTTTCTTGACTTCTATGTTCACACCATCGGAGAGGCCGGTAGTGACGGGACGACGCTCATAAGCCTTCTTGTCAGCGGAACCGACAAGCACATAGACAAACGTGGAGTCGCCCGAGAACTCAATAGCACTTTCAGGAATGGTTAGCGCTTTCTGCACCTGAGCAAGCACAATCTCTGCGTTGGCGCTATAGCCCGAGCGCAGCTTGTCGTCATTGTTGACCTTGACGGCGGCCTTGATTTCAAACTGGTTGGCACCGTTGCTCTCTGTGGCCTTTGGCGAGATATACTCAAGGGAGGCATCGAACTTCAAGTCCTGCAAGGCTCCGATGGTTATCTTCATGGGCATGCCGATGACGAGCCGGCCCACCTCAGTCTCGTCAATGTTACCCCGGAAGATGAGGTCGTTCATATTAGCTACCGAGGCAATGGTGGTACCGTCGTTGAACGTGTTGGAGTTGATGACGGAATTGCCTACCTTGACAGGAACGTCAAGGATGACACCGCATATGGTGGAGCGGACCAGTGTGGACGATGCCGAGGCATTCGACTTGGACACGCCGTCGCGTACCACCTGCAAGGCATCGGTAGCAGCAGCCACCTCTTCCTTGGCCTGCTGGAGTTGCTGGCGCAGTTTCTCAAATTCATCGGCCGACACTAACGACTTGTCGTAGAGTGCCTTCTCGCGGTCGTAGTTTATCTGCGCCTGCTTCAGGTTGATGTTAGCCAACCGCACACGGGCCTCGGCCGACGACAGCTGTCCCATGTCGGGGATGACCTTCACCTTGGCAATGACCTCGCCCTGCTGAACGTACTGGCCAGGCTCCTTCATCAGTTGGGTGATGATGCCCGATATCTGGGGTTTGACATTCACCTCGTTACGAGGTTCTATCTTTCCGGTAATGATGGTGGTCTTGCGCACATCGTTCACCGTAGGCGTAAACTCCTGATAAACCGTTTCCTGAGGCTGACTCTTTTGCCAGAGGAACACAAAGGTTCCAATGAAAATCAACGCGATGACCGCGGCGATAATCAGTTTGCTGTACTTCTTCATTGTATTTTATTTTTTAATTTCGATATTGCTTTATTACGATAATGCGATATGGCGGTATGGCGAAGGTTTCGGGGCTTTGTGTCCCTTTGCTTTACTCGTCGCGCATGGCATCGACGGGTTTGATGCTCATGGCACGGGCGGCAGGGGCCAGTCCGGCCAACACTCCCATCAGCGATACGGCAAGAGCGGCGGAAATGGCTGTCCAGAAGCCTACCTGGAAGTGAGCGGTCACGATGCCGTCCTCGGTATTTCCGAGTTCCAGCATCTGCAGGATGAGCACGCCGAGGAGGATACCCGACATGCCGGCCACCTGCGTCAGCACGATGCTCTCAGAGATAATCTGCGACAGCACCATGCGCGGCGTAGCACCAATGGCGCGTCGTATTCCTATTTCCGTGGTGCGTTCTCTCACGGTAACCATCATGATGTTCGATACACCGATGGCTCCTGCCAGCAGTGTGCCCAAGCCGACAAGCCAGATGAGGAAGTTGACACCACGGAACAGTGAGTCTAATAGCTGGAAGAGCACCTCGGTGTTGAACACCATAACGCCCTGTTCGTCCTGCGGGTCGATGTAGTGGGCGCGGGCGACGGTCTCGCGAATGCGCGATGCCAGCCGGCTCATCACCACTCCCTTGCGGCCGGTCACGGCAATCATATCCACCTCGTTGCCGCGGTTGTAGGTCTGCTGGACCAGTGTCAGCGGGAGCGTAATCTTCTCCTCGGCACGCCCGTTGAAGTTCATGCTTCCGCTTGCGTTGTAGTCTACGCCGATGACTTGATAGTACGTCGAGTCTATGCGGATGCTCTTGCCACAAGGGTCGCCGCCTTCCTTGAAGAGGTCCTTGTATATTTTCTTGCCCAGTACGCATACCTTCCGGTGCTGGCGCAGGTCCATCTCGTTGATGTAGCGTCCGTAGTACATGCGTGGAGCCACGATGTCGGCAAAGTCGGGCGTGACACCCTGAATGCGAGGCTGCGTCTTCTGCTCACCATAATAGGCTGTGTTCGACATTCCCCACGTGCCATACAATACGGGGGCAACGGCATCAAGTTCAGGCACGCGCTGGCGGAGGCGTTCAATGTCCTTATAGTCCATGGCCCACCAGCGGCCTTTTCGGAATCCCTTGTAGGGTTTGCTGGTCTGCTGTGCCCAGATGAAGGTGGTGTTCTGGGCGAATCCTTCGAAGTTCTTGTTCAGCATCTCCTTCAATCCCTGTCCGCCACCCATCAGTGCCACAAGCATGAATACGCCCCAGAACACACCGAAGCCTGTCAGGAACGAGCGGCTCTTGTTGCGTGTCAGTGTGTCGAGCACTTCGCGATATGAATCGATGTCTATTCTCATATTCTTTTTCTTTTTGCAGCGCACAACGGCGGACTATTTCAGACTGCCCCGTTGAAGTCGGCTGTTGACTGCTACCCTGTCAGTCGGCACGCAGTGCCTCGATGGGTCTTATCCGTGAAGCCTTGAATGCAGGAATGAGTCCGGCAATGGTGCCTGCGATGACCATCACCATGGTGGCCTCGATGCAGACATCGAGTCCTACGGTGGGGTCGACGAACATGGTGGCTTGGAACAGTCCGGTATCAATGGTGTCGTGGCCCAGCGTGGCATCCATATACTCGTTGGCCAGCACGCCCAGCACCATGCCGATGTATCCGAAGAAGGTGGTGATGATGACGCTCTCTACGATGATGAGCCGCAGTATGCCCCAGGGCTTGGCACCGATGGCTTTGCGAATGCCGAACTCGTGGGTGCGCTCCTTGACGGTGATGAGCATGATGTTACTGACACCCACAATGCCGGAGAGCAGCGTGAAGAGTCCTACCACCCAGAGAGCCGTGCGGATGATGTCCATGCCTTGTTCCATCTGCATGTTCTGCGTGTATCGGTTCCACAGCCATACCGACGACTCGTCGTCAGGGTGTGCCTGGTGGTTGGCATTGATGCGCTGACGGTAATTTTGCTCAAACTGCTCATTGGCCTCTTCCGTGTACAAGCCGTGGAATGTGAACTGAATATCGCCCGCATTGTCGGTATTTGCTCCGAAGATGTTCTTGATGGCCGAGTAGGAAGAGTAGGCATCCGACTGCCCGCTCTCGTTGTCCTTATAGATGCCCACCACGCGGAACATGAAGCTGCCCACCTTCAGGAACTCTCCCACCTGCGTCACCTGCAACTCCTTGGCCTGCCGCGAGCTCAACACCAGCACCTTGCGCTTCTCACGCAGGTCGATGTTGTTGACGAAACGACCTTGCAGCAGTTCTATCTTGTCGATTTTGGGGTAGTTGGGATAGACACCTTTCACGTATGTAGAGATGTATTCCTGCCCATGGCTGATGATGAGGTTAACGCCATAGCTGGCACCCACCTCGTCGATGGTCTGCCGGAATTCCGACTCGGTGGTGCTGATGTCGCATGCCTGCAGATTGATGTTGCGGCCCTCCTTTAATCCCTGATAGGCCATGGAGGTCGTCCCGCCAAAAACCATCATCGAGTTCGACAGGAAGCGTCCCGACTGTTGCAGCTGCGCATTGATGAGTCCGTTGCCGGCCCCTAACAGCACGATGAGCATGAAGATGCCCCAGGCCACGGCGAAACCTGTCAGTGCCGTGCGCAGTTTGTTGCGCTTGGCCGTCTGCGATATCTCATTCAATAACTCCATCTTTGATGCGGATGATGCGGTTGGTCTTTTCGGCCACCCCCGGGTCGTGGGTGACGATGACCTGCGTGATGCCCTCGTCCTGATTGAGTTGCTTCAGCAACGCCATCACCTCTACGCTGGTCTTTGAGTCGAGAGCACCCGTCGGCTCGTCAGCCAGAATAATCTGCGGCTTCGTAATCAGGGCACGGGCAATGGCCACGCGCTGGCGCTGACCACCGGAAAGCTCGTTGGGATAGTGCTCGGCCCAGTCCAACAGACCTAAGCGCTCCAGATATTCCAAAGCCATCTGGTGGCGCTTACGGCGCGACACTCCCTGATAGAACAGAGGCAGTTCGACATTCTCGACGGCCGTCTTGAAGGCGATGAGGTTGAACGACTGGAAGATGAAGCCTATCATGTGGTTACGATATTCGGCAGCCTTCGACTCCGAAAGATTCCAGATGGGCACGCCAGCCAGCTCGTAGACTCCCGAATCGTAGTTGTCCAGGATGCCTAAAATATTCAATAAGGTAGACTTGCCCGAACCCGAGGCTCCCATGATGCTGACGAACTCGCCCTTCCGGATGTCGAGCGTGATGCCCTTCAGTACGTGCAGCGGCTGGGCTCCCTGGTAGGTCTTATGGATATCTTTTAAGTGAATCATGCTGTCGGTTTTGCCTATTAGACGACAATGGCACATAAAAAGTTGCAACGCCTACGAACGCTGGTCGGCACCCCACATCATCTTCTCGCGCAAAGTATGGAAGTAGCGAGTGCCCGAACGCTTGATGACCTGCACGCGATAGGGGGCCTTACGCAACGTCAGCCGCGTGGAGTCAGGCAGTTTCTCGCTACGGCCATCGAGAGCCACGAGGAAATTGTGCGAACGGGTCTTGACGGTCAGCTCGATAACCGAATCTTCTGACACCACGATGGGACGGACGTTGAGCGAATGGGGAGCTACGGCTGTCAGTGAGAACACACGGGTTCCAGGTACGATGATGGGGCCTCCGACAGAGAGGGAATAAGCCGTTGAACCCGTAGGTGTCGACATGATAAGACCGTCAGCCTGATAGGTGGTCAGCGTCTCCCCGTTAATGGTGGCATGGATGGTAATCATCGATGCCGAATCGCGCTTGAGGATGGCCACGTCGTTCAGTGCACAGGGATAGCCCTGCAGTGGCTCGCCGCTGGTATCCACCTGTATGACGGCGCGTGTCTCCACACTATAGTCATCGGTATAAAGTGCCTCAAAGGTATGCTCAATGTCGGCGGCATTGATGTCGGCAAGGAAGCCCAGTCTACCGGTATTGACACCGAGAATAGGTATTTCCTTGTGACCAACCATGCTGGCCGTGCGCAGGAAGGTACCATCGCCACCCATCGAGATGGCAAAGTCGGCCTCAAAGTCGTAACCGTCGAAGAGTTGCACACCATCCACCGGCAGCTGCCGTCCGCCGGTAAGGAAATCGTAGAAGTCACGCTCCATTAGCACGTCGGCCTTACGCTCCAAGAGACAGGCCAGTATTCTTTGTATGGATTCCGACTTGCGGGGCTGGTAGGTATTGCCAAAGATAGCAAAGCGTAGTTTTCGTGCAGCCATAATATTTGTTTCTTTTCTTTCGCCTGCAAAGATAATACTTTTTTCATATTCATAGGCCAGTGGCCCGCTGTTTTTATTCTTTTTTTAGGCAAAAGAAAACAAATCACTGACCAATTTCACTGAATTTGCTGACCAATTTCACTAAATTTGCTGAGTAAAGTCGCCGGGGGGCCTTCCAGTTTATTCTGTTACATGGCCGTTTTCAACGTCAAAGTTACAGCACCCCGGTAAAAAAGAATTGATTTTCTTTGTTTTTGCGCCCGACATTTTGTAACTTTGCAGCAATTAAAACATTAACACTATGACAAGACTGAGTGTAAACATCAATAAGATTGCCACACTGCGCAATGCGCGAGGCGGCAACAACCCCAACGTGTTGAGCGTGGCATGCGACGCAGAGATGTTTGGAGCACAGGGCATTACCGTACATCCACGCCCCGACGAGCGCCACATCCGCTACCAGGACGTACGCGACCTGCGTCCGCAGATACAGACGGAATTCAACATCGAAGGCAACCCTATCGACTCGTTTGTCGAACTGGTGCTGCAGGTGGTGCCCACACAGGTGACGCTGGTGCCCGACGGCCACGACCAGATTACGTCGAACCACGGGTGGGACACACTGGACAACCGCAGCTTCCTGACCGGCATCTGCCGAACGTTCAAGGAGGCTGGCATCCGCACCAGCATCTTTGTCGACCCTAACCCAAAGATGGTAGAAGGCGCCAAGGCCTGCGGTGCCGACCGCGTGGAACTGTACACAGAGCCTTACGCTTCAGGCTATCAGGCCGACCGCGAAGCCGCCATTGCCCCGTTCATTGCCGCTGCCCAGGAAGCCCGACGCGTGGGGCTGGGCCTCAACGCCGGTCACGACCTGTCGTTAGAGAACCTGTACTACTATCACCAGCTGATTCCATGGACCGACGAGGTCAGCATCGGTCACGCACTCATCTGCGACGCCCTCTACATGGGGCTGCGCGAAACCATCAAGCAGTATCTCAAAGCATTACAATGATATGAAAAAGGTTTATGTATTCTTAGCTGACGGCTTCGAGGATGTCGAGGCCTTCATTCCTGTTGACGTATGGCGCCGCGGCGGTCTGGACGTCACTACGGTAAGTATTATGGATGACTATGTGGTGGAAACCGCTCACGGCGTGCGCATCATGGCCGACACACTCATCGAGGACGTCGACCTAAGCGATGCCGACCTGCTGTTCCTGCCCGGCGGCATGCCCGGAGCCACCAATCTGTATGACAACAAGGCAGTATGCAAGGCGGTTGTCGACCAAGCTGCTGCAGGCAAGAAGGTAGCTGCCATCTGTGCCTCGCCTGCAGTCGTGTTGGCTCCCTTAGGCATCCTCGACGGCAAGCGTGCCACCTGCTATCCCGGCTTTGAACAGGCATTGACAGAGGCCACCTATACTGCCGACCTCGTCACCGTAGACGGCAATGTCACCACGGGCGAAGGGCCGGCTGCCGCCTTCCCCTTTGCCTACGAGCTGCTTGCCCAGTTGAAGGACAAGGACACTGCCGACCAGATTGCCGAAGGCATGCGCTTCAAGCACCTCATGGCCTGATTTTAGAAAGGAGCACTCAATGAATAAGATAGTCATTTCTATTTTTTTGTTATTCATCACATTCTACACCGAATGTGTAGCTCAACCCTACGAAGGACGGCGAACATACTCTATGACTGAACTGAAACGAAACAAATGGGTAAACCTTGAATTTCTCGAAGGTCACCAGTATTCAAAAGAGGTCGTTTCTTATACTGACACAGAAGAAATCAGTGTACGCACTTTTCAAGATCGTAAGGGGGAGACAAAGTCATATACCGTTAGATCTCCATACTACTTGGCAAACGGGAAAGTAAGCAGATTTGACAAGTCGAAGGTTGGGAAAGTCAAGCGAGGGACTTACATCATCCACGGGAACCATATGCACCCTGACGTGTGTGTCCCCCAAGAGATTATCCAGCTGAACGAAAAAAAACTATCCCTTTACTGGTGCACACCACCAGGAACCATCGGCGGTTGCGATACAGTGACCTGGACGAATGAGAAGTGGCTCAATACTGCACCAACATCTTTTAGACGAGTAAAGAAATGACAGACTATGTAATTATAGTTGCAGGCGGCAAGGGGCTGCGCATGGGGAGCGACATCCCCAAGCAGTTCCTGCCCGTTGGTGGCAAGCCAGTGCTGATGCGGACACTTGAAAGGTTCCGCGAGTACTCCCCTACCCTGCAGATTATCCTCGTGTTGCCCAAGGCACAGCAGGACTACTGGCAGCAGCTGTGCCACGACTATCACTTCGCGGTGGAATACCTGCTGGCCGATGGCGGCGAGACGCGCTTCCACAGCGTACAGCATGGCCTCGCCCTCATCCCCGACGATGCCGAAGGCGTGGTAGGTGTACACGATGGCGTGCGGCCCTTCCCAAGCATCGAAGTTATCCGCAACTGCTACGAGATGGCACGCGAGAAAAAAGCCGTCATCCCCGTCATCCCTGTCGTGGAAACGCTGCGCCACGTAACAGAAGGCACCAAGCCGCGCGATGAGTACCGACTGGTGCAAACGCCACAGTGCTTTGACATTCAACTGCTAAAGGCTGCAAACCGCCAGCCCTACACCGATGCCTTCACCGACGATGCCAGTGTGGTCGAAGCTTTCGGCTTCGACATCACCCTCGTCGAAGGCAACCGCGAGAACATCAAGATCACCACGCCCTACGACATGACTGTGGCCGAAGCCATCATCCGCCACCCAGCACCCACAACCCCCGCCCCCTTCACTGTGCCCGACGGTTCAGCCACCGGGGTCCCCACTGCCTCATGACTGACATACTGCAACAAGACATCCAGTACCTGCCGGGTGTAGGTCCTAACAGGAAGAAGATGCTCAACGACGAGTTGGGCATCCGGACCTTCGGTGACTTGTTGGAGTATTATCCCTATAAACACGTAGACCGCTCACGGCTCTACAGCATCCGCGAACTGACGGGCGACATGCCGTTCGTGCAGGTAAAAGGGCAAATCCTGTCGTTCGAGACTTTCAAGATGAGTGCCCGAAAGGAGCGCGTGGTGGCCCACTTCACCGACGGCTCCGGCAAAGTAATGGACCTCACATGGTTTAATGGAGGTAAATATGCCATCCAACAGTATAAAATAGGTACGGAGTATGTAGTCTTCGGCCGCCCGAACGTGTTCAACGGGCGCATCAACGTGACCCACCCCGACATGGACGATGCCAGCAAACTGGAACTGTCGACCATGGGCATGCAACCTTACTACAACACCACGGAGAAGATGAAAAAGATGGGGCTGAACTCAAGAACCGTGGAACGGCTCACCAAGTCGCTCCTCGACGTGCTGAAGACTCCCCTGCCCGAGACCCTACCCGACTTCATTACCCAGCGCTTACACCTCATGTCGCGCGACGAGGCTCTGCGCAAGATTCACTATCCGCAGAACGCCAAGGAACTGGAGCGCGCCCGCGTGCGACTGAAATTTGAAGAACTGTTCTACGTCCAGCTGAACATAGTAAGGTACGCCAGCGACCAACGGCGCAAGTACCGTGGCTACGTATTCGCGCGTGTGGGCGACCACTTCAACAATTTCTACCATCAGAACCTGCCCTTCCCCCTCACCGAGGCCCAGAAGCGCGTCATCCGCGAGATACGCAAGGACATGGGCAGCGGACGACAGATGAACCGTCTGTTGCAAGGCGATGTGGGCTCCGGCAAGACGCTGGTGGCCCTGATGTCCATGCTCATCGCCTTAGACAACGGATACCAGGCGTGCATCATGGCACCAACGGAGATACTTGCCGAGCAACACCTGCAGACCATCATGGAGTTCCTTCACGACATGCCCATCCGCGTGGCCCTGCTGACGGGCATCGTCAAGGGCAAGCGCCGGCAGGAAGTTCTCGACGGACTGCTGGACGGAACGGTGAACATCCTGGTGGGAACCCATGCCGTCATCGAGGACACAGTGCAGTTTGCCCGCCTCGGCATGGTGGTGGTCGACGAGCAGCACCGCTTCGGCGTAGCCCAGCGCGCCAAGCTATGGAGCAAGAGCCAGAACCCGCCGCACGTGCTGGTCATGACGGCCACGCCCATCCCCCGCACGTTAGCCATGACGCTCTACGGCGATTTAGACGTCAGCGTCATCGACGAACTGCCACCAGGCCGCAAGCCCGTGGTCACCCAGCACGTCTTCGACCGCTCCATGCCTTCACTCTACGATGGCATCCGCAAGCAGATACACCAAGGGCGACAGGTGTACATCGTCTTCCCACTCATTGAGGAGAGCGAGAAGATAGACCTCAAGAACCTGGAAGAGGGCTACGAAGTGCTCACCCAGGTTTTCCCCGAGTTCCGCCTCAGCAAGGTGCACGGCAAGATGAAACCTGCCGACAAGGAAGCCGAGATGCAGAAATTTATTGCGGGCGAGACACAGATACTTGTGGCCACCACTGTCATCGAGGTGGGAGTCAACGTGCCCAACGCCTCAGTGATGGTCATCCTCGAAGCCCAGCGCTTCGGACTCTCCCAGTTGCACCAGCTCCGCGGGCGGGTTGGGCGCGGTGCCGACCAGTCGTATTGCATTCTCGTCACCAACTACAAACTGGCCGAGGACACCCGCAAACGCATTGACATCATGTGCGAGACAAACGATGGCTTCCGCATTGCCGAAGCCGATCTGAAGCTACGCGGACCGGGCGACCTGGAAGGAACACAGCAGAGCGGCATGGCTTTTGACTTGAAAATAGCTGACATCGCCCGCGACGGACAACTGGTACAAATGGCCCGCGACGAGGCACAAGCCATCATCAGCGATGACCCGGAGTGCCGTTCCGACCGCTATACCATGCTTTGGCACCGACTGCGCGAACTGCGCAAAACGAACATCAACTGGGGAGTAATTTCTTAAAAAATGCAACAAAGCTTTGCAATAATTCTTTAAATAACCGCCATTTAGTGTTAAATTACACATAAAGAGTGTTAACGGCATTGCGCTTTATAAAATAATTTGTACCTTTGCAACGTTCTGTTTCTGTAACAGACCTGTAATTTGTAACCGAAACCTATTATTTTTATAATGAAGATATTAAAGGCAATAGCATTTCTGGCATTAGCATCTTTCAGTTCCATTCCCGCAGAGGGACAAGACCTGTTGGCGCGCCAGGCACCCATTGACAGACAAATGAAAGCAGTCGACAGCGTAGCTCTGCACCGACTGATAGAATTCGAAAGTTTCGACTCCCCCTCAGCAGACCTTTATGACGATTGGGACAATATGCATGCACACAGCCGTGTGACGCAGTTGCCCGACACTTTCCGCATTTCACTGCGCAACTTCTGCATGCCCACCACCAGTCGCGTGCTCACCAGCAACTTCGGTTCACGTTGGGGACGACAGCACAAGGGTCTGGACATCAAGGTGTACATCGGCGACACCATACGTGCTGCCTTTTCTGGCAAGGTGCGCGTAGTACGCTACGAGGGTCGCGGCTATGGCAAGTATGTCGTCATCCGTCACGACAACGGACTAGAGACCTACTACGCCCACATGTCTAAGCAGTTGGTCGTTGAGGATCAGGAAGTACGTGCGGGCGATCCCATCGGCCTTGGTGGTAACACGGGGCGCAGCACCGGTTCACACCTGCACTTTGAGACACGCCTGTGTGGCATTGCCCTGAACCCCGCCCTGATGTTCGACTTCCGTAACCAGGATGTTGTCGATGACTACTATGTCTTCCGCAAGACAAGTTATCAGAAGGAGTCGCTGGCTGCCACCCGTCTGCGTGGCGTAGGCAGCACCAACTACGGATTCTCCGATGCTGACGACGTAGAACTGGCTACGGCTGCCCCCGCAGCATCGTATGCTCAGGAAACACGCTTCCACAAGGTGAAGAGGGGTGAGACCCTCTACTCCATCGCCCGACATCGCGGCACCACGATTGAGGCCATCATGAAGTTGAACCACCTGAAGAAGAACGCCAAGTTGAGACCCGGCCAGATTCTGAAGTTCAACTAAGACTCTTTGATAGCAAGATAAGACTCTTTGATAACAAGATACCAAAAGCCCTGCCACACGGTGGCAGGGCTTTATATTTTAATCAAACGGTTTTATTTACGCCATCATTGCGGCAACAACACGACACCGTGCTGCTTCTTGCCGTCCATCATAATCTTCAGCGGACGCTGGAACCGCACGTGGCGGACATACTGAGTCTCCTCGACGGCGGGCATGGCGTCAAGAATATCCTTTTGCAGCACGCCATCGCCCGTATAAGTATTGATGGTGAAATATCCCACACCAAACGAAGTGAGGTTCTGGAAGAAGTGCGTACCCTGCGACGGGTCTACGTGGTAGTTCTTCAGTCCCGCCTCGACAATGACGCGGGCTGCCGAAATGTGGGGCCACTTCACCGGAATGCCTAACCAGTAGTCACTGCTACCCCAGCGTCCCGGACCAATCAATACATAATTTATACCAGTAGTGCCGTCGTCTGACACGAAGTCACCATTAAGGAAACGGCGGTTCACCTGCTCTATCTCGTCAGCTATCTGAGGATTGTTGGCAGCCGTAAAATCATCGTCGGTCTTGACATATACCACGTCGACGACATCCTCGCTGATGCCGTGACCCAGCGAGTTGTGCGAACGCAGCAGGCACTGCTCATCGGGAATGACCGCCAAGTCTTCGTCCAACACTTGCTTCGAGTCTACAATGGGACGGATTTGCAATAGATAGAAATCGCCAACCGTACCATTTGTTACAACAGCAGAATTATTATTCTCCCTTTCTTTTCCCCCCTGATACAAGTTGCAGGCGAACTCAATCTCCACAGGGCGACGCATCTCCTCAGAACCGTACTTCTGCGCCATCTGTAGGATTTCAGGCAGAGGGAACACGCCATACTGTAGCACGCCCGCGAAGCTGATTACCTTACGACCGCCTTCATAGATGCCGTCGCGAATAATCTGGTCCACAGGATCATAGGTAGAGGCGATGCCCTGCAGCGATCCGTCCTTGTCGGCCTCCTTCACACGTAGGTTCAGGATGTTAAAGCCATCGTCCACCTTGAAGTCGTCGCCCACATGGCTCATGTCCAGCGCATAGAAGCGCGTCTGCGTCTCCTTCAGTGCCGTGTCCATCTCCGATGTCTGCAGCACCTGCTTCGGATGATAGGGGCTGACGCGCAATGTCTGTCCGCCGTCAACAATATATTTTCCAAGTCCTAAAGCCAATGAGGCGATGCCTTCTTCAGCCAGTTCGTCGCCAATGGGATAGTAGTTCAGCGAGCGCAGCACGCCGGAGAACGTTGGATAGTAGCGAGTGTCATACTGTTTACCCACCACTTCCTGCAGGATGACAGCCATTTTCTCCTGGTCGATGACGTTCGACGTAGCCGTCATGTATGCCTTCGAGTCCTTATAGTACACCGACGCATAGACACCCTTGATGGCACATGCCAACATGCGCAGCATCTCGTACTTATCGTCTAAGTAGGGTATCATATAAGTAGAATAAATGCCGGCAAAAGGCTGGTAGTGCGAGTCTTCCAGCAACGACGAGCTTCTGACGGCGATTGGCGACTTCACGGCATCGAAGAAGGTAAAGAAGTCGGCAATCAGTGCATCGGGTAGCTGGGCCTTCAGGAAGTGCTGCAGGATTACTTCATCGGATGCATCACTCAAGGCAATGCCCCACAGGTTGTTCTTGTCCATGAATTCGTCGAAGAAGTCGGTACACAGAACAACGGTTTTGGGTATCTGCACCGAGGCATTCTCAAACTGGTTGAGCTCGGGGTGGCGCTTGATGATGTTGTCGAGGAAAGCCAGACCACGCCCCTTGCCGCCCAGCGAGCCATCGCCAATGCGGGCAAAGTGGGCATAGCGGTCGAACTTCAGACGGTCGAAGACAGCCACGACACCGATGTTCTTCATTCTTCGGTATTGCACAATGGCGTCGAAGATAATCTGTCGGTGAGCATCGACGTCCTTCAGTTTATGCCACGTCACGGTCTTCAGGAAAGCCGACACGGGGAAAATGGCGCGTGCACACAGCCATCGGCTCATGTGGTTGCGCGAGATGTGGTAGAGCATCGAGTCGTTGGGAACATTGAATATGTTGTCCTGCAACTCCTTCAGCGAACTGACACGCAGCACTTCTTCCTTGGTCTTCGGGTCGCGGAACACAAAGTCGCCGAAGCCCATGTGCTCCTCGATGAGCTTCCGCAGGTCGACATTCATCTTCTTCGAGTTCTTGTCAACGAAGCGGAAACCTTCGCGCTCGGCCTTCTCCTTATTAATAATCTCCGAGCTCTGCAGAATCAAGGGCACATACTCGTCGCGCCGGCGAATCTCGCGCAACAGCTTCAGGCCGGCTTCGGGGTCGCCCTCTTCCACATGAGCCAGTCGCCCGTTGACACCCTGCAAGGGGAAACGGGTGTCGCTGATAACTCCTAACACGTTGTCGTGATATAACTCATACCAGTGCATGGCCTCTTCGTACGTTGTGGCCAGCACCACCTTAGGGCGGCCGCGCTTGCGCTGGGCGGCCGCATGTGGGTTCAGTGCCTCGGTAGAGAAGTTCTTCGACTGCTCCAGAATATAGTTATACAGGTTTGGCAGCACCGACGAGTAGAACCTGATGTTGTCCTCCACTAGCAGAATCATCTGCACACCAGCCTCCTTGATGTCGTGCTCGATGTTCATTTGGTCCTCTATCAACTTGATGATGGACAGGATGAGGTTCGTGTTGCCCAACCAGCAGAACACATAGTCGAAGATGGTCATGTCCTCATGCTCTATGCGCTTGGTGATGCCATGCGAGAAGGGTGTCAGCACCACACAGGGAATGTGTGGTGCCATGCGCTTCACGTCGCGGGCCACGCTGAAGGCATCGTTGTCAGCATTACCGGGCATACAAATCACCAGGTCTATGTCCGTTGTCTCCAGCACGTGACTGGCCTCGTCGGTTGTCGACACCTGCGTGAACGTCGGCGGATAGCGCAGTCCCAGCTGCATATACTCGTCGAAGAGTTTCTCGTCAATGCGCCCGTCGTCCTCCAGCATGAAGGCATCGTATGGGTTGGCCACTATTAGGATGTTAAAGATGCGTTTCGTCATCAGGTTGACGAACGACACGTCTTTCAGGAAGAAGTTGTTAAACTCCTGGGGAATATTAGTAGTTGTACTCATCATTAGTGGTTTGCTGCCTGCACTTGCTGCGATTCCTGCAGGTCCTCTTTCATATCCTGCCAGAAGGGAGTCATGCCTTCTGAGCCGTCGTTGGTCTCCATGTCGAGTTCTGGCAGTTCGATGGTGTCTTCCGGCCGGAACGGCACCATGATGTCGCTGACCTTCTGGACGATGACCATGGCCACGCCCTTAGAGACAATGTCCAGCGTCTTGGCAGCACGCCACGAAAGGTCGATGATGCGGCCACGGACAAACGGACCGCGGTCGGTGACGCGTACGATGACGGAGCGCCCGTTGGCAGGGTTGTAAACCCTAAGTCGTGTGCCGAAGGGATAGGTACGGTGAGCACACGTCATGCTGTCCGGATGCAGCCGCTCACCATTAGCTGTTCTGCGCCCCGCAAGCTTCCTGGCATAGAACGAAGCCTTCCCTTGCTGGAGGGTTTGTGCATTCAAAGAGGAGAAAGTAAAGAGTGAAGAAGGTTTAGCTCGGCGGCCCGAGGGGGAAAGCCAATTTGCTGCCACACAGAACAATAGTGCAGCCATCATCATCATGCGCAAATAGAATTTCCTTTTCACAGCGGTAGCAAGTTCTTCACTCTTTACTCTTCATTCTCCTTTATACAACGCCTTGTGCTAACATTGCCTTGGCCACCTTCATGAAGCCGGCAACATTGGCACCCTTGACGTAGTTGACGTAGTCACCCTCCTTGCCGTACTTGACACACTGCTCGTGGATGCCCGACATGATGTGGTGCAGGTGCTGGTCTACCTCCTCGCCCGTCCACGAGATACGCATGGAGTTCTGCGTCATCTCCAGTCCGCTGGTGGCTACACCGCCGGCATTGACGGCCTTGCCCGGTGCAAACAGCTGGTGGGCGGCAATGAACTTGTTGACGGCCTCAGCGGTGCACCCCATGTTGCTCACCTCGGCCACGCACAGCGGCTTCTGTGCCAAGATGCGGTCGGCATCGTCGCCGTTCAGCTCGTTCTGGGTGGCACAGGGCAGGTATATGTCAGCCTTCTGTTCCCACGGGCGCTTGCCCTCGAAGAACGTTGAACCGGGGAATTCGTCTGCATACGGCTGGCAGACATCGTTGCCCGAGGCACGCAACTCCAGCAGATACTCAATCTTCTCGTCGTCCAGACCGGCGGGGTCGTAGATGTATCCGTCGGGACCACTGATGGTGATGACCTTCGCTCCCAGTTCAGTAGCCTTCTTGGCAGCACCCCAGGCCACGTTGCCGAAGCCGGACAGCGCGACGGTCTTGCCCTTGATGTCGAGTCCGTGCTCCTGCATCATCTGACGGACGAAGTATAGTGCACCGAAGCCCGTGGCCTCGGGGCGCAGTATCGAGCCGCCCCACTCCATGCCCTTACCGGTAAGTGTGGCACCGCGGAACTCTGACGTCAGCTTCTTATACATGCCGAACAGATAGCCTATCTCGCGGCCACCCACGCCGATGTCGCCGGCGGGCACGTCCATATCAGGGCCGATGACCTTGTACAGCTCCCACATAAATGCCTGGCAGAAACGCATAATCTCTGCGTCGCTCTTGCCGCGCGGCGAGAAGTCGGAACCGCCCTTACCGCCACCCATGGGCAGCGTGGTCAGCGCATTCTTAAAGGTCTGTTCAAAACCAAGGAACTTCAGGATACTCAAGTTAACGCTGGAGTGGAAGCGCAGACCACCCTTATAGGGACCTATGGCGCTGTTGAACTGCACACGGTAGCCTATGTTCACCTGCACTTCGCCCTTGTCGTCGACCCAGGGCACCCGGAAGGTGATGATGCGCTCCGGCTCTACGATGCGCTCCACGATTTTTGCCTTTTCAAACTCGGGATGCTCATTATACACATCCTTGATAGACTCCAGTACCTCGCGTACTGCCTGAAGGAACTCTACTTCGCCCGGGTGTTTCTGCTCCAGGCTCTGCATGATTTTCTCTACGTTCATAGTATAAGTTATTTTTAGTTATATAGGAAAGATTGTCACTTTGTTAGTTTGACAACGCAAAAATAGGAAATTTCCTTCACATGGCAAAGGAAATTCCCGAATATTTTCCGTAAATAGTTACAGTTTGTTAAATAAATAACACTTCTCACTACTTCCTCTGTTTCTCCGTGCGCACCGTGAACTCCTCCATCTGCGAGGTCAGTTGGCGGTTGCCCTGTGCCACACCCACGCGGATGACGATGGTTCCGTCCTTCAGTTTGCGGTCAGCCAGTATGGAGGCCGTGTAGCGGATGCCGCTGTGCGGGGCAATGCTCTCCACGTGCAGGTTCGGCGATATATGCACGTGCTTGTTGCCCGTCACGTCGAACACCGTGGGCTGCACGTCATACAGCGTCTTCTCCGAGTTGTTCATCACCTCGAAGGTCACCTTACATTCCTCACCGCCGCGCAACACACCGTTGCGGTCGGCATCAATGATGCGTGCGTTACGAATCTCTATCTCCGCGTTGTAGTTCACCCGATAGCCCGGCTCGGCACCGGCAGTAGGCGTGACCGACCGCGGCTGGGCAGCACTGTACGTGCCACGGCCGTCGCGCGGACCCGGGGCGTCGAAGTCTATACGGTCGTCGCCACGGCCTTGAGCGTCGTAGCCACTGTCGTCATCATCGCGGTCGTCGTCATCATCGTCGTAGTCCCTACGGTTATTGGTGCCGCTCCTCACACGCCCCGACTCATAGTCAGCCTGCGCTCGCCGACGGCGATAGTCGGCACGCTCCTCGTTCATCTTCTGGTCGGCAGCAGCTCCTACGGCAGCACCTACCATGGCTCCACTGGCCACACCCACCAGCGTACCGATGTCACTGCCGCGGCGACCTCCCGATATGCCACCGATGGCCGAACCCAGAATGGCACCGAACGATCCGCCTACGTAGGCTCCCTGGCCGGTGTATGTTCCACAGCCCGTCAGCAGCATCAGCGGGCACAACAGCAATAAAACAGTCTTCTTCATTGTCGCTACTCTCCTTTTTAGTTTCACGTTACGTTGTTCGTTGCAACTTCATCAGCGAAGTTTCACGATGCAAAAGTAATCATTTTCCGCGAAATCACAAGGGGGAACTCCCCAAAATCCGTTAGGGAATTCCCTAAATGGAAAAACAGGAAAACATCGGCAAATCTCATCATTTTCTTCTTTTTCCGGCCATAAATTGTTATTTTTTAACATCCCTGACGCCTCAAACTGGAGAAGATAAGACGATATAACAAGCTAAGATGACCTTCATTGGACGGTATTTAGCCTTACTTGGGAAAAAAGCTGTTACAACTTTCAGAAAAGCTGTTACAACTATTTAAAAAGTTGTTAGAACTTTCAGAAAAGTTGTTACAGCTTTTTCCTGACGGAGCCTCTGTTGCGCTGCAAAACAGCAGTCAATGGCGCATCATTGAGCTGCCAATTAATCAGCGGCAAGGACCAGAATCCCTGCCGCTGATGATTTGTTAGCCGCTGGTTCTTACCACCAGACGTCGTCAAACCAGGGAGCCTCGGCATCCACCTGACTGCCTTCCTGACTTGGGTCTACCACCACTGGCGGCGAGGCCACCTGTAACACGCGCACACCTATTCTTATCTCCGCCACCTGGGGCGCTGTATACTCTTTCTTGCTCATAGTTCTTCGTTTTTTTTAGATGATTGTCTTGTCCGTCGTCAGCGAATCACGACCTTGCGTCCACGATGGATGTAGAGTCCCTTCTTCGTGGGCTTGCAGTCCAGCTTGCGGCCGTCGAGGGTGTACCAGTCGCCATGGGTGATTGCTCCTTGCTCACTGCTCATTTCAGGAATAGCCGTTGTCCAGCCGTCGTCCCACAGGAGCGTGATGCCGGGGGCTGGTGCCACCGTCAGTGCCGAGGTCAGAATCTGCAGGTAGGCCTTGTTGGCCGGCATCTTCACGCCAGCTGCAGCACTGGCTATCTTGATGAACTTTCCGCCGGAGAGCATGAAGTTGGTGTAGTCGCCAGCCGTCGGCTCAACGTGCGTCGGCTCTACCACAGCCACCAAGGCATTGCCCTCAATGGTGGCAGGTGCTTCGTCGGTAGCCGTGATGACGTACGTCTTGCCGGCCTCGCCGCGCAGCAACATGCCCGTCTGTTCAGGCACCACGCCGCTGATGCTCTTCGTGCTGATGGTCAGTGCAGAGGCATCGTAGGCATCGCACGTGTAGGCCGTCAGCCCCTCAGGCATGGTCACCTTACACGGTGCACTGAACGTTCCCACGCCACTGGCGGGCACCTTATAGCGGTACTGGTCGGCAAACAGCGTCAGCATGGGCATGCCCGTAAAGGCATCCTGCTTCCAGACGGACTCCGAACGACCGGCCTGCAGGGCGGTGACGATGGTGCCGTCGGTGAGGGTAGTCTCATTGCATTGCATAGAAGCGGGAATGGCACCCGGCCACTGCAAGACGTAACAATTACTGTACGATCCCCGAGCTATATCATAGCTTCCGCCTGTATAGTTGAAAGTGCCAAGAGACAGACAACTGCTGACAGTAGCAGAACCTCCACTGTTGATGTATCCTACAAAGCATCCATTATAAGAGCCACTACTATTAACAGTACCCGTGAAGATACAATCTCGGATTACAACATGACCACTCTTATAGCCATCGACACAACCCACGAGGGCTGCAGCCTCGTCCCAACCGGTTCTTGTGTCGGTGGTAACGACAGAACTCCAGATATTCTCTAAAGTCGTTGTTCCATAAATAACACGAGCAACAACCGAAGGCTGGGAACCTGTAGTGTTATTGATAGTCCCATCAACATGGATATTCCTGATGGTTGCCGCTCTCAGCATAGCAAACGGAGCTGTCTGCGATGTACCTGTATAATGCACTGTGAGAGTATGTCCCTGACCGTCAAAGATGCCCTGATAGGAGAAGGTAGGGTTGTCTTCATACTCACAGTCACCCAACATAGCCTGACAGTCGCCCAGGTCGATGTCGGCCGTCATCTTGGCCTTGGCATTGTATTGGCCTGCCTCCACAAGACTGGCGAACGTCTTCCAGTCGTCAACAGTGGCAAGGAGATAGTAGCCTTCATCATCCTGAACATCAATAGCTTCGTTCGGGTCATTGGTATAGGTGGAAAAAGAGCTGGTATACACCTTTGTCCCAGCAGCAGCCGTCAGTCGCGGTGCGGGGTCGGTGCCAAGCAGCTGGCCCCAGTGCTGTTCGGTGCGTCCGCCCTGCAGGCTATAGGTCACCATACCGCTGGCCAGCTGGTCGGCAGAGACTGCAGTAGCTAACGACTCGTTGTTAGTATTATTGCCTGGCTTGTAGAAGCAGGACGTAGCCGTGCTCTGCCCATTGTACTGTGTAACACCCAAGGCATAGGTGTAGTTCTGGTCAGTATTGGTAAACGTGCCATTATTCAGACAGTAGTTATAGGTGATGTGTCCTGCACTCTCCATCCATCCGAGGAAGGGAGCAGCATAGCGGAAGTTAGTGTTGCCGGTGACGGAACCCGTGAAGAGACAGTCGGTAAGGGTGATGGTGCCCTGCTTGCCCTGCCCAATGAAGCCGGCAATGTGCATGTTGGTGGTTGTGGGCGTCACAGTGATACCGACATGCGACTCGCAGTCCTGCATGGTGAGTGTGGAACCGTTCTTCACAAGACCCACAAAGCCACCGATATGGCGGTTATTGGCTGTGATGGTTCCCCCGACAGTCAGATTCTTCACGGTAGCGTTCTCCACGTAGGCTAACAGACCGCCGCCATCGTCCTTACCCGTCTTGTAGCTGATGGTCAGCGTATGACCCTGCCCGTCAAGCGTGCCTTGGTAGGTGATGAAGTTTGACTCACCGTTACCCACGCCGAGCTTACCTACATGACCCGTCAGATCGATGTCGGCGGTGAGGCGTGCATTGAGGGCAGGGTTGTTGCGCGTATAGGCCACGAACTTGTCCCAGTCGGTAGCGATATTAATCAGATAGTAGCCATCGCCGTCCTGCGAGAGGTCGAAAGGCAATGAAGCAACCTCATCATTGGCACCAAGCGTTGCCGTGACGTAGGGCGGCAGGATAATCTTCGTCGTGGCGGGAACGCCATAGAACAAGGTATTGCTGCCGCGTAACGTCGTGTAAGCATACAGCTCATAGATGTTGACGCACTTCGAGAGGTCGAGTGTTTCCAGCTGGTTACACTGGTAGAACAGGTTGATGCCCAACAGCTCCATGCTGGCGGGCAGCACCACGTTTTTCATGCCACTATACTGGAACACGTCGCGGTTGATGCTGGTGACACCTTCCTCGATGGCCAGGTTCTCCAAGGCCGTACAGTTGGCAAACGCCCAGTCCTGGATGGTGACCAGCGAACCTGGCAGCACGACATTATTCAGTGACGAACAGTAGCGGAAGGCCGAGTTGCCGATGGTCTTGACAGAGGCGGGGAAAGCAATCGTCTCCAAGCCAATACAATTTTGGAAGGCAGTAGCCTCAATAGAAGTAACAGAGGCTGGTATGACCACGTTGTTCAGTAAGGGACAATTGTTGAAGCTGTTTTCAGCTATCACCTTCAGATTCTCAGAGAAGGTGATGCTGGCTAACGTCAAGCTTGCAGTAAAGCAAGAAGCTCCGATGGTTGTAACCGTATTGGGCATGACAAACGCAGTCAGCGATTCGCAGCCACGGAAAGAACCATTGCCAAAGGATGTAACTTGCGTATCGGCGGGGAAGTTCACGCTGGTCATAGCTGAGCAGCGCCGGAAGGCTTCATCGTCTATCCTCGATACAGAGGCAGGAATGTCAACACTTTGCAGCGCCCGGCACTCGAAGAAACAGGAAGCAGGAATCGTTGCCAAGTTGATGCCACTGGCAAAGGTGACCGTCGCCAAGAGCGAACACTGGTAGAAGGCAGACGTGCCGAGGGTGGTAACGGTAGCAGGTATGCTGATGGCCGACAACGCAGAACACCCTTGGAAAGCATTGTTGCCGATATTGGTTAAGCCACTGGCCAGCGTTACGCTTGCCAGGGAAGCACATTTGGTAAAGGCATTCGCACCAAGGATAGCACACTGAACATTCGCCGAAGTCAAAGCACTCTCAGCAAAGCAGCTACTTCCCATTGTCGTTATGGTAGAGGGCAGGGTGACCGTGGTCAGGCCTGTCTTATAGAAGGCACTGTTATTGATGGTGGTCACACTCGATGGGATGGTAATAGCAGTCAGGCCACTACAGCCATTAAATGCTGAGGCACCAATAGTGCTGACAGAGGAGGGAATGGTGAAACCGTTCAACAGGGCACACTGGTAGAAGGTGTTATCAGGAATGGTTGTCAGCAGACAGCCGTCAGCAAAGACGGCAGAAGCCAGGGATGTACAGCCTGAGAACACGCCAGTGCCCATTGATGTCACCGTATTGGGAATGGTGATGCTGGTCAGCGCCGTACAGGCGTAAAAGGCAGAGTTGTTGATGGTCGTCACAGAGGCTGGAATCACCACATTATCCAGCACCGAACAGCCATTAAAGGTGTTCGCTGCCAAGGCTGTCAGATGGTTGGAGAGTGTCACCGTGGCCAGCTTCGGGTCTGCCTGGAAGCACATCTCGCCGATGGTTGTCACGGTGTTGGGCATCGTGAAACTGGTCAGCTCGTCACAACCACGGAAGGCAGAGCTGCCAAAAGTTGTTACCACACCATTGGGATCGAAGGTGACGCTGACCATACCCTTGGCCTGGCGGAAGGCCTCATTGCCAATGGTCAGCACGTTCTTGCCGATATGAAGCGAGGTGAAGTTGTTCTTCTGAAAGAAGGCACTGTTGGCAATAGCCACCACGGGATGGTCATCTATCTCGTCGGGGATAATAAGTGCATAGTTGGCTGGTGGCGTAAAGCCTGGGTCGAAGCCGGTGATGGTGAGGTTGCCGTTGCCGTCGATGGTATAGGTCAGTGGCACGAGACTTTGGTCGGCTATAGCTAACGACGGATCATTGGTATAACCCGAAGCAGAACGATAGACGCGCTTGCTCTCATCGGTGGTCAAAACAGGCACAGGGTCAACACCAATCTGCTGTCCCCACACTAAGTCCGAACGCCCGTTCTGCAGATAGAAGGCCGTGCGCCCGTTCGCCAGTTCTGTTTCCGTGGCCTGTACACCCTGGGCCTCGCCCAACCTGGTCTTGTAGTAGCTGTTGCTGATGACGCCGCCGCCAAGTCCGTTGCGCACGAAAGTACAACAGTCACTTGTGCCCAGTCCATTCTCGTAGGTGGCAGCTAACAGCGAGTTACTGATATTCACCGTGCCGTATGCTCGCCAAATGACGAAACCGGCAGAGCCAGTCTTTTCGGCTCCTGCGGTCATCGTACCGTCATAGACACAGTCGCGGATGGTAAGCACATGGTTGTCGTTGAAGCTGTTGTAGGTAAAGCCGGAGAGACCTCGCTTATTTGATGCACTGTCGAAGATGATATTTACTGAGCTGTGACAATTCTCGATGAGCACCGTCCCGTTCGTCCAGGCGACAAGGCCGGTAGCTCCTTCGTGAGTGGAGGTGATGGCGCCTGTGGTATTCAGATTACGGATGGTGCCGCCAAAGACATAGCCGAAGGGGGCGCAACCGAGGTATGTGGGTTCCGTATAACCATCGATGGAGCTGACGAGTGACTGTAATATATCGGCGGTCACGAAGTGGATGGTCAGCGTATGTCCCTGGCCGTCGAAGATACCAGCGTATGCTCTCCTGTAGCTGACATTGTTGTAGTGTCCGTTGCCAATCATGGCCTGTGCATCGCCCAAGTCGATGTCTGCCGTCATCTTGGCATTGGCCATGGGGTTAATTGTTTCCACCACACGCTTGAACTCCACCCAGTCGGCAGCCGTACCAATCTGATAATAGCCCTCGCCGTCCTTGGTCAGTGTAGTGGCATAGTTCACAGCAGGCTGCGAAGGTGTGGTGCTCCAGCCTAAGGCGCCACCAGTAATGCCGATGGGCGTGCTGTCGGTGTCTACATAATAAGAGTTTACTTCAGGTACCACACCATCGGAATACACCAAAGAAGTGACATTGTCAAACACTGCACTGACATTTGAAACTACTGTACAGTTGGTGGCAGTGATACCGGCGACTGAAGCTGTGACATTGATGAGCGCACAATTGGTGAGCGTACTGTTAGCAGCAACGACAACACCCTGCAAGGCGCAATTCTCAAAGGTTGCTTGAGCGAGATTGTTATTATTATCGCATCCGCTGACAGCGCGGTAATTGATAATACTGTTCCTGACTGTTATCTCGCTGTCGGTGGTGAAGAAGCGGAAGTCGCCACCATCCTTCCAACAGTTTTCCATCAGGAAATCGGTTGCGGTATAAGCATCACTATAACAGCGCAGGTCGCCGATAAGGACACTATTCCTTAGACGGATACCACTGCTGTTCATGTAAATATACATTCCTGCCAAGCGACATTTCTGCACAACCAGGTTGTTGATGGGGTTACGGGCGTTATCGTTCAGGAGATTGAAATGATTGTCTAAATACAATCCTTCCAGATGAATCCCGTCCAATGAATTGGCTCCTGTGGAACGATATTGCAGCCTGCCAGTAATCATTGTCCGGGTAGCTGCATTGTCAAATCCCTGTCCATAGATGCTCACGGACTTCTGTATCTCGCCCGGGGCATTGAACGTTCCTGAACTGAGAACAATCACATCGCCACTGGCAGCAGCAGCGGCGACAGCATTCTTCAGTGCATCGGCACCGGAATAAGCCGCAATGGGCTCACCACTACGGGTGAGGGTGGCCGTCTGTGCCCACACCACAGTCGTACTGGCGAGGGCAAGCAATAGAATAAGGGTCTTTAATTTCTTCATATTGTTGATTGATTTGATTAAATTTATGGCATGTCAATTAATGCTTCAAAGATAGGGATAAAAGACGGAAACGATGTGCCAAATTAGGAAAACTTTGTGTCATTTTAGGAAAAAGTGACGATGAATGAAGAAAATATACCTTTTTATGGCACATATCAGGAAAAATGTGTAACTTTGCCCTTATGAACATCAAATAATCAACAAAACGCTACAAATGGGTAATAACGAACAAGGACTGATGCTGGTGGCGGCAGTGCCACTGATGGTGTGTCTGCAGTGGACGGTCATCATGCTGATAGACTGGCTGCAGGAACGCAGGGCGGTACAACTGCGCATGCTGACATTCATGGCTGTGACCACACTGCTCTATGGCGGGCACTACGTGTACTTCACACACATTGACGCACTGCTGCCCGTAGCCAACATCATCTACAGATGGTGCAACCTGCTGGTATATCCCTTATACCTATTATATATAAGGCAACTGACGCGGGGCGGACTGGACGCTCGCGCCACATGGCTATGGCTGTTGCCGGCACTGGTGGGCGGAGGGCTCTTTACCGTGGCATTCCTGAGCGGCAACACGGAATGGACAGCGCGGGCCGACATGCTGTGCCGCACGCTGTTTGCACTGCTGGTAATAGGTGTCTGCTGGCAGGGACTACACTTGCTGCAGCAGTTCCGCCAGAAGGTGGAGAACTTCTATGCCGACACAGAAGGGCGAACGCTGAGGCCGGTAACCGTCTTACTCATACTGCTGACCGTCGTATCGGCAGCATCGATAATTGCCAACCTGATAGGGCGCGACAGCATTCCACCGACGGCATGGGCACTGGCCATACCGTCGCTGATCTTCAGCACCCTGCTGTTCTGCATAGGATATACCGGACAACGCCGCATCTTCTCGTATGCCGACATGAAGGAGATGGAGGACTGGCAGCTGAGCGAGGAGGAGGAAGAGAGAGAGGAAAATGAAAAGACAGAGGACGAAGAGGTAGAACTAAAGAAGGAAATACTAAACGAAGAAGAACCTAACGAAGAAGAACCTAACGAAGAAGAACTGTTGGCGGAAACAACCGACGGAAAAGAGAATGTACGTTCGTCCCAAAGCAAACTGGAGGACATGGCACAAATAATAGAGAGGCTGATGAAGGAAGAACAACTGTTCCTGAGACAGGACCTGCACATCATAGAGGTGGCACGACGACTGGGAACCAACGACAAGTATATCTCACGAGCCATCAATCACGTGCTGGGGATGAGCTTCGCAGAATATATCAATAACAAACGCGTGGCCTACGCACAGGACCTAATAAAAAAGAACCCCGAACTGCCGATGTCTGATGTTGCCAGCCGTTCGGGATTCAAATCAATGTCATCGTACTACCGCCACATGCGGCGCGTACAATAGTAAGCTTGCCTTTTTATTCAGCCTTAGCCTCCTCAGCAGCAGGTGCTTCGGTGGCGGGAGCCTCTTCAGCCTTCACCTCCTCGGCAGCGGGAGCTGCCTCGGCAGGAGTTTCAGTCTTGGCAGCAGAAGACTTGCGCGAACGGCGGGTCTTCTTCTCAGCCTTAGGTGACTTCAGCATGTTCTCATCGAAGTCAACAAGCTCGATGAAAGCTTTCTCAGCAGCATCGCCCTGGCGGAAGCCAAGCTTGATGATGCGGGTATAGCCACCGGGACGGTCGCCTACTTTCTGGGCTACAGGGCCAAAGAGCTCCTTGAGGGCTTCCTTGTTCTGCAGGTAGCTGAATACTACACGACGCGAGTTGGTGCTGTCGTCCTTTGAGCGCGTGATGAGGGGCTCAACATATTTCTTGAGGGCCTTTGCCTTGGCGAGGGTCGTAGTGATTCTTTTGTGCATGATCAGCGAGATGGCCATGTTGGCAAGCATGGCACGGCGGTGGTCAGCAGTACGGCCCAGATGATTGAATTTTCTTCCGTGTCTCATTTGTTTGTTCTTTCTTTATGCGGACAAAACTATGAACTATGAACTCTTAGCTATGAACTAGTTCACTCCTTGTCCAGTTTGTACTTTGAAATGTCGGTTCCAAACGACAGATTCAGACTCTCGAGCAAATCATCAAGCTCAGTGAGCGATTTCTTACCGAAGTTGCGGAACTTCAAAAGGTCGGTCTTGTTGTACTGCACCAGGTCGCCAAGGGTTTCCACATCGGCAGCCTTCAGACAGTTGAGGGCACGAACCGACAGGTTCATATCCACCAACTTGGTCTTCAGCAGCTGACGCATGTGCAGAATCTCCTCGTCGAACTCTTGGTTGCCGTCTACCTCAGTATTCTCCAGCGTAATCTTCTCATCAGAGAAGAGCATGAAGTGATAGATGAGAATCTTGGCGGCCTCCTTCAAGGCGTCCTTCGGGTGTATGGAACCATCCGTCGTCACCTCTAACACGAGCTTGTCGTAGTCGGTCTTCTGCTCGACACGATAAGGCTCCACGCTGTACTTGACGTTGCGGATTGGGGTGTAGATTGAGTCAATAGCTATCACATTGACATCGGTGCAGAACTCGCGATTCTCATCGGCGGGAACATAGCCGCGGCCCTTGTTGATAGTCAGATCAATCTGCATCGAAGCTTTGGAATCTAAATGACAAATCACCAAATCGGGATTTAACACTTCAAATCCAGTCAGATACTTGCCTATATCACCGGCTTTAAACTCGGTAGAATTCTCGACTGTGATAGAGACTTTCTCGTTCTCGAATTCTTCCACTACTTGCTTGAACCGAACTTGCTTCAGGTTCAAGATAATGTTGGTCACGTCTTCCTTTACACCAGGTACTGAAGAAAACTCATGCTCAACACCGGCAATACGGATGGTGTTGATGGCATAGCCTTCAAGCGATGAAAGAAGAATGCGGCGTAGGGCATTACCGATGGTAACGCCGAAACCGGGCTCTAACGGACGAAATTCGAACTTGCCGAACTTGTTCGTGGCCTCCAACATTACGACTTTATCAGGTTTTTGAAATGCTAATATCGCCATTGATTTAAATGATTTTAGTTCTTAGAGTACAACTCAACGATTGACTGTTCCTTAATGTTCTCGGGTATATCAGCACGCTCGGGCATGTGCAGGAACTTACCACCCTTCTGGGCCTCATCCCACTCAATCCAAGAATACTTGCTGTGGTTGAAACCTGCAAGGGCTGCCTCAATAACCTCAAGTGACTTTGACTTCTCGCGAACGGCAACAATCATACCAGGCTTTACCTGGAAAGAGGGGATGTTGACCACCTTACCGTCAACGGTGATATGCTTGTGGCCGACCAACTGACGTGCAGCAGCACGCGTGGGAGCGATACCAAGACGGAACACTACATTGTCGAGACGACTCTCAAGAAGCTGCAGCAACACCTCACCGGTGATACCCTCAGCCTTGGCGGCCTTCTCAAAAAGGTTACGGAACTGGCGCTCCAGCACACCATAAGTGTACTTGGCCTTCTGCTTCTCTGCCAACATGACTGCATACTCCGACTGCTTGCGGCGACGGTTATTGCCATGCTGTCCCGGGGGGAAGTTCCTACGGGACAAAACTTTGTCCGGGCCGAAGATGGCTTCTCCAAATCGGCGGGCAATTTTTG
>Ga0310691_10001575_pt1 | contig 34423 bp, 25 predicted proteins | sample 176DNAGHGlowgp2_FD_203887 | JGI IMG/M metagenome (GOLD analysis project Ga0310691, IMG submission 203887) | Sheep rumen microbial communities from Palmerston North, Manawatu-Wanganui, New Zealand - 1766 DNA GHGlow gp2 (v2) (version 2) | ecosystem: Host-associated > Mammals > Digestive system >... | reverse complement strand
AAGGGATTTCAAGGGGTCAAGGATTATTTTAAAGAGTACGAAAAGTAGTTTTTGAACTATACCTATCAAATAATCCCTGCAAAAATATTAGCTGCTTCGTTTTTAATACCTTCGATATTATCCATCGTCCAACGGTATAACGTCCCCTCATTGGAATTATAGGCACGCTCAATATTCTTCGTTATCGTGTCAAGTTGTATGCTGGTAATCTTCTCTCTTAATGATTGGGCCAAGTCGTGCTTGTCACATTCAAGTTTGAAGATTCTTGCGTTCTTTAGGACTGCCACAATTTCACATATATAAGTATAGCGTGATTGTCCGGACAGTTTCTTCCTGGCCTCTTCTTTCATCTCCTTGTTGAAAAGTAGCCTCTTTAAATATATAAAAAGGAATGAATCATTAACATCCTCTGCCAAATGTTTTTGGCAGGTGTTTAGTATGTCTGCGCATTCTTTCAATAGAACATTAGCTTGCTCTTCATCATAGCCTTTAAGATACTGTTTTAATTGTGGCTTCACAGAAGCCATATCCTCGTGGATGGCATCAAGGAGGATATCAAACTCGGCAAGTGCATATATTCCCTCCCATGAATCAGAATAATGCTCATAGATGTATTTGCCGATTTTCTCATAATCAAGCCCAAGAATATATTGGTTATTATCCTTCCATTTGACAAAGAATTCCAATCGCGCACATTGCTCTTGGATATTATTGGGCAATACATATCCATATTCAAGGGAATCCTCTTTAATGCTTAGTTTGCATCTGCTGATTTCTCCCTTTGTAGGGATAGGTCTATGTTTCAAAAAATCAGAGGACAGGAATTTCACCAAGATTTGTGTTTGCTTATCTTGCAGATTTTGGAAATTGATGTCCCCATGATCCTCCTTCCATTTTGTATAAGTTTTTATATAGTCATTCTTGTCAACCATCCCAATAATCTCTTCTTCCCAGAACTTCTTGAATAGATACGAAGGTGGGGTCTGAGCTTTCTTCCGTATATCAGAGAGCAGGGACAACATGGTTTTCAAGCCCTTGTTCAAAGCATATTGCAAACTGCGCTCGTTCAATCTATCTTCATCACACAAATGTCCCATTGAGCTCTTGAAAGTGTCAGCCATATCTTGCGTAAAGACGTATTCTTTGATGTCAATCGGGAAATACTCTGTTGTCATATTGATATCCAAAGTCGTGATGTCACCTGCCAAATTTACGCCACAATTTAGAAGCCAGCTTTTATACCAGTATTCCCTATTGAAATATTTATCGTATTGAATAACCAACGCATTCACATCGAGAGATGTATCCAACTTCTTGCATAAATCACTCAGCTTCTCGTTCAATTCGCGCATATAAGCAAGAATAGAAAGCGCGTAGAGGCGACGATATAGGGCATAACTAAATATGTCTCCAGAAGTCACCTTCGTCATCATCATATGCAGATGCTCTATAAATTCGTCTAACATAGTTTTATCTCTAAAAAGCGCGAGCCGTCATTCATGACGAATGCAGGACACTCAGGGCTTGCCTCCCAAAGACACATACAGACGCACAAATGAGGCTCACGCAGTAGTTTTTCGATTCTACGCGCAAGCGCCACTTGTCGCATGAAGTCTGTGTCTAAGGTTCTAACTCTGAGAGTTGGCAAGATTCTGAGTGTCCTGACGACAGCTGACCGTTGTTGGCGACTCGCTTTCCGTTGACTACCTATAGGGATAGCCGCCTGTTTCGTTTACTTTCTCTTATTCGCTTGTATTTAGGAATTTCTGTAGATATAATTTCAGTTTCTCTATCACCGTCTGTTTCTTCTGTCCGCTATTGGGCAGGAAGGGGTTCGAGGGTGGCAGAATCTTGGCGATGCCGGTGCCCGTCTCTGTCACGTAGCCGTCAGCAAAGGCGCGCGCCATAAAGCTGTAGGAGGCTTCGGGCTTCAGGTGCTCTTCTGCGATGATGGCATCCAGCTGCTCTTTCTTCTCACGTTCGATATACTGCTCCCATTCCTCACCCACATCTTTCCCCTTCTCTGGGGTCATCTGCTCAATGAACTTCTCTATCAGTTCGCGCTTGTCGCGCATGTCAGGACTGGCGTCCACCTGTTTCTTAATCTTCACAATGATTTCCTTGTCCTGACAGTTTGAATCGTGGTACTGCTGCACCAGGCTCAGGATATAGCGGATATTAATCTGCACCTGCTTCACCAGCTCCATCTCGAACACGATGTCATCCGAGATGTCTTCGCGGTCATCCTTGTGCGAGGTCGGACGGAACTCCTCGTAGTATTTATTGTACCAACCCAGATAGTCCTGATAGTGCAGCTCATCCACCATCTTAGCCTCATCCGTGAAGTCGTCGAAGGCTGACAGAATATTGCGCACACGCAGAATTTCGCCCATCAATTTGATAAACACCTTCTTCTGCTCCTCATCAAACAGGTTGCCCATTCCCTCCACGGGGAACGATTCCAGCAAACGTCTGATTAGTTCCGTATAAGGCTCGTGCCATGTACCTCTGTCATCCTCGTAGCCCTTGCTATAATAGTCCTCGTAGGACTTCAAGAACACCATTCCGCTGGCATTCTCGTCGCCGAAGATGGCCAGGCTCTTGTTCGTCGCCTCTTCAAGATTGCGGAAGCACACGATATTGCCGCAGTCCTTCACGGCATTCAGAATGCGGTTCGTGCGCGAGTAGGCTTGCAGCAGACCGTGCAGCTTCAGGTTCTTATCTACCCACAGCGTGTTCAGCGTCTTCGCGTCGAAGCCCGTCAGGAACATGCCCACCACGATGAGGATGTCTATTTCCTTGTTCTTCATCCGTTGCGACACCTCCCTGTAGTAGTTCTGGAAGTTGTCGCCGTCCGTCGAATAGTTGGTGTTAAAATACTCGTTATAGTCCTTGATGGCCTGTTCCAGCGCATCGCGGCTTTGCACATCGGGGGCTTTCCCCAGTTCTTCTGGGTTCTCATCGCCGCCGAAGCCCCATTCATCCACCTCTTCCTCGTTGGCGTTGTAGGTGTAGATGGTGGCTACGCGCAGATTGGGAGCGCCTGGCTCCGCCAGCTGTTTCTTGAATTCGTTGTAATAAAGGATAGCCGCTTTCACGCTGTCAACGGCGAAGATGCTGTTGAAGCCGCGCGTCTTCACACGTGCCCTTTCCTCTTCCACCTTACGGCCTTTCTTGATGACCTCTGCCACATTCACCAGCTTGCTCATCGAATAGGCCTCTGCGTTCTGCTTGGTCTTCTCGCCGAAGCGCTCAATGATGTAGCGTGTCACGATGCTGATGCGGCGTGGGTCGTGCAATGCTTCTTCTGTATCTATGCCCCACACCTGCTTGCGTTCCACCTCGTTCTTCATCCGCATCGTGCGGTTATAGTCCACGTGGAATTTCAGCACGTTCTTGTCTCGGATGGCGTTGATGATGGTATAGGTGTGCAGCGCTTTCGTGGGCTTGCCGTCCTTGTCGGGTTCGCCACCGAAGAGTTGGGCCGTTGTCGTATATTTGCTGCCGGCGCTGGTGTTGACGGCAAAGATGGGAGTGCCCGTGAAGCCGAATATCAGGTGCTTCTTCACGCGCTTTACAATCAGCTTGTGCATATCGCCGAACTGCGAGCGGTGGCATTCATCGAAAATCAGCACGATGTTCTCTTTCTGCAGAATCTCGCGCAGCCCCTCATCCTTGTCGTAGATATTGGGCTTCATCAGATTCGACAGCTTCTGAATGGTCGTGATGATGATGCTCGACGTGTTATCTCGCATCTGCCTCTGTAGAATCCTTGCAGATGAATTGCTGTTGGCGCAGTCTCTTTCGAAGTGGTCGTACTCCTTCATCGTCTGGTAGTCCAGATCCTTTCTATCGACCACGAACAGCACCTTCTTGATGCCTTCCATCTTCGAGGCAAGCTGTGCCGTCTTGAAGGATGTCAGCGTCTTGCCGCTACCTGTCGTATGCCAAATATAGCCGCCCGCCTTTGTCGTCCCCTGCCAACGGTTATAGAGGGCCGTCTGTATGCGTTGCAGAATCTTTTCTGTCGCTGCAATCTGATACGGTCGCATCACCAGCAACTGCTTGTCCACGTTGAACACGCAGTACTTGGTCAGGATGTTCAGGATGGTGTGCTTGGCAAAGAACGAGGTGGTGAAGTCGCGCAGGTCGGTCAGCAGCGTATTCTCTTGGTCGCTCCAGTACGACGTGAACTCAAACGTATTGCCGTCCGTCTTCTGCTTGCGTGGTGAGTTCTCGGCCTCCTGTTCCTTGGCGTAGCGCGTGGTGTTGGAGTAGTATTTCGTCTCTGTGCCATTGCTGATGACGAAGATCTGCACGAAGTCGAACATCGCACGCCCAGCCCAGAACGAATCCCGCTGATAGCGGTTGATTTGGTTGAACGCCTCCTTGATGTCCACCCCTCTGCGCTTCAGTTCGATATGCACCAGCGGCAGACCGTTCACGAGAATGGTTACATCATAGCGGTTCTTATGCGCGCCGTTGGGCTCTTCGTATTGATGGATGACCTGCAGACGGTTGTTATAGACGTTCTGTTTGTCGATAAGCTTGATATTTTTCGTCAGGCCGTTGTCCAGTGTCAGGCTCAGCACATAGCCTTTGCCCTGAATCATCTCCGTCTTGTCCTGAATCGTCATCTGCTCATTCGAGATCATAGGCAGCAGACGCGCCCACTCGTTGTCGCTCAGCGTTGTCTCGTTGAGCGCCTCTAACTGCGTACGCAGGTTCACGAGCAGGTCTGCTTCGTCCTTCACCTTAGCATACTGATAGCCTTGCGCCTCCAGCTGCTTAATGAATTCCTTCTCCAGCTTCGCCTCGCTCTGGTAGCCCCCGTCCGGTTTGGCTTTCACCTCGTAGTGCGCCATCACCGTCGAGTGTTCCTGCTCTACTATGATCTTATAGTCGTCCATTATTCAAACGTTAACAGTTGATTCCGATAGTATTCATATTGCTTCTGACGCTCGGCCAGCTGTGCTTCCAAGTTGCGGATAGAGGCCTCGAAGGTATCGAGGATGGAGACAATACGCGATTGCTCTAAGAGGGAGGGGACGGGGATTGAAAGTTTTTCAATTACATTTTTTGACAATCTGGGGACACTTGCCTTTCTAACTTGCGATTTGAGTAAGTGTTGTTTGCATAGCAAAAGGTAATATGCGTACCTGCTACTAATAATTGAGGAACAAATAATGCATGTACAATCATCAGCTGCCCAAAAAGCGATTTTGCTGAAACCGACTTCTCCTGCTGCCCCTGCGCATATAACAAAGGCCGTATTCGCAGGATAGTTGCTTTTTTCGTAATAGCCAAGAGGGGTTAAACTATTCTGAAATACAGGGATTGCCCCTTCCTCTTGTAGTTCTTTTTTGATAACTCTAACTCCCCGCTCTAGTTTGCAGATGTCTCCCAGCGCTTTCATCTCCACTCCCTCTTTCCCTTCGAGGTCAAGGAGTTGGTCGCGATAGTGCTCATACTGCTTGCGACGTAGTGCGATTTGCGCTTTCAGGTTGTCGATGGAACTGGAGAAGGTATCGAGGATACCCACAATGCGCTGCTGCTCAGAGAGGGAGGGGATTGGGATTTGAAGGGATTCAACTGCAGCAGCATCTATTGTAGGCATAGCTCCAGCTCTGATTTTACCCTTGAGTATTAGTTCGCAACCGTAGACATAGAGATAAAGAAACTTATCAAGAATTTTTTCGTTTGGATAAAGAGAAAAACAAGCATCTGAAGACCAGAACTCCTTGTCGTAGAAGAAAACGCTTCCAGCGTTACCAGTATTGACAACAACTGTGGTATTTGCTTTGCGATTATATTCACCATAATACCCCATAGGCGTAGAACCACCATGCAAAACAGGATAACCTTCTGTTTCGCTTAATTGGGATTTTGTCAAACGTTTGCCTCTAAGCACTTGACAAACGTCACCTAGTTTCTTCCACTCAACCTTCATACTCTTTCCTTATGTCTTGTTATGAAGTAAACCAATATCCATACCAAAGGAAGTAACGCAAGAACCTCCATTCCTCATTCCTCCAGCTCTTTAACGATTTCCTCAATTCTCGCGTTCAGCGACTCGCCTTCGGTCACCAATTCACGCAGACGCGTGTTCACCTCTTTTATATTGATGACCTCGCGCGTGTCCTCCGGCTCCACATAGGCAGAAACGCTGAGGTTTGCACCATCCTTAAGGATTGTGTCTGTCTTCACCAACTTTGCCAGATACTGCACATCCTTACGGTTCTTGTACAGCTCCATAATCTTGTCCTGATGCTCAGGCAGAAGCAGGTTCTTGTTGCCGTTCTTCACGAAGAGCTTGCTGGCATCGATGAACAGAACGCTGCTATCGGGGCGTGCGCTTTTCTTCAGCACGATGATGCACGTGGCGATACCCACACCAAAGAACAGGTTCGAGGGCAGTTGGATGATGGTATCTACGAAATTGTTCTTCAACAGATACTCGCGAATCTTCTTTTCATCACCACCACGATACAGCACACCGGGGAACTCTACGATGGCGGCAGTACCCAGCTCGCTTAGGTGCCACAGCATGTGCATTATGAAAGCTAAGTCTGCAGCACTCTTAGGTGCAAGCACACCAGCAGGGGAATAGCGCTCGTCGTTAATCAGCAGGGGATTCTCTTTGCCGTCCCACTTCAACGAATAGGGAGGATTCGACACGATGGCATCGAAGGGAGCGTCCTGCATGTGTTGCGGCTTCAGTAGCGTGTCCTCCAGGCGGATGTCGAAGTTGTCGAAGTTCACGTTATGGATGAACATATTGATGCGGCACAGGTTGTAGGTCGTGGGGTTAATCTCCTGACCGAAGTATTTCAGCGAGGGGTTCTCCTTGCCGATTATCTTGGCGAACTTCAGCAACAGCGAGCCGCTGCCGCAGGCGGGGTCATAGACCTTATTGATATGGGGGTTATGCCACGTGGCCAGACGAGCCAACAGCTCGCTAACCTGCTGAGGCGTGAAGAACTCACCACCGCTCTTGGCAGACTGCGTGGCATACATCGTCATCAGGAACTCGTAGGTATCGCCAAAGGTGTCGTTCTCCGTGTCGTTGTACTTCGAACCCAAATCCATCTGCGAGACAGCGTAGAGTACCTTTGCCAGACGTTGGTTGCGAAGGATGACCGTGGGGCCCAACTTGATGTTATCGACAGAGAAGTCGCTGAACAGACCTCGCATATCATCCTCCGAAGGGGTGCCGATGGCAGAAGCCTCGATGCTGCGGAAGATTGCGGTCAAGTGCTCGTTCAGGTTCTCGTCCTGTCCTGCATTCTTCACCACGTTCTGGAACAGCTGCGACGGCAGGATGAAGTAACCCTTCTCCTCCACCATCTTCTGACGGATGTTCTCTGCCATCTCGTCGGAGATTGTGGTATAGTCGAAGTCCGGTTGTCCAGCCTCTGCCATCAGCTCTTTGATGTAGTCGCAGATGTTCTCTGAAATAAAGCGGTAGAAGATAGCCCCAAGGACATAAGCCTTGAAGTCCCAACCGTCCACGCTGCCACGCAGATCATTCGCTATCTTCCATATTGTCTTGTGCAGTTCTGCACGCTCTTCTTTCTTTGCCATTGTATTATAAGAGTTCAAAAGTTTAAGGGGGGCCTTCAATCGTCCCCCTTGGGGGACCACAGGGGACTGAAAAAACGGGGCTCGCGCCTCGCGGCGAACTCGCAGCCCCGCCAATTTCACAAACTAAAAATTTTATCAAACCCGGGGAGGAATGGGCCCCCTCGGGCCGGGGGTTGTGGGGGCCTCACGGCTTCACGTCCCCCTCAATCTTACATAAATTCCAAGCGAGGAATGCATTTGCATACATCCGACTCGGATGAAACATCGGGGGCAAAGGTACAAAATATTACCAAAAAAAACACATAAGCATCGAAAAAATTTTGATTTCAAAGCAAAAGTTCGTACTTTTGCGGCGAAATTCGACGGGCAAAGCGTTGCCCGGAGAGCAAAAGTGGCGACAGCCACTGCCGCCCATCGCGCTTGGCCACTGGCCGCAGCGCGGTTTCATTGCGATTATTAAGGGACGGAAATCTGGACTTTATTGTTTTCAAAGGAACATAAATCTCACAGAAATCTAAACTTAAATCTCTTTCTTTGAACATAAATGGCCATAATGGATCATAATGGATCATAATGGAACATTCACACTCGGAGCACGGGATTGGCTCACAGCTTAGGCTGTGTGCCGTAGGAGATTTCGAAGGCTGCCACTCTGAAAACTAGTTTTCAAGATGGTCTGCCTTGAAAACTCCAAGCTCCAAGGACAAGTCCTTTGAGCGTCATCCCTTGCACCGCCCACGCAGATTTAAGTTCTGATTTAAGCCTGATTTAAGTTCAGTTCATTATTAACCCTTAAAATTATATTTCTATGAAAGACACCACAAAGAACACCCTGAAGCGCATCGGTGAGATTGTCATCACCATCCTCACCGCCCTGCTCACCACCCTCGGCGCACACGCAGCTGGCATTGTGCAGTAGCACAAGGCAATTGAAATTTGAGAATTGACAATTGAAAATGAAAGCGCCCCTTCCGCAATGCGGAGGGGGCGCTGTGCGTGTGATTCCATGAGGTGATCATGGAGAATGAACTCAACTTTCGCTCGGGAATGCGAAGAAAAACAAGCATTTTTTTGGCACTTCGCTCGCTTAATCCTATCTTTGCAGCGGAATACGATAAAACAAGGCTTAAATATTCAATGTATAGAATCTAATGAAAAAGAACTCTTTAGAAAACATAGTGCTTCTGTTGATCTCCCTTTTTATGGGTTTACAACAGGTTGAAGCCAAGCCCTTTAAAAGAGGCGGCGTCTGGTATGATTTAATGTCATACTATACAGGGGAAAGCGGATCTCCAGTACAGGTATATGCGTATAAAGTGGTTCGCCCTCCTAGTGGTGAAGAGCCTTATGTTGGTGAAATTTCCATAGCATCTGAGGTTACAGATCCAGATCCATTATATGAAGATTTTATTGGGAAATCCCTGCCTGTTGCAGCAATAGACGGTCTAGCATTCAGGGATTGTGTAAATATAACACGAGTATCTCTGCCGTCTTCATTAATTGGTATATTATCGGGGGCGTTCATGGGTTGTGAAAATCTAACTCAGATTCAAATTCCACGCAGCGTTCAAATCATTGAGTCCTATGTCTTCAATGGCTGCAACAGTCTGACCTCGATAGAGATACCAAACTCCGTAGAGGATTATTCTGCGGACCTGACATCCTGCGAGGGATTGACAGAAGTCATATTTGAGGATGGCGAAAAGCCATTAAATCTAAACAGTACCAAGATAGGTGGAAAGAATGTGAAGACTCTCTATTGGGGGCGAAATATCGAAAAGTCAATGTATGGTGAGACTTTTGCCACGCTTGGAGGCGAAGCACTAGAAAAAGTGACCATTGGAGGTAGCGTTACCTTTTTACCCGCAGGAGCATTCCAATCATGTACGAACTTAAAGGAAGTGATATGGAAGAATTCCTTGAAAGAAATAGGACGTGCGACCTTTTACAAATGCACGGCCTTAGAGAGTATAGATTTACCCAGCGGGTTACAAGTCATCGGGAAAAACGCCTTCGACAACTGCACAAACCTTCAAAGAGTTAATAGCCAACAAGACGGCCAGTTCATCATTCCTAATGGTGTTGTGAAGGTGTTAAGTTATGCCTTTGATGGATGTTCTTCCCTGCGTGAGGTTATCATTCCCTCCACATGTGAAGAAATAGCATCATCGGCTTTCCGCAATATAAGCACCATCACGAAAGTGACATGTCGTGCGGAGACACCTCCGGTGATTTCGGACTTCACTTTTACGCCCGCAACTTACAACAAAGCCACGTTGGTATGCCCCTCACCAGATTCATATAGTGTAGCCGACGGGTGGAAAAATTTCTTTAATATCATCTCTGAGGTAGAAGATTTGGTTTCTGTATCTGCCCCTCGAACAGACATCTCACAGAAAGGGAATCATGTCTATGATTTAAGTGGCCGTAGGATACATCATATCAATAGTGCTCCCAAAGGTCTTTATATTGTCAACGGCAGAGCTGTAGTGAAATAAAGAAAAGATCTCCAATAAATGCAAAGCCCCACTCTCAAGCGAGAGCGGGGCTGTTCGTTTGTTAGCGGGCTGGAATTAGAATTCCAGGCCTTCGAGCTGGATATCGGTGCGGGGCTCTTCGGGACGCTGATCGACGGGGCCGTTCTGCTCGTAGATGAACTTGATGGCGTCGGCCAGGCCGGTGGTGAACTTCTCGAAGTCCTCGGGATAGACGAAGATCTTGTGCTTCTCGTAGTTGAACTGCGGCATGTCGGGGTCGCCGCTGACGATTTTCTTGCTCTCGGTGAGGGAGAGATACATGTCGCCGCGACTGTTCTGCTTCACATCGACATAGTAGATTCGCTTGCCTGCCTTGATGGAACGTGAGAAAAGGATGTCCTTCTCTCCGTGTCCGAATGAATTGTTGTTTTCTTTCATGTGTTTGATGATGGTTTTTGCCTTTTCTTTGCGTTTTCGAGTGCCAAAAGTATGGATAATTCAGCAAACGACATAGAAAATGTTGAAAAAAGTGGGTCAAAGCATGATTTTTTGCCCGATAATGTGTATTTTTGCGCGCCAAATCAATGAAAGCAAGAGCAGATTATGATTAATAGAGAACTGATTCGACTGAAAGTTGTCCAACTCTCATACGCCTACTACCAGAATGGCAGCCACAAGCTGGATGCGGCAGAGAACGATTTGTTCACCAGTCTGTCGAAGGCTTACGACTTATATCTGTATATGTTGTCGCTGATGGTGGAGGTGACGCGCATCGCCGAGCGGATGTACCTGACGGGCGTGCAGCGCGCCGAGCGGTTAGGGGAGAAGGAGATGCCGAATCCGCGCTTCGTCAATAACCAGTTCATCGCGCAGCTGCGCGTGAACCACCAGCTGCAGGATTTCACGGAGAACCAGAAGAAGACATGGGCCAACGACGAGGATTTCGTGCGGCGCACCTACAAGCGCATCACGGAGAGCGAGGAATACAAGGAATGGATGGAGCGCACGGACGCGCCCACGTACGAGGAGGACCGCGAGCTGTGGCGACGTCTGTACAAGGCGGTGCTCATCGATGATGAGGACCTGGACCAGACGCTGGAGGAGAAGTGCATCTTCTGGAACGACGACCGCCATATCGTGGACACCTTCGTGCTGAAGACCATCAAGCGCTTCGAGAAGAAGAACGGGGCGCATCAGGAGCTGTTGCCGGAATACCGCGACGAGGAGGACCGTGAGTTCGCGCGCCGCCTGTTCCGCGCCTCCATGCTGGGTGCCGACAACTACCGAATGCTGATTCAGCAGTCGCTGCACAACTGGGAGTTGGAGCGCCTGGCGCTGATGGACCTGCTGGTGATGCAGACGGCGCTGGCCGAGATGCTGACGTTCCCGAATATCCCGCTGACGGTGACCATCAACGAGTATGTGGATATCTCGAAATACTACTCTACGCCCCGCAGCGGCGGCTATATCAACGGCATGCTGGATGCCATCGCGCGCCGCCTCATCGAGGAGGGCAAGCTGAAGAAGGAACTACCGGATGCGAGACGGAAAGAAGAGATGAAGGATTAGGGATTAGGGATTAAGGATTAAAGATTAAGGATTAAGGATTAAGGATTAGGGATTAAGGATTAAAGATTAAAGATTAAAGATTAAGGATTGAACTTGAACCTTTGAACTCCTAAACTCTTAAACTCCTAAACTCTTAAACTTCTTAAACTCTTAAACTTCTTAAACTCTTAAACTTCTTAAACTCTTAAACTCTTAAACATTTAACGAATAACCATAAATACAGATTGACTATGACTTTATTACAAGCACAAAACGGTGGCGGCCTGAGCATGATCTTGATGCTCGTGGCGATGTTTGCCATCATGTATTTCTTTATGATCCGTCCGCAGCAGAAGAAGCAGAAGGAACTGCAGAACTTCCGCAAGGCTATCGAGAAGGGTCAGGAGATCGTCACGGCCGGTGGCATCTACGGTACCGTGCGTGAGATCGACGACGTGAACAACATCCTCATCGTGGAGGTGGCCAACGGCGTGCGCCTGCGCATCGACCGCAACTCGGTATTCGCTACCGCTCAGGCCACCGAGAACTACTCCAAATAAGTCGCTACAGGGCTCATGGATCGCGAAAGGCTGCAAACGCTGTGGGAGAACGTCCACTCTTCCTTGACCCGTAAGCTGGGTCGGGAGGCGCTGGTGTTTACCTTCTTCCTGGCGGTGTCGGCAGTATTCTGGTTCATGCAGACGATGCGCGAGGACTATGAGATGGAGCTGCAGGTGCCCGTGGCGCTGGTGAACGTCCCCGAGGGGGTCGTAGTGACGCAGGACCTGCCGCAACAGATCACGGTGAAGCTGAAGGACCGCGGCTCCACGCTGCTGCAGTACTATTTCGACTCCTTCGAGACGGTGGAGTTCGACTTCGCGCGCCACGACATGGGCAGCAGCTTCGGGCATGTGGTGATCTCGCACGCCGAGGTGCAGAGGCGTCTGCAACCGTTCTTCGAGATGACCACCCGCATCCTGAGCGTCCACCCCGACACGCTGGACTACTACTACACGCGTGGCGTACAGCGCCGCATGCCGGTCATCTTCCGCGGCCATCTGGAGACGGCTGCGGGCTATTACCTCGGTAAGATCACGCTCGACCCGGACACCGTCACGGTGTGGGGCAGTGAGGCGCTGCTGGACTCCATCACGTCGGTGTCCACGATGGCGACGAACCTTACGAATCTCACCACGACGCTGGAGCAGGTGGTGCCCATCGCGGTGGAGCGCGGCATGAAGGTAATCCCTGCGGAGGTGACGCTGCGCGCAGATGTGGATATCAAAGTGGAGAAGCGCGTGCGCGTGCCCATCGTGGGCACCAACTTCCCCGCCGGCTATGCGCTGCGCACCTTCCCCTCGTCGGCGGTCGTCTCCTTCAGCGTGGGCAGCAAGGCCTACAGGAGCATCACGGAAGAAAACTTCGTGCTGACGGCGACCTACGAGGAACTCCTCTCGCAACCGGATTCCATGCTGCACCTGCATTTGCGTTCCGTGCCCGAGGGCGTGTCCAACGTGAAGATCACCCCCGACCAGGTGCAGTACCTGATAGAACAGACCGACGGCGAATGAGAATCGGCATCACGGGAGGTATCGGCAGCGGCAAGTCGTATGTCTGCCACATTTTGGCGCAGCAGCTGGGCGTGCCCTGCTACGACTGTGACCGCGAGGCCAAGCGCCTGATGCACGCTTCCCCAGAACTGCGCCAACAGCTGCAGGCGTTGGTGGGAGCGGAGGTCTATGATGCCGACGGGCAGCTCGACAAGGCGGTCATGAGCCGCTATCTCTTCGCCGATGCCGCACATGCCGCACGCGTGAATGCCATCGTGCATCCTGCGGTGAAGGCCGACTTCCTGGCGTGGGCGGCGCAACAGACGACGGACGTGCTTATGGAGAGCGCCATCCTCGTGGAGGCAGGATTCCGTGATGCGGTGGATAAACTCATCGTGGTGGAGGCTCCCTTGGAGCTGCGCATCCGCAGGGCTATGCAGCGCGACGGCGCCAGCCGCGAGCAGGTGGAGGCCCGCATCCGCCAGCAGCTGCCTGCCGAGGAACTGCGCAAACAGGCCGATTTCATCGTCGTCAACGACGGACGTGAACTCGCAGCACAGCTGCGGAGATTAAGGATTAAGGATTAGGGATTAAGGATTAAGGATTAAAGATTAAGGATTAAAGATTAAGGATTAAAGATTCGTAATAACGAAATAACGTTATAACGTAATAACGAACAATCGAAATAATCGAAATAACGAAAAATAATTTTACAGCAATGTTAGAAACCATCTTAGCTATTGCCGGCAAGCCCGGATTGTACAAGCTCGTGTCGCGCGGCAACCGCAACCTAATCGTTGAGAGCATCGACGACAAGCACCAGCGCTTCCCGGCCTTCACGACCGACCGCGTCATCTCCTTGGCTGACATCGCCATGTACACAGACGAGGAGGAAATCCCCCTGGCCGATGTGCTCACGAACCTGAAGACGAAAGAGAAGGGGGCGGTGTGCAGCCTCGACTACAAGAAAGCCTCCAAGGACCAGCTCTTCGACTACTTCGCCGACGTGCTCCCCAGCTTCGACCGCGACCGTGTGCACCCCTCGGACATCAAGAAGCTCCTGCAGTGGTACAACATCCTCATCGCTGCGGGCCTCGACGACTTCTCGAAGATGGCCCCCACGGAAGGGGATAACATTGATGACCGTAAGTAACTGACCGCAAGTAACTGATAAAGGCGCCTCCCGAAGGGCGCCTTTATTGTTTACTTGTATTGTCCGAGTGTGATCTCGCTGATGGTCAGCGGGAGATAGACCATGTCGTAGCCGTTGCCGTTCTCGTTCTCCTCGTAGAAGAAACCGATGCGGCCGTCCTTCTGCAGCGTCATCGTGGAGTAGGCCGAGGTGGTGGTGGACACCTGCAGGCCCTTCGTCCAGTTGCAGGCAAAGGCGCGTGGCGAGTAGATGCCGTTGGGGACGATCTCCTTGAACCACAGGCCCACGTCGCGCCGCTTCTCGCCGCAGGGCAGCGACTGCAGCATCAGCTTCACGGGGCGCTGGCTGGCAGCCTCGACAGCATCCACAAGCATGATCTCGCCGTTGCAGGAGTTGGCGCCCACCTTGATGCCGCCCGGGACATCGTGGCTGGCCACGCAGGTGCCCCACGCGCCCTCTTCCTGGTTGTTGCGGATATCCTTGAAGCGGAAGACGTTGAAGAAGCGGCCGTACCACTTGCGCGAGCTGAGGATGACATCGCCGTTGGGCAGCTCCTCGGCCTTGGGCTCATCGCCGTCGATGCAGGGGCTGTCGTGGCCGTCCAGCGTCGTGCCGCCCAGCACCGCCCAGTGGTGTCCGAAGTCATCGCTGTAAATGACGTAGTTGCAGGCCACGTCCTTGTCGTCCATCTGCGTGCGCGTCAGCACAGAGCAGTAGAGGCGATAGTATTTGTCTTTCTTCACCACGCGGCTCTGCATGATGCGGCCCGAGCCGATGAACATCGTGCGCGTGTTCGGCAGCATCGTGTAGAACGCATCCGTGACATCCTCGGCCTTCGTCCAGAACTTGCCGCCATCGGGGCTGTACCAGCGTGCGATGCGGTTGGGGTTCGCGCGCGTACCTTTAAAATATGGTGTGCAGCCAGTCACGGACATACACAGAATCTTGTTGCTGCAGCGGTCGGCGACCATCGCCGCATCGCCGTAGCCGCAGTCGGCGGCGCCGTCGATGCCGGAGCCGCGCTGAATGACGGTGTCGGCTGCCCACGTGCGGCCGTTGTTCTTGCTCGTGCGCGCCACCATGTCAATCTTGCCGAAGCCGATGTCGAAGCCGCAGTAACGGCGGTCGGCGACAGCAATCAGATGCCCTTTCTTCGTGGTCACGATGGCCGGGATGCGGTAGGGGACGTTGTAGGCGTCGTAGGTCTTGAACAGCACCTGCGGCGCGGCGGCAGGGGTTTGCGCCTGTGTGCCGGCAGCACACAGCAGCAGGAGGAGGGAGAGGAGAGTGGTTTTCATTGCTTGAGGGGGTTGGTTAGTTTGCAGGGCAAAGTTACAAACAATATTTGAACCACCAAAACTTTTTGCGATTCCAAGTGTTGTCCGTGCAAATATGCACTATAAATTCGTAAATATGTGCTAAGGATGTTAAATCGTAGGGTGGGGGAGGGTGTTTTCGTTTGGTCATCTCGATAATAGCCCCTACCTTTGCAGCATGAAACGAACCACTATCACTATCATCAGCCTCATCATCGGCGCCTCGTTCTTCGGCTTGCTCTTCCTGCAGGCGCGAATCGTGGATGCGATGGCGAAGATGCGTAAGGCGGAGTTCGACGAGACCGTGTTCCGCGCGCTGGATCAGACGAGCCGCGATATGGAGCGCAACGAGACCTTCCGCTATCTGGAGACGGTGGCCGTATCTACCGACTACGAAGCGGAGAACCTGTCGGCACAGGTGCAGCGACAGCGCGTGGAAGCCTCGCTGGCATTGGGCGACACCACGGCGACGCCCTTCAAGCTGCAGACGCTCCAGCGCAGCCCGTCGCAGACGCCGAAGTCGCTGACCTTGCGCCCCAACTCCTCGTTGGACGCTGCCAGCCAGCGCTTCCAGGAGTTCGTGAAGAATGCCTACCTCTATCAGAAGGGCGTGCTGGATGAGGTCATCTACACCATATTATATAATGCCAGCGAGAAGGACTTCCGCGAGCGCATCGACTTCCGCATCCTGGACTCCAACCTGCGCACAGAGCTGGAGGCGGCCGGTATCCACCTGGCCTACCACTTCAGCGTCTATGACGCCAACGGCGAGGAGGTGTTCCGCTGTGCGGACTATTCCGACAAGGGTTCCGACTACTCCTACACGCAGACGCTGTTCCGCAACGACCCCTCGCAGAAGATGGGTGTCCTGCGCGTGCACTTCCCCGATATGGATAAGTACATCTTGGACGTGGCGCGCATGATGATACCGTCGGTGGTCTTCACGCTCATCCTCTTTCTCACCTTCTGCTTCACGGTATGGCTCATCGTGCGCCAGAAACGCGACACGGAGATGAAGAACGACTTCATCAACAATATGACGCACGAGTTCAAGACACCCATCTCCAGTATCTCTCTCGCCGCACAGATGTTGGGAGACACCAGCATCAAGAAGACGGACTCGATGGTGGACAACCTCTCGCGCGTCATCGTCAACGAGACCAAGCGCCTGCGCTATCAGGTGGAGAAGGTGCTGCAGATGTCGCTCTACGAACGTAATAACATCCGCTTCAACGAGAAGGAGATCGACGCCAACGCCGTCATCGACGATGTCGTGAAGACCTTCCAGCTGAAGGTGCAGCAGAGCGGTGGCACGCTAACGGCACGCTTGGATGCCGAGGATGCAGCCATTTATGTCGATGAGATGCATTTCACCAATGTCATCTTCAACCTCATGGACAATGCCGTCAAGTACCGTCGTGAGGATGAACCCCTGCAGCTGATGGTGGCCACGGCCACTGAGGGCAACCACCTCATCATCACCGTGGAGGACAACGGTATCGGCATCAAACACGACGACCTGCGCCGCATCTTCGACCGCTTCTATCGCGTACATACCGGTAACAAGCACGATGTGAAAGGCTTCGGACTCGGACTGGCCTATGTCAAAGGCATGGTGGAGCTGATGCACGGCACCATCAAGGCCGAGAGCGAGCTGGGCCGCGGTACCAAGTTCATCATCACACTACCGCTGATAGACTAAAGCCCCCTCCGACTCCCCCAAGGGGGAGGGATAGGGAAGGATAGAAAAAAGAAAAAACAAATAATTAATCAGACTCCGATGCCCCAGTAGCTATGAGTCCTCCCCCTTGGGGGAGTAAGAGGGGGCTCCAAGAACAATGACACAAGAAGATTCCAAACTGAAAATCCTACTGTGCGAGGACGATGAGAGCCTCGGCATGTTGCTCCGTGAATACCTGCAGGCCAAGGGCTTCGATGCAGACCTCTGCCCCGATGGCGAGGCCGGTTACAAAGCCTTCCTGAAAACCACCTACGACATGTGCGTCCTCGATGTGATGATGCCCAAGATGGACGGCTTCTCGCTGGCACAGGAGATCCGCCAGGTGAATCAGGAGGTGCCCATCATCTTCCTGACCGCCAAGAACCTGAAGGAAGACATCTTCGAAGGCTTCAAGATCGGTGCCGACGACTACATCACCAAGCCCTTCTCCATGGAGGAACTGGTGCTGCGCATGGAGGCCATCCTGCGTCGCGTGCATGGCAAGCAGCAGAAGAACGTATCCGTCTATCGAATCGGTAACTTCATCTTCGACACCAAACGCCAGATCCTCACCATCAACGGCCGCCAGTCCAAGCTGACCACCAAGGAGAGCGAGCTGCTCATCCTGCTCTGCTCACACGCCAATGAGGTCCTTCAGCGCGAGCTGGCCCTGAAGACCATCTGGATCGACGACAACTATTTCAATGCCCGCTCCATGGATGTCTATATCACCAAGCTGCGTAAGCATCTCAAGGATGACCCTGACATTGAAATCAACAATGTGCACGGTAAAGGCTACCGCCTGATCGCACGCATCGAAGAGGAATAAAAGAAAAGAGCCGCGAACTTCGCGGCTCTCTTCGTCTCTTGTTTACTCTTCGTATTTGGGCTTCTTGTAGTTGAAGTACAGATGCAGGCCGATGCCAGCGATGATGAGCAGGATGCCCAGCCCTTGCACGAAGTTGTAGTCCACCCAGCCTGCGAAGTAGCTGAGGATGAGCAGAAGCGCACCGGCGATAGCGGTGAGAATGCCGTAGTAGATTTTCATTGTTTTTAGTATTTTATTTGTAGATTTTCCAGTCGTTTCGCGGTATATGCCCGCTTTTCGTGCACAAATTAAACCAAAAATTATGAACAGACGAAACATTTTCTGGAAAAAGTGCTACAAATGCCCTTTTTTTATCCTTACAAGGCGAAAAATAGGGCGTAAGCCCTTGTCATGTGAGAAAAATGTACTACCTTTGCCGAGCATTTTTGCAAAAATAACCATTATTAATCATTTAACGTATTATGAATCAGTACGAAACCGTTTTCATTTTAACTCCCGTTTTGTCTGACGATCAGATGAAGGAAGCGGTCGGCAAGTTCAAGAAGATTCTCACCGATGGCGGTGCAGAAATCCTGAACGAGGAAGAGTGGGGCCTCAAGAAGCTCGCATACCCCATCGAGAAGAAATCGACGGGCTTCTATGCCATGATCGAGTTCAAGGCTGAACCCACGCTGATCGCTAAGTTGGAAGTCAACTATCGTCGCGACGAGAGAGTGCTGCGCTACCTCACCGTAAAGAACGAGAAGTATGCCGCAGAGTATGCAGAGAAGAGAAGAAACAAAAAAGCAACCGCTAACAAGGAGGACTAAGCAATGGCACAGACAGAAATCCGTTATTTGACTCCACCTACCGTTGATGTCAAAAAGAAAAAGTATTGCCGTTTCAAGAAGAGTGGCATTAAGTATATTGATTACAAGGATCCTGAGTTCCTCAAGAAGTTCCTCAATGAGCAGGGTAAGATTCTTCCCCGTCGCATCACCGGCACTTCCTTGAAGTACCAGCGTCGCGTGGCACAGGCCGTGAAGCGTGCCCGTCACCTCGCACTCCTGCCCTTCGTAACCGATATGATGAAATAACTTAAAGAGGAGTAAGCACTATGGAAATTATTCTGAAAGAAGATGTGATTGGCTTGGGTTACAAGCACGACATCGTAAATGTGAAGTCCGGCTACGGCCGCAACTATCTTATTCCTCAGGGTAAGGGTGTCATCGCTTCCGAGAGCGCTAAGAAGATGCTTGCTGAAGAGCTGAAGCAGAAGGCCAAGAAGCTTGAGAAGATCAAGAACGACGCACAGGCCATCGCTGACAAGCTCGAAGGTGTGGCTCTGACCATCACCGCCAAGGTGAGCGCCCAGGGTACCATCTACGGCAGCGTCAACAACGTCCAGATTGCTGAAGAGCTCAGCAAGCTCGGTTTCGATATCGACCGCAAGCTCATCACTATCAAGGATGTGAAGACCGTTGGCGAGCACAAGGCTACCGTTCGTCTCCACAAGGAGATCAGCGTCCTCATCCCCGTCACCGTCGTTCCCGATGGTCCCATCGCTCAGCCCGCTCCCGTCGCTGAGGCTGCTCCCGCCGTGGAGGCTGCTCCCGCCGATGAGATCGAGGAGATCGAAGACATGGAGGAAGAGGCTTAATCCTCATTCCCAACCATAACGCAAGCCGCGACACCCGATGGTGCCGCGGCTTCCTTTTTAACTCCTTAAACTCCTTAAACTCCTTAAACTCCTTAAACCCCTTAAACTTCTTAAACCCCTTAAACTTCTTAAACCCCTTAAACTTCTTAAACCCCTTAAACTTCTTAAACTCTTAAACCACAAAAAATAAAGGCCTCACTCCCGTGAGACCCTTAGCTTGTACTGTTCGTTGTGCGAACTGAAGCGGCTGATTACTCAGCAACAACCTCAGCAGCCTCAACAGCAGCGCTGTCAACAACCTCAGCGAGAGTGTCAACAACCTCTTCTACTGCAGCTGCGCTATCGCAGCAAGCAGCGCTGTCGCTAGCCTCCTCAGAAGCCTTAGTCTGACCGCCGCAAGCAGCGAAAGAGAGAGCCATAGCGGCTACGAACATAAATGCTACCTTTTTCATTTTCTTTTTTGCTTTTTAATACTGTAAAACAATCAATTGCTTCTTAAAACGGTGCAAAGGTACGGACTTTTTGAATACGTTGTACTTTTTTTAGCAACTTTTTTTCAACTTTTTTTCAACTTTTTTTAGCAAATGCACGCAAGTGGCTCATAATCAAATATGTATTGAAATGTTAAATTTTCGCTTCTTGACGGCTATCAGACAGAAAAGTAGTACCTTTGCACTCGAAAACAAAAAATAAGCATGAATCCCGATCTGCCACTACAAGGAAAGAAGGCTGCCTATTTCACCTTAGGTTGCAAGCTGAACTTTGCCGAGACTTCCACCATCGCCCGTCAGCTGGAGGAGGTGGGCGTGCGCAAGGTGCAGAAAGGCGAGGTGGCGGACATCTGCATCGTCAACACATGCAGCGTCACAGAGGTGGCCGACCACAAATGTCGCCAGGCTATCCATAAGCTCATCCGTCAGCATCCCGGCGCCACGGTCGTCGTCGTCGGTTGCTACGCCCAGCTCAAACCCGACGAGGTGCGCGCCATCCCCGGCGTCACCCTCGTCCTCAGCCAGAATGAGAAGGGTAGGATAGTGGACTACTTGACGAATAGCTCATTTGCACCATCCGGTGCAAATGAGCTATTCGTCCCGAGCTGTTCCTGCGGCGACCGCACCCGCTACTTCCTGAAGGTACAGGACGGCTGCAATTATTTCTGCACCTACTGTACCATTCCCTTCGCCCGCGGTCGCAGTCGCAACGGCAGCATCGCCTCGCTCGTCGCCCAGGCTCGGCAGGCAGCCGCCGAGGGCGGCAAGGAGATCGTCCTCACAGGCGTTAACATCGGCGACTTCGGGCGCACCACGGGCGAGTCCTTCCTCGACCTGCTCCGCGCCTTGGACACCGTCGAGGGCATCGAGCGTTATCGCATCTCCAGCATCGAGCCCAACCTGCTGACCGATGAGATCCTGCAGTTCTGCGCCCAGAGCCGCGCCTTCATGCCGCATTTCCATATCCCCCTGCAGTCCGGCAGCGATGAGGTGCTGCGGCTGATGCACCGTCGCTACGACACAGCCCTCTTTTATAATAAGGTATCGCGCGTGCGCGAGCTGATGCCCGATGCCTTCATCGGTGTCGATGTCATCGTGGGCACGCGTGGCGAGACGCCCGCCCTCTTCGATGAGGCCGAGCGCTTCATACAGTCGCTGCCCGTCTCACAGCTCCATGTCTTCAGCTACAGCGAGCGCCCCGGCACGGCCGCCCTGCGCATCCCCCATGTCGTGAGCCCCGAGGAGAAGCACGCGCGCAGCCAGCGCCTCCTCGCCATCAGCGACGAGAAGCTCCATGCGTTCTACGACCACTACCTCGGCACCACGCGTCCTGTACTCCTCGAGCACTCCCGCACTCCAGGCCTCTACAACGGCTTCACCGACAACTATATCAAAGTGGAATATCGCGGTCAGGGAGTAGATAATACGATCCTTCCCCTCCGCCTCACTGCCTGGAATGAAGACCAGACAGCATTAAAGACCCTCCCCCCTGCCCCTCCCTTGTAGGGCGGGGAGTAAATACCGACAAGATTATGATAGAAACTCCAGTTATTACCCAGAATCCTCAATTACAGAATGATTCTACTCCCCTCCTTACAAGGGAGGGGCAGGGGGGTGGGTCTGTAGCTATCGTCATCCTCAATTGGAACGGCTCCCAAATGCTACGCCGCTTCCTTCCTTCCGTACTTGCGAATACTCCACGTGAGCTGGCTCGCGTAATCGTGGCGGATAACGCCTCTACGGATGACTCCCTTAATGTTTTAGCAGCGGAGTTCGCGGAGATTGAAGTGATTCGTCTCGACTGTAACTATGGTTTCGCCGACGGATATAATCAATCGTTGCGCAGAGTGGGAGAGGGCTATGACTATTATCTCCTTTTGAACTCTGATGTGGAGACCCCTGCGGGGTGGCTGCAGCCCATGTTGGACTATATGGAGGCTCACCCCGATGTCGCCGCCTGCCAGCCCAAGCTTCGGGCTGAGCATACACGCACCCATTTCGAATATGCCGGAGCTGCGGGCGGCTATCTCGACGCGCTGGGCTATCCCTACTGTCGCGGCCGCATCTTCGAGACCGTCGAGGAAGACCGCGGGCAGTACGATAGCGTGGCCGACGTCTTCTGGGCCACAGGCGCCGCCCTGCTCATCCGTGCTCAGCTGTTCTGGGAAGTCGGAGGCCTCGACGGCCGCTTCTTCGCCCATCAGGAGGAGATCGACCTCTGCTGGCGTTTGCGGGCGCGTGGCCACCGCATCGTCTGTGTGCCGCAGGCCGTCGTCTATCACGTCGGTGGCGGCACCCTGCCTAAGGAGAATCCCCGTAAGACCTTCCTGAACTTCCGCAACAACCTCCTGCTCCTCTACAAGAACCTCCCCGAGCGTCGCCTGCGTCGCGTCTTCTTCATCCGTTTCTGGCTCGACGCCCTCGCCTCACTCCTCTTCCTCATGAAGGGTGAAGCACGCAGCTTCAAAGCCGTCTGGCAGGCCCGTCGCGAGTTCCGTCGTATCAAGGCAGACTTCACCGCCGACCGTCGCGCCAACCTCGCCGCTACCACCCTCGACCCCATCCCCGAGCAGTCCCTCCCCAGCCTCCTCGTCGCCTACCACCTCCGCGCCCGCAAAACCTTCGCGCAGTTATCGTGACATCTTACGATTGGCTATTTCACATACTTTTGGCCGCCTTTGATGAAGATGCCTCGGGCGGGTTCCTTCGACAGGCGTATGCCCGTGATGTCGTAGATGGCATCCTCATGACGCAGTCCCTCTTCTATTGTGGTGACGCCTGTGGCGATGAAGGCATTGTACAGCCGACCCATCACATAGCTGTCACTTCCGGGCTGCGTGGTTGTACCGAAGATGGCATAGGCATTGCCGCCAGGAATGACTTTCTCGCCATAAGTGCGGTAGAAGCCGGGGCCGCGGTCACCGTCGCGGAACTCGTAGATGCATTTACCATCATCTGTATCGGTCAAGAGCGAGTCGCAGTAGAAGCCTTTGGCATAGGTGCTGCTGACCGATGCGGTAGAACTCAGCGCAGTAGGCACGAACTTGGGTGCGGCAGTCTTTGAGTTGAAGATGACGGCACGGCCTGCGGGAATAATCTTACCCACAGCCAGAGCCGACACTTTCAGGGTGTCTGCATTGTCGCTTACAACACGGTTCGTCACGGACCAGGCTTGGACACCCGCTGGGATAATGACGGGATAGGTGGTGTAGAAAGCACCCCAGAAACGCTCTGCCTTCGTCGTGCCGGGATCTACCTCGAATGTCTCGGGCACAATTGTCTTTTCGGTACGCGGGTCGTAGCTCACGTGAGGCGGCTGGTTATAGACACTGTTCTGGGCTATGAGCTGGGCACGGTAGGCGTAGTCGTCCATCAGATGTGGGAAGGTGTAGTCGGTCTGGTAGTTGGTGGCGTTGATGACGAGCTGGTAATCGTTGCCCGATTGTGTCCAGTTAACGATTTCCTCGCGCCAGTCGCCCAGCAGGTCGCCCAGCACGCAGGGGTTGTTCTTCGAGCTGTTGTTGAGGTTGCCGAAAGTGTACCAGGTGCCGTTCACCTGCTGACGGTCGAGCTGCATGGTCTGTGGATTAAAGACAGCCAGATAGCTCTTGTCATAATAGTCGTCGGCCAGTGTGCCGTTCCAGAAGATACGGTTGTTGATGGACGCTCCACTGCTGCCAGTGCTCGTTTCGGTCACCTCGTTACCCTGGGCATCGAACATCTTCATGCCTGTTGCGCTGCTCATGAAATAGGCATCCTCAGCCTCGGGGTTGAAATGGGCCATCAGGCCGCGACCCGTGTCACTCCCAGCCTTTTGGCGCACGAGAATTTCGCCCGTACGGGCATCGCGCAGATCCACGCCAAAATCTCCTTTCTCATGTGCCATGAAGAATTCCTGTCCAGGGCGTGAGGGGATGAAGTCGCCCAGATGCGTGGCATCGCCATGGCCCAGACCGGTGCGGTAGAGTGTAGTTCCATCGGCATTCAGGGCGCCCGAACCGTAGGTAATCTCTTGCTTGCCGTCGCCCGTCACGTCGCCCACCGAGAACGAGTGCGCACCTTCGCCATAGACCGACTTGCTCAGGTTTTTCACCGTGCCGTCAGCGTATGTCACCGTACCCGCATTGGCAGATGTTCCGCGATGCAGCCAGCGCAGCGTCAGGCTGGCGCCATCCCAATCGTAGGCTCCGATGTTGCAACCACTGTAATATCCGCGTGCGAAGATGGCCGAAGGATTCTCGTCCTCGCCGCTCAGCCATGCGATGCCGGCCAGATAGCGCTCGGAGCGATTCTGCTTGCTGTCGCCCCAGAAGTTGGTCGAGACATCGCCGTAGGCAGTATGGTATCCGATTGTCTCCAGTTCGGCACCCGTGATACCGTCAAACACCGTAATATATTCCGACCCGTGATCCTGCTTTCCACGACCACTCTTCAGGTCTTCATTCGGATCATCATTGCCAAGGAGCACATAATTGCCCAAACCGTCAATGGCACCTGGAGCCGTCTTCACCATGAACTCGCCGTAGCCGTCGCCGTCAAGGTCCCATGCCACGAATGGCGTGGTGTGAGCCGAGTTGAACATGTTCTGTCCCGTATGGAGCATCCACAGGCGCGTGCCGTCGAGCTTGTAGCATGCGTAGAAAGCGGGCGACGTGGTGCCGTTGCTGGCAGCATCCTTCTCGTTGGATGGAGCCCACTTCAGGATGATGTCATACTCGCCGTCGCCGTCCATGTCGCAGAACGAGGCATCGTTGGGTGTGTAGGTGGCCTTGGCCGACGTGGGGTCGGTGGGCGCGCCACCCTGCAAGGTGATATATTTGACCTGCCCGTCCCATGTGGGGCCGCTCACCTCCGTCTCCACGATCTGATTCTGATCATCATATACTTCCAGCTTGTAGTAGTTGCCGGCAGCGGCGCCGCTATCCAGGAAGTTGGTTTTTCCCATGATGAAGTTGCCGCTGTTCACCTTTGAAGTCTGAGAGGCAGCCGAGGTGCCACGGTAGAGTTTGAACTTGTAGTTACGTGTGTCGCTCTTGCGTGCACGCCACGACACGAGGTTGCCCGATGACTGGTGCAGAGCCATCAGTCCACGCTTCAGCGCCTGTGCCTGACCACGGGGTGGACGATTGGTGACAGAGAATGTGACGGTGAAACCGAGCAGGTTCACACCTGCGCTTCTGACGTTTACACGAAGGGTCTTGGAGTCTGCGTCATAGAACGTAGCTACGTCATAGCCCTGTCCTAACGCGGGCTGCAGGGTGGCTGCGAAGTCGGTGGGATGGGCATAGAGCTTGCTGTCAAAACGTGTACTTTGTCCGTTCTTCAGGCCCTTCACCAAATCATAGAGGCTGACGGTGGATGCGTCTTCAGCACCCGTCTTTACCTTACAGGTAAGGTCTGAAAGGAAATAAGAGACATCGAGAACCTCCTCGTCCATCACTCCTTCTACCACCACATTGCGGAATGCCATCGACTTGGGATTGGCATTGTCCGTGCCGTTGAGCTGGTAGATGGAGAACACCAACTGCATACCGGCATCTCTGACCATGAGGTCGGATATCTGGAAATCATTGTGGCCATAGCCCGTGGGGTTCCCGCTGTCTATCTTGTTGCGCATAATGGTGATGGGCGAAAGCTGCTGTGTGGTGCCGTTGGGGATCTTCACAGCAGCATTGACAGCACCGCCATCGGTACCCACGCGCACACAGTCGAAGCTCACGCGTGTCAGCTTCAGCTTATGACCTGTTGCCGGTTTGATGCCAAAGGTGATGTCGTGGCCTGCCGTAGCGACCTCCACCCTCGTTGTCGGAGTGAAAGCAGCGCATGGCGGGTTATAGGCTACGGGCTCGTAACCGGCATCGGCATTGGTGCCAGTAAGGGCTGTAACAGTAGCAATCTTATTGCCTTGCGCGTAAGAGGTTGAGAGTAGCGATGTACTGGCTTCGTCGCCTGTGATGGCTGCGGCAGCCAGATCGGCGACATCACTCAACACCCATGTCACCTTCACAGCCTTGGCGCCGATGGCAGGCGTCTCGAACTTGTCGAAGGAGACAAGGCGGAAGTCGGAGAACGACATCCATGAGTGAAGCGTGCTTGTCACACCCTGCACGCCGATGGTGACAGCGGCAGGCTCGGAAAGTTCAAACACCACGGAGGCATCGTTCCAACCACGGCCGAACAGACCGCCGCCGTTGCCTATGCGCGACATCTCCGTCCTGGCCTCACCTGCAAACAGCACGAAGGATGTGAGTTCGGAAGCTGCACGGCTCTTCACCGTCAGCTGGAAGCGGCCTTTGGGGAGCTGGACTTCCTGCGTCATGCTCACATCCCACGCCTGGCCTGCCCAGTCGCCGCCGTCGAAGTACCTGTGTGAGGTGCTGCCCTCACCATCTGTCCAAGGTTCATTGTCCTTGATATCCATGCTGCCAGCTGATCCTTCACCCTTGACGACAGCCCAGGGAGCGGCAATATCCTGCGTAGCCTCTGCATTCGTGATATAGGCGGTGAAGTCGGTAGCGCCATCCACACCTTCCAGCATGGCGCTCGACTTGGCTACCTGACGATATGCCTTATAGATAGCGTCCTCCTTCTCCCTGGCATCGGCGGCATTGACCGCAACGGCCTGCAAAGAGGCCTCGGCTGCCGTCTTGCGGGATGCAGAGGCATAGGGATAAGCCGTGAAGTCGAAGCCTTCCATTGCAGTCTTAGCGGCGATCAAGGCATCGTAGCTGTCCTTGGCATCCTTGAACGAGGCGATGGCATCTTTCAATGCCAGGATGGCAGTCTTGTAGCCATCGGCGGTCTCCTCAACCGTAGCATATTTGTTGACGGCCTGCTGCAAAGCCGTCCTTTCCGCCCCCGTCACCACGACATAAGCCTCAGCGCTGAGGGCATCCTGGGCAGCCTTCATCGTCTCCTGATAGTCAGCCTTGTATTCATCAGCCGTAACAGGACCGTAATAGATGAGACGTGCATCGTCAAACACGGCCCAATCCTGTTTCTTGTTCTCCGTGCGCTTCACGCCAATCTTCAACGTATTGCCCAACAATACCACCTTGCCGGTGGTATTGCCGGTATAAGAACCTGCGGCAATGGCATCGAGGGCAGCGCCGAAATCAGCAGCGCCCTCGGTATTCACGAAAGCGGCCTCGGTGTCGTTGGCATAGATGTATGTGGTACCGTTGGTGCCGTAGCCGGCAATGGTGAACTCATAGATGCCTTCAGGCAGGTTCTCCAGAGTTTGTGAGATGTCAAACGTGTTGTTCCAATATTCGCAGCCATAGGACGTGCGCTCTGCAGATGGGCCTGCTACCGTCTCGTTGCCGCCACTTTTGGAATGTACCCACGCACTATTGCGCGAGTCGTTGCGGCTGAAGGTGGCACCCTTGATGAGGAACGACGCATCCACGCTGTTCTCAGCGGTAGCTGCATTGAGCGAGGCCAGACGGTCGGCGGGCGAGACCAGCGTCCATTGGGCGTTGGCTGCGGCGGCATTGTCGGCCAACGTTACGAGACCGTCGGAACCTGCCGTCAGGAACTTCTCGCCATTACCAATCGTGTAGGCGCCATTTCCCGTCGAGGTGAAAGTCCAGCCAAAAGACGCGCCATCCACATACTCGCCGTTCAGGAAGTTCTTTGTGCCTCCGTTCGACACCTGCGAGTCCATCGTCACTGTGCCATTGGACGAGGCGAGGATAAAGTCGAGGCCGACCTCGTTGACAATAGCATGGGTTCCCCAGTAGGATCCTGCGGCCAGAAACTTCTGCGTACCCACATTCTTCAAAAAGTAAGTCCCGTTGATGCCCTGTGCCATCATGACCATTGAGGCCACGAGGCAAAGCATCATTGTAAGAAATAGTCTTTTCATTGAGCTGTTTATGATGATAAATGATTTTTTGCCGCAAAAGTATATAATTATTTGTTCACGCGCGCGAAAGAAAATGTTAAATCGTCAGGAAAGACTGAAAAATGGACTGAAAACATACAAAACAGCCTTCCCGAGAGACTCGGGAAGGCTGTAGAATGACACTGCCAATTTTCAATTAATTGTCCATTGTCCCCCTTGGGGGACCACAGGGGGCTATGAGAAGGCCACTGTCAGGCCAGCCATGACGATGGAGACCATGGACATGAGCTTAATGAGGATGTTCAGCGAGGGGCCGCTGGTGTCCTTGAAGGGGTCGCCGACGGTGTCACCCACGATGGTGGCCTTATGGGCGAAGGAGCCCTTGCCGCCGAAGTTGCCTTCTTCGACCATCTTCTTGGCGTTGTCCCAGGCGCCGCCGGCATTGGCCATGAAGACAGCCAGCGTGAAGCCGCCGGCGAGACCGCCGACGAGGAGGCCGAGGACACCGGCTACGCCGAGGACGAGGCCCACAACGATAGGGATGGCGATGGCCAGGAGCGACGGGAAGATCATCTCATGCTGGGCAGCACGCGTGGAAATTTCTACGCAGGAACCGTAGTCAGGCGTGGCCTTACCCTCGAGGATACCTTTGATCTCGCGGAACTGACGGCGCACCTCCTCGACCATCTTCTGGGCGGCACGGCCCACGGCTTCCATCGTGAGGCCGCAGAACAGGAAGGCGGCCATGGCACCGATGAAAGCGCCCACGAGGACACGCGGGTTCATCAGGTTCACCTGGAAGTAGTTCATGAAGTCGGGGATGGTGGCTTGGGCGGCGGTGATGACCTCGCCCTTGAGGTTCGTAAGTGTAATTTCTGCCCGTTCCATCGCGATTTTTACCTCTTCGATGTACGAGGCCAACAGGGCCAGCGCGGTGAGGGCTGCAGAGCCGATGGCGAAGCCCTTGCCCGTGGCAGCGGTGGTGTTGCCGAGAGCGTCGAGGGCATCGGTGCGATGGCGTACTTCCTCGCCCAGCTCGCTCATCTCAGCATTGCCGCCGGCGTTGTCTGCAATGGGGCCATAGGCGTCGGTGGCCAGCGTGATACCGAGGGTGGAGAGCATACCTACGGCGGCGATGCCGATGCCGTAGAGGCCTTTGGACAGGGCTTCGGCACTCATGGCCATATCGAAGCCGTTGGCGCAGAGGTAGCTGAGCATGATGGCGATGCCGATGGTGACGACGGGGATGCAGGTGGAGATCATGCCCGTGCCGATACCTTTAATAATCACGGTGGCAGAGCCGGTCAGTCCGGCCTCAGAGATCTTCTGCGTGGGTTTGTAGGAGTGGCTGGTGTAGTATTCCGTGGCCTGACCGATGATGACACCGGCTGCGAGACCCGTGATGACGGAGAACGAGAGGCCCAGCCAGTTCTCGATGCCGAGGAGGTAGAGGATGGCGAAGGTGGCACCCGCGATGAGCAGGGCTGAGATGTTCGTGCCTACGGCCAGCGAGCGCAACAGGTCACGCATCGTGGCTCCCTCCTTCGTGCGGACGAGATAGATGCCGAAGATGCTGAGGAACACGCCCACAGCGGCAATCAGCATCGGCGCGATGACAGCCTTCATCTGCATCTCGCCGCTCATGGCAAAGGCCGTAGCGCCGAGGGCTGCGGTGGAGAGGATACTACCGCAGTAGCTCTCGTAGAGGTCGGCACCCATGCCGGCCACGTCGCCCACGTTGTCGCCCACATTATCAGCGATGGTAGCGGGGTTGCGGGGATCATCCTCGGGGATATCGGCTTCCACCTTACCCACGATATCAGCACCCACGTCGGCAGCCTTCGTGTAGATACCGCCGCCCACACGGGCAAACAGCGCCTGCGTGGAGGCACCCATGCCGAAGGTCAGCATCGTGGTGGTGATGGTGATGAGCGCCATCTGGTCGCCGTGATAGACGAAGGAGAGGGCAAAGAACCAACCGGCGATGTCCAGCAGACCAAGGCCCACCACGGTCAAGCCCATCACCGCACCACTTCGGAAGGCGATGCGCAGTCCGCCGTCCAGGCTCTTGCGGGCGGCGTTGGCGGTGCGGGCGCTGGCGTAGGTGGCGGTCTTCATGCCGAAGAAACCAGCGAGACCCGAGAAGAAACCACCCGTGATGAAGGCGAAGGGCACCCACGGGTTCTGCCATTTCAGCACGTAGGCCATGAAGGCGAAGAGGATGGCGAGCACCACAAAGACGATGGTGACCACCTTGTACTGCTGTTTCAAATAGGACATAGCGCCGCTACGCACGTAGCTGGCAATCTCACGCATGCGAGGCGTGCCCTCGTCCGCCGTCATCATCGAGCGGAAAAAATAGAAGGCCATACCGAGCGCCACCACAGAGGCGACAGGCACCAGCCAGAAAGCTAAGGGAAGATTCATGTTGGTTAATGGATTATGGTTTATAGTTCAAGGACGAATCTTTAATCTCTAATCTTTAATCTTTAATCTTACATTTCGTTTTCGTTAAGGTTGATTCGCCGACAAAAGTAGCAAAAGTGTGGTGACCAGACAAATTTTTCCTTAAAAATTGTATTCTTGAGGCAAGGATTCTATGCTTTCACACACTTTTTACTACCTTTGCGCCCGTAAACCTACGACAAAACATGGAAGAAAACATTGACAGACAGGTGCGTTGCACTTGGGTGGACTGGTTGCGCGTGGCAGCGTGCCTGATGGTGATGGTGGTGCACAGCACAGAACCGTTTTATCTGGGGGGCGAAGGCTCCCGTATCCTCACGCTGAGTGATGCCTACTGGGCGTCGTTCTTCGATTCCTTCGTGCGCGCGTGCGTTCCTTTGTTCATCGTTGCCTCCAGCTACCTGCAGTTCCCGCTGCACTATTCCACGGGCGAGTTCTTCCGCCGTCGGGCCGTGCGCATCCTCGTGCCCTTCGTCATCTGGACGTGCTTCTATGCCCTCGTATGGGGCGAGCCGGTGCAGAACTTCAAGGATCTGTTGCTGAACTTCAACTATGCTGCCGGGCACCTCTGGTTTGTCTATATGCTCTTGGGCCTCTACCTGCTGATGCCGCTGCTGTCGCCGTGGGCCGAGCGGGTGAGCCGCCGCGAGTTGGCCTGCTACCTCTTCCTATGCTTGCTCACCACCCTCATTCCCTTCGTGCGCGAATGGGCCTACGAGGGGGAGGTGCCCATCATCTTCGGCACCGCAGGGCTCCCCAACCCCGCACACTATCCGCTATGGGGCGAGGCCAGCTGGAACGGCTACGGCACCTTCTACTATTTCTGCGGTTTCATCGGCTATTTGCTGCTGGGATTATACTTGCGGCGGTTCGTGGGCGAGCTGTCGTGGCGGCGCACACTCCTCATAGGTTTCCCCTGCTGGCTCGCGGGCTTCGTCATCTGCTTCGGCGGCTTCCTGGCGCGCGTCTTCGCCACCTCCGCGACCTTCCCCATCGAGGGCAATGTGTCGTTGGCGGTGATATGGGAGACGCCTTGGTGCAACGACACCCTCGGCGTGGCGCTGATGACCATCGGATGGATACTGCTGTTCCGTAAGTTCACGTGGGACGGCCGCTTCTACCAGCGCGTCCTGCTGCCCATCTCACGGGCCAGCTACGGCATGTACCTCTGCCACCTGTATGTCCTCGTGCTGTTCTGCGGACTCTTCCTCGGCATCTTCCACACCGGTGCTGATGGCGTCCTTGGCATCTGGACGACACCCTTGGAGATCCTCCTCATCGCCCTCAGCACCTTCCTCACCACCGCCCTCGCCTGCACCCTCCTGCAGCGCATCCCTCGCTTCGGCAAGTGGCTCGTGGGCTGAGGTCTTATTTGCTGAAGTTGCGGGAGGCGAAGGGGAGGGCTATGCGGATGGCCTGATGCCAGTACTCCCAGTTGTGCACACCGTTGCGGATGCGCAACTCATCCTTGATACGTTTCTCGCGCATGAGCTGGTGCAGCTTCACGGAGAGGTCGAAGAGGAAATCGTCATCGCCGCAGTCGAAGAACCATTTCACCGTGCGCAGACGCTCCACCGTGGCAGCGTCTGCGTTCTCTATATACGCCAGTGCGGAATGGTTCTTCACGGCTTGGCTGACGAGATACACCTTATCATCAATGCCCTCCACGCGCTGCTTGCCGCCATCGCTGTCCAGCCAGCCGCTCATGCAGTAGCACGATGAGAACAGGTCGGGGTGGCGCTGCGCATAGACCGTGCTGCCGCCGCCGCCCATCGACAGACCCATGACGGCGCGATGGCCTTTGTCGCCGATGGCGCGGTATTTCTGTTCCACCTGCGGCATGAACTCCTGGAAGAAGAAGTCCTCGTAGTTCCAGCCCGGCATGTTGAAGTAGCCGTTCCACGTCTCCATCGTCCGTGGGCCGCCGGCGTTGGGCATCACGATGATCATCTCGCAGATCTCGCCGCTCTCAATCAGCTCGTCGGCGACCGTCTGCATCTGCCCCTTGTCGCGCCACGCCGTGTAGTCGTCGGTGAAGCCGTGAAGCAGATACACTACGGGGTAGCTCTTACCGCTCTCAGCAAAGCCGCTGGGCAGATAGATATTGTACTTGACAGTAGCGCCGAGCACCTGACTCTGCACGCTGTCGGTGATGACTCTGCCCGCTTGGGCCGTGACGCTTACCATCCAGGCAGCCATCACAAAAAGAAGGTGTTTCATTGTTGTTTGTATAATGATAGTGTCAGCATTTATTCGGACGCAAACATACAACAAAAATCTCATGCGGCAGTGAAGTCGCATGAGATTTCTTTGTTGAAATCGGTATTTTTAACAGTATGCCCTTGGTGGGGTAGTTATGGGTGCGTCAGAATCCAATCCTGCGGGAGGGGGCTTGACCGTCCAGACGTTCGGCATTGCAGTAGGTGGTGAGCTGGCTGAGGCTGTTGCTCTCTTCACCATGCAAGATGGCGTTGATGGTGGCCTTGCGACTGATGTTCTCAATCTGTCCGCCGCTGAAGTCGTAGCCGGTGGCGAGGATGTGGGCGTCGGCATCGCTGAGCGTGGGCATCATCGATTGCCAGAGGCGCTGGCGCACGGTGGCGTCGGGCTTCTCGAACTTGATTTTATAGAGGAAGCGGCGCTCGAAGGCGCTGTCCAGATTCTGCGTCAGGTTCGTGGTGGCTATCATGATGCCGTCCAGCGTCTCCATCTCCTGCAGGATGATGTTCTGGATGGAGTTCTCCATCTTATCTACAGCGCTCTGTGCTCCCTGCTTGCGGATGCCGATGATGGCATCAGCTTCGTTGAACAATAGGATTGGCGCGGCCCCGCATTTTCCATTTTCCATTGTCAATTTTCCATTATCGTTCGCTCTGCGAACGAGTTCTCTGTAGCGGTCGAACAGCGCCTTGATGTTCTTCTCAGAGTCGCCCACCCATTTACTCTTGATTTGTGGCACATCTACAATCATGATGTCACGTCCCGTCTCGCGTGCCAGCTGGTAGGCTGTCTCTGTCTTGCCTGTGCCGGGGCCACCATAGAACAGGCAGGCGAAACCGGTGCGGAAGCCTGTCTTCTGCATCCGCTCGCGTATCTCATTGTATTTCTCGGGCGCGAGGAACGACTGCAGCTCAGTCACCTGTTTCCGGTTCTCTTCGACATAAAACATCTCTTTCGCCTTCAGGTCCTTGGCCTTGATGACATCTGCCAGCTTCTCTTCGCTGGTGTTGATCTTCATCTCGGCCAGCAGCGTGCGCTTGGTCTGCTCGGTGAGTTTGTAGCGGCTGGTGTCGGCGATGCCGTCTTCGCAACGGTGCTCGATGAGCTTTTTCTGCATCAGCGGGTGCTCGCCGCTTCGCAGAAGCCCTTTGGCATTGATGAAAGCGGGAGAGTTGACGAAGCAGTCCTCCATCTGCCCGAAGCGGATGTCGTCATCGTCCTTGTTCACCAATCGGTGGCAGAAGAACAGCAGCAGCAATTTATCCTGCGGCGAGAGACGGCTGAGTTCTTTGACCTGCTTGGCGAAAGACACCTGAGGATTATCTTTGAAGAGCGCGTTGATTTCTCTGATGAGGTCATTGGGCGTGATGGCGTCGTCGTCCAGATCCTCGAACAACTCGTTAAGCACTTCGAAGAGGCTTGCGCAGTCCAAACCAGTGCGTGCCGGCAACTCATACACCTCGTTGTGCTTCAGGGCTTTGATGACGGGCTGTGGGATGTCGAACTCGTCTTCATCTTTCGCATCGCGGTAGCGCAGCAGGCGGCGGCGCACCAGCGCATCGATGTCCTCGGCATAGCTCAAGA
>Ga0310691_10001572_pt1 | contig 34479 bp, 39 predicted proteins | sample 176DNAGHGlowgp2_FD_203887 | JGI IMG/M metagenome (GOLD analysis project Ga0310691, IMG submission 203887) | Sheep rumen microbial communities from Palmerston North, Manawatu-Wanganui, New Zealand - 1766 DNA GHGlow gp2 (v2) (version 2) | ecosystem: Host-associated > Mammals > Digestive system >... | reverse complement strand
ATCTACTTCGTCATTTAATCGTTAAAGTAGAAGAATAATTTAAATAAAAGGAGATTTATTTATGAATAAAGTAGTATTAATAGGAAGATTAACAAGGGATCCTGAATTAAGATATACTGGTAGTAATACACCAGTAGCAACATTTTCACTAGCTGTTAATAGAAACTTCCAAAACCAAAATGGTGAAAGAGAAGCAGATTTTATTAACATCGTTGTTTGGAGAAAACAAGCAGAAAATGTTAAAAACTTTTTAACTCAAGGTAGTCAAGTAGCTGTTGAAGGAAGAATTCAAACAAGAACATATGATGATCAAAATGGTCAAAAGAGATATATTACAGAAGTAGTTGCTGATAACGTTGAATTTTTAGGATCAAAAGCTTCCTCAAATAATTCTAATAATACAAGTGGTTCAAGCAAAAATGCTGAACCTACACCTTATGATTTTGGTGATATGCCAGAACCTAAAGGTACAGATGTAGATAGTAATCCATTTGCTGATTTTGGTTCAAGTATCGAAATTAGTGATGATGAATTACCATTCTAATAAAATAGAAGGAGGATAATTATGGCAGAATTCACACGTAGAAAGAAAAAAGTATGTGCAATGTGTGCTGGACATCCATTAGATTATAAAGATGTTGAAACACTTAGAAAATATACAAATGAAAAAGGTAAAATAGTTCCAAGAAGAGTTACTGGTACTTGTGCAAAACATCAAAGAGTTGTTTCTAAACAAGTTAAAAGAGCTAGAGCTATTGCTTTAATGCCTTATGCAAGATAAGAAGTAGAAATACTTCTTTTTTTATTGACGTAAAGAAAAAAATAATTTTAAAGAAAACTACCACCTGTGGAAAAAAGTATGCTACAATAAAATTGTCTAAAAGATATATTGATAAAACCGACCAAGGAAATAATAAGGGAATTCAAATCATCAATCGGTGTTGAAAGCCTTCCATAGAGTAGGAATCCTAAAGATTGAGCGCGAACAACCACCTGCACATAGCGGGTTTTATAGAATAATGTTTTAGACTTTTTATTGTGGAAAAATATAAGGAAAAGTAATAAAATACTTTTCCTTTTCAAATGGCTATATTTATTATATAATAAATATAGAACTAAAAGGAGGCCCCTATGAGTATAATAAGTGAAAGAAGAAAAATAAATAAATGTATTAGAAAAAGTAAAACTATATTCTTGATGGCTCATAGAAACTTGGATTTAGATGCCCTAGGAAGTTCTATAGGTATGTTAAAATTCCTAGAAAAAAGAAGAAAACAAGTATATTTAATAATAGATGACAGAATCCATGAAGCTGGAGTAGAAAAAGTTTTAAGAGAATTAGAAGGATGCTTAAATATCGTTAGAAGTGATAATTTAGATGATTATTTAAACGAAAAAAGTAATAAAAACCTACTTATAATTCTAGATACAAATAAACAAGAATTAGTTCAAAGTGAAAAAGCATTAAAGAAAATAGAAAATAAATTAGTAATAGATCATCATGATTTAGGAAGAACTACTATTAAGAATGCTACATTAGTAATTGATAATAAAATATCTTCTACTTGCGAAATGATTACAAATTTAATAGAATATTATGACATAGATATTGATTCATACTATGCAACAATACTTCTAGCAGGAATTGTATTAGATACAAATAACTACACGTTAAATACAATGGCTGAAACATTCTACACTTCATATTACTTAACAAGTTTAGGTGCAAGTGCCAAAAAAGTACAATATCTATTAAAACAAGATATTAATGAGTATGCAGAAAGACAAAAATTATTATCGTCAATTGAAACAATCAATGATAAGATAGCAATTACTAAAGCTACACCATATGCTCATTATAGAAGAGAAGAACTTGCAAAAGTTGCAGATACATTACTATTCTTTAATAACATTGAAGCATCATTTGTAATAGGACATATTAATAAAGATGTTATTGGATTAAGCGCAAGAAGCTTAGGCGGGTACGATATAAGTAAAATATTAGAAAAACTAGGTGGCGGAGGAGACTCATACACAGGAGCTGCTAAGTTTGAAAATACGACAATTAGTAATGTAGAAAAAGAATTAAAAAGAATAATCAAAGAAGAAAGCGAAGGCGAATAATATGGAAGTAATTTTTATCAAAGATTTAAGAAATCAAGGTAAAAAGGGGCAAATTAAAAACGTAAAAGATGGTTACGCAGAAAACTTCCTAATTAAAAATGGTTATGCAGTATTAAAAACAAAAGAAAATCTAGCTAAATTAAATCATGAATTGAAAAAGAAAGAAGAACTAGATCAAGAAAATAAGAACACCGCCGAAGAATTAAAAAAGAAATTAGACAAAGAAACAATAGAATTTAAAGTAAAAACCGGAGAAGGAGATAAAGTCTTCGGAAGTATTAGTATTAAACAAATAAAAGATGAGTTAGAAAAAAAGGGATATAAAATAGAAAAAAGTATGATTGAACATACTACTATATCTTCATTAGGATTTCATAATGTTGATATTAATCTATATGCAAATATAAAAGCAACAATAAAAGTACATGTAGTAAAGTAGAGGTGATAACATGCCAACTAGATCATTACCAAATAATATAGAAGCAGAAGAATCGGTGTTAGGTGCTTGTTTCCTTTCTAAATATGCTTTAGAAAAAGCAATAGAAAACTTAACCCCAGAAACTTTCTATAACGATAAAAATGCTAAGATATTTGAAGCAATGGCAACTTTATCAGAACAAAAAACACCAATTGATATTACAACAGTAACTAGTTATCTAAAAAAGAATAACAAATTAAATGAAGTAGGAGGAGTAGAATACCTAACAGAAGTATTAAACTATGTACCTACTGCATCTAATATTGATTACTATATAAAAAGTGTAGAAGAATCTGCTTTACTTAGAAATTTAATAGCAACAGCCGAAGAAATAGCACAAGAAGGTTATAATACAGATGAAACAGTAAATGAAATATTAGATAATTCAGAAAAGAAAATACTTAGTATTGTTAAAAATAGAAAATCAAGTGAATTTAGATCAATCAAAGATGTTCTAGCAAAAGCAGAATCAGACTTAGAAAGATTATCAGAAAATAAAGGTGAAATTACTGGACTTTCTACAGGATGGTATGACTTAGATAGAATTACTACAGGTCTTCATCCTAATGAATTCATAATTATTGCAGCACGTCCTGCCATGGGTAAAACTGCATTTGCACTAAACTTAGCAACTCATGTAGCTATGACACAAGATAAATCAGTGGCTTTATTTAACTTGGAAATGAGCGCTGAACAATTAGCAATGAGAATTTTAGGTTCTTTAGGTCAAATAGATGGATTCAAATTAAGAACAGGAAATCTTTTAAATCAAGATTGGAAAAGAATTAACGAAGCAGTATCTCAATTATCTAATACTAATCTAGTTATTGATGATACTCCAGGTATTACTATTGGTGAAATAAGAGCAAAATGTAGAAGATTAGCATCATCAGAACAAGGGCTTTCATTAGTAGTAATCGACTACTTACAATTAATTTCAGGTGGTAAAAACTATGGAGCCAATCGTCAACAAGAAGTTTCTGATATATCACGTAGCCTAAAAACTTTAGCTATGGAATTAGGTGTTCCAGTAATAGCTTTAGCTCAGTTATCTCGTGGAGTAGAAGCTCGTGAAGATAAACGACCAATTATGAGTGATTTACGTGAATCAGGATCAATTGAACAAGATGCCGATATTGTAATGTTCCTATATAGAGATGATTACTACAGAAAAGAAGCAAGAACAGAAGACAATACAAGCTTAAGTGAATTAATTATAGGAAAACATCGTAATGGACCAACTGCTACAATTGAATTGTTATTTAAGAAGAATACTTCAACGTTTGTTAACTTAAGAAAGGATAGAAATGAGGGGACGCCTAGTGAATAAGAAGTATAAATTACTAGTGTTAATAACTATTCTTCTAACCACAATATTTACTACAGGATTTACTAATATTAATAAAAATCCAAAAACAGTATATAGAGTGTATTTAGAAGGTAAGTCTTTAGGAATTATTGAATCAAAAAAATCATTTGAAAACTATATTGATAAAAAACAAAATGAAATAAAAGAAAAATATCAAGTAGATAAAGTATATACACCACAAGAATTAGATATAGTAAAAGAAATAACTTTTGAAAATGATATAAAAACAAATAAAGAAATATATAACAAAATAAAGAATATATCATCATTCATGATAGATGGTTATGTAGTTAAAATAAAAGGTTTAGATACAAAAGATGAAACAAATGGTAAAACTATTAAAGGTAAAAACCAATACATCTACGTATTAGACAAAAAAGTGTTCACAGATTCTGTTGAAAAAACAGTAAAATCATTCATTAAAGAAGAAGACTATAATAACTACGCTAATAATACCCAAAAAGAAATAAAAGATACAGGTACAATTATTGATAATATTTATTTAAAAAATAAAATAACTATTAAAAAAGACAAAATACCAGTAAACAAAACAATATATTTAAAAGAAGAAGATTTAAGTAAGTATCTATTATTTGGTACTACAGAAGATCAATCAAAATACACAATTAAAGATGGAGATGCTATTTATGATGTGGCCTTCAATAATAAAATATCTATTGAAGAATTCTTAGTAGCAAATCCAGAATTAACAGAAAAAAGTTTATTATATCCAGGTCAAGTCGTTACAATAGGTATATTGAAACCACAAATAAGTGTAGTAGAAGAAGATCATGTAGTAAAAGATGAAGAAGTAAAATATACTACAAAAACAGAAGAAGATCCAAATCAATATACAAATTATAGAGTTGTAAAACAAGCTGGAGAAAATGGTTTAAACAGAGTAACACAAAAGATAGAAAAGGTAAATGGAGAAACAACATCTATCGTTACTATAACAGGAGAGACACAAGTATTAAAAGTGCCAGTAGAAGAGGTAGTTGTTAAAGGTACAAAACAACCAGCATATACAGGAGGTTATGGAAACTTAATAGTAACAAAAGGTATGTTTGGATGGCCTGCATCATGTTCATCAGTATCATCTGGATTTGGATGGCGTTGGGGAACACTACACGATGGTATGGATATTGCCGGATGTGGATATGGTTCAAATATATTCTCAATTGAATCAGGAACAGTAGTAGCTTCAGGATATAGATACGATAATGGACAATATATCACAATAAGACATGATAATGGCTACTATGCAATTTATGCTCACTTATGTAATGGTTGTAGATATGTCAATGTTGGAGATAGAGTAAAAAGAGGACAAGTAATCGGTGGAATGGGACAAACCGGTTTCGCAACAGGTGTTCACTTACATATTGGTATTTGGACAGGAATGCCATATTATGGAGGAACTGCTCTTAACCCAGCAATGTTCTACTAATGAAGATTAAAACATTATCAAGTGGTTCAAAAGGAAATTGTTCAATTGTGTTATGTGATAATACAAATATAATTATAGATATGGGAATTTCCTACTTAACTTTAAAAAGAAGTTTAGAAGAAAATTCCCTTTCTTTTTCAGATTTTCAAGGAATATTAATAACACATTGTCATAAAGACCACACAAACGGGCTATCTACATTAATAAATAAAACAAAATTAAATGTATATATTCCAGAAGAAATGTATGATAGCTTAAAAGAATATGTCCCAAAATCAAGATGTGTATTTGTAGATGATAATTTTACTATAAATGACGTATCTATAGAATTAATACATACATCACATGATGCCCCTTCATCAGTAGGTTATATCATAGATTATAATGAAAGAAGTCTAGTATATGTTACAGATACTGGCTATATAAATAGAAAATATCTCAATAGAATGATAAATAAAAACCTCTATTTAATAGAGAGTAATCATGATGAAGTAATGTTAATGGATGGACCATATCCAAGATTTTTAAAAGAAAGAGTTATCTCAGATAAAGGTCATTTATCTAATAGTACTACATCAAAATATTTAAAGAAGATAATAGGGGAAAATACAAAAACTATTATTTTAGCTCACTTAAGTGAAACAAATAATACAGAAGAAAAAGCTCTAGAAGCTATTTCTAAAGAAGAATTGCCTAAAAATATAAAAGTATTAATCGCAAGACAATATGAAGAAAGTGAAATGATAGAAGTATGATAAAAATAATCACAGTAGGTTCTATTAAAGAAAAATATCTAAAAGACGCTATAGAAGAATATACAAAGAGATTATCTAAGTATACTAATATAGAAATAATAGAAGTAAAAGATGAAGGATTAGTAGAACCTCAAAAAGCGATTATATTAGAAGAAGAAAAGATATTAAAACATATAAATGAAAAAGATTATCTAGTAACTCTAGAAATAGAAGGTAAAGAATTTACTAGCGAAGAGTTTGCAGAAAAGATAGATAAGATTCAATTAGAAGCAAGCAATATTACATTTATAATTGGAGGAAGTTATGGATTGTCTCAAAGTATAAAAGACAAATCAAGATTACACTTATCTTTTTCCAAAATGACTTTTCCACATCAACTATTCAGAGTCCTTCTTTTAGAACAAATTTATCGTGCTTTTAAAATTAATAATAATGAAAGTTATCATAAGTAGGTGATAAAGTGATAGGAAATAAATGGGATGAAGTATTAAAGGATGAATTTAAAAAAGAATATTTTACTAATCTAATGGATTTTGTAAAAAATGAGTATAAATCAAAAACAATTTATCCTAAACAAAATGAAGTATTTAATGCATTTAGATATACTGATTTTGATAATGTAAAAGTAGTTATTCTAGGACAAGATCCATACCATGGACCTAATCAAGCAGAGGGATTATCATTCTCAGTATCTAATGAAGTATTAAAACCACCATCATTAAAAAATATCTTTAAAGAGCTAGAAAGTGATTTGAAAATACCATTTCCGGAAGTTAACTCACTTAAACCATGGGCAAAACAAGGTGTGTTATTATTAAATGCAGTACTCACAGTAGAGGAACATAAACCAACTTCCCATAAGGATAAGGGTTGGGAAATATTCACTGATGATATTATAAAAATTTTAAATAAAAGAGATACACCTACAGTATTTATACTATGGGGTGCTTATGCAAGAGATAAGAAAAACTTAATTACTAATCCAAAACATTTAGTAATAGAATCTGCACATCCATCCCCATTTTCTGCAAGAAATGGATTCTTTGGAAGTAAGCCTTTCTCAAAGACAAATGAATTCTTAAAGAAAAATAATATAAAAGAAATAGATTGGAAAGTAGAATGAAAAAAATATCCACATAAATTGTGGATATTTTATTTTTCTAAAAACCATGGCTACCGAAGGAACCGCCTCCGCCGCCGCCTCCGCCTCCACCAGAAGATCCACTAGATCCACTTGATTGAGGACTATATACTCTATGTTGACCAGTTTTAACTGCAGATGTCTCACCAATTTCAAATGATATATTACAATTCTTAACAATTTCACGATATGTAGCTTTTTTAATCTTAGATTTAACCATTACGAATACAAATCCAAAGAATAAGGCTAACGTTAACGCAATGAATATATTACTTGTATATCTCATTGGCTCAGCAATCTTACCACCATTAAGTACTGTATACATTTGACTAAATGCTAAATCTGCACATCCGTAGTAATCACCATTAGAAGCATATCTATAAACATTATCTGTAATAGAGTTTGCTTTAGAACTTGTGATTATATGTTGATTAGCACCATCACTATATAAACCAAGTTGACGTGTACTCATTTCTATTACAAATAAACTACCATTTTGAGTACCATATCTTTGTCTATAGTAATCTTGGCATAATCCTCTAAATGAACTGTAACTAGTTCTCATAGTAACGAAACCAGCATTACCATATTCAGTTAAAGTTTTTAATCTTTCTAGTAATTGTTTTTCTTGCTCTGTTGTTATTAGGTCTTGTCCATCATCGATAAATGCAACAAAACCAGTTTTTTCATTCTTATAGTAATTAATGCCTTCATTTTCTTCATATTTAATATCTTCCTTATCATAAGGTTGATAATTATATGAATAATTTGAAATATCAGAACTATTATTATTTTCTTCTCCTGTCTCGGTTACTGTAAAATCATCTATTGAATAAGTTTGTTCTTCATCAATAGCATATACATTTCTAACACTAAGTAGTAATGAAAGGATAAGTACCATAATTAAATATTTCTTATTCACTTTCATCACCTCCTCTTTTTTCTAATTGAGGAATTGGTCTAGAAACTAATTGATTATGTATCTTAACTAAATCAAAGAATGACCAAATGATTAACACTAATCCAATAATTGCACCTATATAATGAATAGAATCTTGTATTGGATTAAATAGAATAATTATACCGGAAATAATCATCGCAATTAAATATTTAACCCAGTATTTGGCAGAAACTTTATATTTTTTATATTTCTTACGTATAATAGGTTTACCAGTTTCACCATCAAACTTAGGAAGTAAGCTAGAAAAACCTTTATCATCATATCTTCCTTCACGCTCATTACATTTACTAATTTGATTTGCACATATAATCCAAGCAATTATTGCCATAATAAGAGTAAATATATTGACCATATTAGGAATAATTACTGGCAATACATTTAATATAAAGAATATTGGTATCGTAAGTAATAATGAGAATACTAAATACTTACCAAAACTAATAGGAACATCAGCAGCAACTTTACCTGTTTGACCATTAATAACTGCGTAATGTAAATGTTTTCCATCTTTAGATTTAGAAGCTAAGAAGTACATTGGGAATAATCCAACTTTTCTTTCACTAGCACCAAATCCAACAGTAGGATTATTACATCCATATTTAGAGAATATTTTTTCTTTACTTAAGAATCTAGTAGAATCTTGACTACCAATATGACATGCATCATGGGCATATGTATCAATATCTACATCTCTACTATCAGCATAGTATCCAGGTAAATAGTTTGGATTAAATTCTTCAGCTTCCTTACAATTGAATGGAACAGCCTGACTATATTTGTCATAGAATTTAGATAATAAATCGAATGATATTCCATCATATGAAGCATCAACTCTAGCATGTATATCATAATCATCGTAATATACATAATCACCACTTCTATGACTGTATTTCTTACCTCTATTAGTAGAATCACCATGATAATCTAATCTATATATACCATATGGCATATATATACCTCTAAATTTCTTAACATTCATATCTGATTTTAAATAACCAGGTGCAAATAAGAAACTAGATAATTTCTTTTTATAATTATTAATACATTCTTCTTGTGTTTTAGAAAAAGGAATAATTAAGTCAGGTGCAGTTTGAGTAAACATTTTATCTTCTGCAATATTTTGTGAACCACAGTAACTACAAAAAGTAACAGCTGTTTCATCAAAAGTTAATAGTGTAGCTCCACATTGAGTACAACTATATCCCATACCTTTAAATACATTTTCCTTTTTCTTAGAAGTTTTAACTTTTGTTTCTAGTTCTTTTGGATTAAAGTCACTACCACAGTAATCACAATGAACCAAACTCTTGCGGGCATCATATTTAAACTCAGCACCGCAATGTGGACATTTTGCCATTATTTATACCTCCGTTTGTTTATTTTTGTGCTTGAACAGCAGTTATTGCAACAACACCAACTATTTCATCAACACTAGAACCTCTAGATAAATCATTAACAGGTGCTGCCATACCTTGTGTAATAGGACCATATGCCTTAGCATGAGCAAATCTCTCGACTAACTTGTAACCAATATTCCCAGCATCAATATTAGGGAAGATTAATACATTGGCATGCCCTGCAACATTACTATTAGGTGCCTTTCTAGTTGCTACTTCAGGAATGATAGCTGCATCTAATTGTAATTCACCATCTAATCTTAAATTAGGATAATCTCTTTTAGCAATATTAGCAGCTTGAACAACTTTATCAACATACTCGCTCTTTGCACTACCTTTAGTAGAATATGAAAGCATTGCCACAATTGGGTCATCTTCAACTAAATAATCAAAACTTTCTGCACTCATTTCAGCAATATGTGCAAGCTCTTCTACTGTAGGATATTCAACTAATCCACTATCAGAGAAGATAAGTATTCCATCATCTCCAAACTCATTATTAACTGTTTCCATAATAAAGAAAGAAGAAACAAAATTATACTTAGGATCACTCTTAATAATTTGTAATGCTGGTCTTAAAGTATTAGAAGTAGAATGACATGCACCACTAACTATACCATCAGCACGACCTGTCTTAACTAGCATACATGCAAAATACATATAATCTTCAATTAATAATTTTTTAGCCTCATCCAAAGTCATACCTTTTTCTTTTCTAAGCTCATATAAACCATTAGCCAATTCATCAGTAAAGAAATAAGTAACAGGATCAATAAACATAGCTTTAGAAACATCAAAACTACTATCTATCTTATTCTTATCTCCAATAATTATAATATTACAAATATCTTCTTCTAATAATTTAGAAGCAGCTTCTATTACTCTTGAATCCATTGATTCAGGTAATATAATAGTTTTTTTATCTAATTTAGCTCTTTCCTTAATACTTTCAATAAAACTCATAATACCGACCACCTATTTTTCATTTAATATTTCAAATATTTCTCTTTTTTCATTATTATAAAAATCTAATTTTTTATATCTCTTAAATACAGCAATTATACTAGAAGGAAAAGTAACTACTAATTTATTAAAATCAACAACTGTATCATTATAAAATTTAATAGCTCCAATAATATCTTCTTCATTATCATTTAACTCATCTAATATCTTAAGTAAAGGTTCACTTTTATATAATTTTTCATGTTCATCCATTGCTTTAAATAATTCATTATATATTTTCTTCAAAGTAATATGCATTTCTAAATTAGTTAATTCTTCAGGAATATTATCTAAATCTTCCATAAATTCCTTAGTTCTTAAAGCTTTTTTAACAATAGGTCTAGTCCTTTGAAGTAATTCTAACTTGTTTTTAAGATATAATTCTATATCTTGTTCTGCTTTCTCTATTTTTATATTTGCTAATTCAAATCTATTGTTATATATAACTACTATAAATGAAATTAATGATATAACAACAATAACCCCTATAATTATTTCTAACATAATATCACATCCTAGATAAATTATATCAAAATGCAAGTAAACAAACAAGATTTATAAGGCATAAAAAAACTAAAAACAAAGTTTTAGTTTCCATCAATCTCATCAAAAGTAGGATCGGTACTTTTAGGTTCAGTTCCTTTTAAGAAATATACTAGTTTAGTATTCTTACTAGGATCCTCACTAGGCTTACCAGAAATAGGTTCTACAAGAGTACCGACCACATTTTTAGGCTTTTCATACCAACCATCTTCTTCAGATATATCTTTTTCTATTTCTTCCATAGTTTTATACCATATATTTTGTGCGTATTTATAATCTTTTGTAGTTAATTCTTTATTATTATCATGCCCAACCCATACAGCACAAAGAACATTTTTATTAAATCCTATATTCCAATTATCAGTACTAGTAGTACCACTTTTTAATGCATATTTATGTTTCAACTTACCAGATAATGATATAGCTGTAGGATAATTATAATCAACATATAAAGGATCATATGTAGCTGTAAGTAAATTATTAAGAATAAATACTAAACTAGGATTTAATACCAATTCCTTATCATCAGTACATTTATATAAAGTATTACCATTACCATCAACAACCTTAGTTATAAAATGAGGAGTAACTTTAAAACCAAGATTAGCAAAAGAAGAGTATCCTCTAGCCATATTAAGAATACTAATTTCATTAGTACCTAATGGTAAAGAAGGAATACTTTCTAACCTTTCAGTAATTCCAACTCTTTTAGCTACATTTATTAAAGCATCATATCCTAAAAACATATGGGTCTTAACTGCATATATATTTTCGCTATAAGCAATTGCTGTAGCCATAGAAATAGGTTTATTGCCATACTTTTCATTATAATTCACAGGAGAATAAGTTTTATTGTCTTCTATAGGAAAAGTAGTAGGTTCAGATAAAAATTCACTAGAACCTGTGAACCCATTTTCCAAAGCTGCATAATATAAATAAGGTTTCATAGTTGAACCAACCTGTCTTTTTGAAGATAAAACTCTATTATAGGAAGACTTATTATAATCCCTTCCACCTATTAAGGCTAACACCGCGCCATCATTAGGGTCCATTACTACACTAGAAGTCTCTAATGAATCCTCATCACCAAAAACATCTTTTATATTTTTCTCAAGAATACTTTGACTATTATAATCCAAAGTAGTATAAATCTTAAGCCCATTAACATCTCCATAATTATTAGGAATAGTATTAATAGTTTTTAATTCACTCATAACGGCATCTTGAAAATAATTAATACTAGATAAATCTTCATTTTCACTATATCCTATTATATTTAATTCTTCATTATAAGCGCTATCCTTCTCGTAAGAAGTGATTATATTATTTTTAACCAAAGTATTAAGTACGTATAATTGTCTTCTTTTAGCTTCATCATAATTATTGATTGGGTCATAAGAACTAGGCGCTTTAGGAATGGCTGTAAGTAAACTAGCTTCCGCAAGATCTAAATCCTTCGCATCTTTACCAAAATAAAACTTAGAAGCATTTTCTATCCCATATTTACCATGCCCATAATTAATTGTATTTAAATAACCCTCAAGTATTTCTTCTTTACTATAATGAGCTTCTATTCTAAGTGTATACCACATTTCATCCCATTTTCTCTTCCAAGTCTTATCAAAATCTAAAAATAAATTCTTCGCATACTGTTGTGTAATAGTAGAAGCCCCTTGATCCATACTACCACTCTTTAAATTATTAATTAACGCTTTTCCAATTCTTAAAAAATCAAACCCGAAATGTTTATAAAAATTCTTATCTTCAGTATATACAGTACTATCTATTAAATAAGAGCTAATCTCATCTAATTCAACCCATTCCTTCTTTTCACTACCCTTAAATACAACATTATTATCTCTATCATATAAAGTAATATTATTAGCACTATTAATAGTAATTTTAGGAGAAAATTTCACATATAATACTATTCCAATTAAACTCAAAATAAAAATAATTATAAAGAATTTAATAATTTTTTTAATTTTCATAAGACCTCCTTCACTATTAGTATTAAAAATAAAAGAAAAATTATGTATGAAAATATATAATAATATGTTATAATCAATACAGATTTTTAAGTGGGTGATATTATGCCTAAAATTAAAGTAAGAATAGACAATACAGAAAATATAGTAGACTATACAATTGACTCTGAAGTAATTAATTATAAAGAAATAGATAATACAGTAGTTTATTATGATTTAAAAAACAATATACTAATAAGAGATAATGATGATCTTCATATGATATATGATTTTAATAATAAGAAAGGTACTATTCTTATTAAAGAAATGGATAGAAAATTAGAATTATCTATAGAAAATATTGATATAGAAAGAAATAAAAATAACGTAAGAGTTAGTTATATTATAGAAAATAATGACTTTTTATATGAATTGGAGGAATTATAATGAGTATCCTAAAAGAATTAGAAAATAGTTTAAAAGAAATAATAACTAAAGCTGGCTATGTGGAAGAAAATATAGCTTTAGAACCATCAAATAGAAGAGATCTAGGAGAATACCAATTAAATGATGCTATGCAATTAGTAAGAACTTATCATACTAATCCTAGAGAAATTGCAGAAAATATCGTAAAAGAATTAGAAAAAGATCCAAGATTTACAAATATTAATATCGCAGGACCTGGATTTATAAATTTTAGTTTATCTAATGAATATACCTACAGTTTCTTAAATAAAATTAATGAAGATATCTATAATAATATAGATAAGAAATCTCCTAAGAAAATAGTAATAGACTATGGTGGAGCCAATGTATCTAAAGCGCTACATGTAGGACATTTAAGAAGTGCTAATATTGGAGAAGCATTAAAAAGATTAGCAAAATTACTAGGATATGATGCTTTAGGAGATGCACATTTAGGAGATTACGGAAGACCCCTAGGTTTAGTAATTAAAGAAATAAAAGAAGAGTATCCTGATTTACCTTATTTTGATTCAAATTATGAAGGTGACTATAGTGAAGTAACTCTTCCTATCACAAATGCAGATTTAGAAAGAATTTATCCATTAGCTTCTAATAAATCAAAAGAAGATGAAGAATATTTAGAGGATGCTAGAGATATAACTATGAAATTCCAATCTAAAGAAAAAGGTTATTATGAATTATGGAAGAAAATAGTAGAAATATCTAAAGAAGATATTAAAAATACATATGATTCATTAAATACTAGCTTTGAAATATGGAATGGTGAATCAGATGAAATGGAATTCTTTGATGAATTATATAAAATATATGAAGAAAAAGGCCTTATTACTGAAAGTGAAGGGGCTAAAGTAATAGATGTATCAAAAGAAGATGATAATTCACCAATGCCACCATTAATGATGGTAAAGACAAATGGTACTATGTCATATGATTCTACTGATTTAGCTGCTATTTTAGAAAGAAAAGTAAACTTTAATCCAGATGAAATATGGTATGTAGTAGATGGAAGACAATCTCTTCACTTTGAACAAGTATTCCGTGCAGCTCGCAAAGGAAACATCATAGGAGAAGATGTAGTATTAGACCATATAGGTTTTGGTACAATGAATGGCCAAGACGGAAAACCATTTAAAACAAGAGATGGCGGAGTAATGTCTCTTAAAAATCTAATAGAATTAGTAAATAATGAAACTTATAAAAGAATAAATAATGAAAGTATTACTGAAGAGGAAAAGAAAGAAATATCTAAAGTAGTAGGATTAGCTGCTTTAAAATATGCTGACCTTTTACCATATAGAGGTACAGATTATATATTTGAAATAGAAAAATTTGCTGATTTAGAGGGAAAGACTGGTCCATATCTACTTTATTCAACAATAAGAATGAAATCATTATTAAATAAAGCTAACTATGTTTCAGGTACTATTACTAAATTAAAAGGAGAATCTGAAAAGGATATAGCCTTAACTTTATTAGAATTACCTAACGTATTAGATAGATCATTAAATACTAAAACATTAAATGAAATCGCAGAATATCTATATAAATTAACTTCTCAATATAATAAATTCTATGCTGATAATAAAGTATTAATAGAAGAAGATATAGAATTAAAAACTAGTTGGTTAACTCTAACTAATATAGTTTATAAAGTTAATTTAATGCTTTTAGATACTTTAGGTATTAAAGTACCTAACAAAATGTAAAAAAATGCTTGATTATATATAATATATATGTTATAAAATTATTGGTAATTTTATTGCCACGTAGGAGGTCTACATATGAGTTTAAAAACAATGAAAAAAGATGAATTAGAATTAATGTCTAATAAAGACATTGCTTATATGATTTTAGAAGAATCAAAAAGAAAGTTAAATACAGCTGACTTATTCAAAAAAATCATTAAACTTTTGGAATTACCTGAAAGTACATTTGAAAAGAAAATAGCTGATTTCTATACAGCATTATCAACTGATAAAAGATTTATCTTATTAGATAATGGCAAATGGGACTTAAGAAGTAACCATACATCAGATAAAGTAATTAAAGTATCAGACGAAGATGATGAAGAGTCTGAAGATGAAGAAAATGAAAATGAAGAAGAACTAGACGAAGATGAATTAGATGAAGATAGCTACGATGATACAGATGATACTGATTATGATGATGATACTAATGAAGAATTAAAAGACTTAGTAGTTATTGATGAAGATGAATTAGAACTAGAAGAATAATCTAGTTTTTTTCATAATATATGATATAATAAGACTGTCCAAGAAAGAGGGTTAAAATATGATAGAAAGATTAGAAGCAACATTAGAAAAATATAATCATCTACAAGAAGAACTAGCAAAACCTGAAGTATTAAGTGATATTAAATTAACTAGACAATATTCTAAAGAAATGTCTGATTTAGAAGATATAGTTAATTGTTATAAAAAATATAAAAAGGTTCTAGAAGGTATTGAAGATGCTAAAGAAATGGTAAATGACTCTGAATTAGGAGAAATGGCTAAAGAAGAATTAAAAGATTTAGAAGAACAAAAAACTAAATTAGATTCTGAATTAGAAGTACTTTTAATACCTAAAGATCCTAATGATAGTAAAAATATTATTATGGAAATAAGAGGAGCAGCTGGTGGAGATGAAGCTAATATCTTCGCAGGAGACTTATTTAGAATGTACACTAGATACGCAGAAAAACAAGGTTTCTCATATGAAGTATATAATAGTGTAGAAGGTACTGCAGGAGGATTTGCTCAAATAGAATTCATTATTAAAGGTAAAGGAGCATATTCTCTATTAAAGTATGAGAGTGGATCTCATCGTGTACAAAGAGTACCAGTAACAGAATCAAATGGTAGACTACAAACATCAACTGCTACAGTACTTGTAATGCCTGAAGCAGACGACGATATCGAAATTGAAATCAATCCAAATGATATAAGAGTAGATATTTATAGATCAAGCGGTTGCGGTGGACAAGGAGTTAACACAACAGACTCAGCTGTTAGAATTACTCACTTACCTACAGGACTTGTTGTAACTTGCCAAAATGAAAGAAGTCAAATTCAAAATAAAGAACAAGCTATGAAAGTATTAAAATCACGTCTATATGAACTTCAAGAACAAGAAAAATTAGAAAAAGAAGGAAATGAAAGACGTAGTAAAATAGGTACTGGAGATAGAGCGGAAAAAATAAGAACTTATAACTATCCACAAAATAGAGTAACTGATCATAGAATCGGATTTACTACTAACTCATTAGATAGAGTAATGGATGGAGCTTTAGATGATATTATAGATGCATTAATTCAAGAAGACCAAAAACGTAAACTTGAGGGAGAAGTAGAATAATGACTATTGAAGAATTACTAGTATATGGTAAAAGTCATTGTCATTCTGATCACGTTAAGATTCTTTTAGGAGAACTAATTGGTTTAAATCCATTAGAATTATTAAATCATTTAAATGATTTAATTCCACAAGATAAAGTAGATTTATATAAAAAAGAAGTATTAGCGTTAGAAGAAGGTAAACCACTTCAATATGTATTAGGATATGTTAACTTCTATGGCAATAAATTCTATATAGATGAAAGATGCCTAATACCTAGATTTGAAACAGAAGAATTAGTTGAAAATACAATTAAATATATAGAAAAGTATTTTCCTAATCCAGTAGATATAATAGATTTAGGCACAGGAAGTGGAATAATAGGACTAACATTAGAAAAAAAAGTTTCCACAAATTCTGTTGATTTAGTAGATATTTCAAAAGAAGCTTTAGAAGTAACTAAAATAAATAAAGATAATCTAAACTCAAAAGCAAATTTAATAGAAAGTGATTTCTTTAATAATGTTAATGATAAATATGATGTTATTATAAGTAATCCACCATACATTAAAGATAATGAAGAAATAGAAGATATAGTAAAGAATAATGAACCACATCTAGCTTTATATGCTGGAGAAAAAGGATTAGATTGTTATGAAAAGATATTAAGTAATGTATCTAATCATATGAAAGACAAGTGTCTTATAGCTTTTGAAATAGGTTATACCCAAAAAGAAGATATTACTAATCTAGTAAATAAATATCTAGATAATGTAAGAATAGAGTCAAAAAAAGATCTATCAGATAAAGATAGAATGTTATTTATTTTTAAAAATTTAGAATAAAATTATTAAAATAATCTCACTATTATTATGAAAGTGAGGTTTTTTAATGAAAAAAACTATTTTAATATTAAGTATATTAATCTTAGTATTATGTTTAAATAAACATGAATATAGAATACCTAAAGACTCTATTAGATTTAGAGTAATTGCTAATAGTAATAATATAGAAGATCAAAAATTAAAATATAAAGTAGTAAATAATTTAAAAAACAACTTAATTTATACTAATAAATCCACAAATATTGTGGAAACAAGAAAATATATAGAAGAAAATCTACCTTTATTCACAAAAACTGTGGAAAATACATTAAATAATAATAAAAATTTCAACATTAACTATGGAAAAAATTATTTTCCAGAAAAAACATATAATAATGAAATATATCCCGAAGGAGAATATGAATCATTAGTAGTTACTTTAGGAGATGGAGAAGGAGATAACTTTTGGTGTGTATTATTCCCACCACTATGTTTCAATGAAAAAGAAGATTATAATTATAAATCATTTATAAAAGAAATATTTGATAAGATATTTGAATAAAATATATAAGGTGATAATATGCCCCTTATATATTTTTTTACTGGAATTGGACTGAGTATGGATGCTTTTTCTCTTTCCCTATCATTAGGGACTACCAATCCAACAAAGAAAACTATTATTAAGACATCTATAATAGTAGGAATATTCCATTTTATTATGCCATTACTAGGATACTTTATAGGATATGCCTTTAAATATAGAATAACTAATATAAATATATTAACTTTTGTATTATTTCTGATACTTTCAATAGAAATGTATAAATCAAAAGATGAAGAAAATAATAGTATTTTAAATAATTTAACTATTTTATTAATAGCCTTTAGTGTAAGTATAGATGCTTTTACCGTAGGAATAGCTTTCGGTTTAAATAATGAAATTATCCTAGTATCAAGTACTATTTTTTCTATTACTAGTGCATTATTTACTTATTTTGGATTAACTCTAGGTAAAACATTAAAATCTAAATATAAAAAACTATCCACATACTTAGGAATAATACTTTTATTAGTAGTCGCCATAAAGTATTTATTAAACGTCTAATTTGTGACAAATAACCATTGTTTTTCCTTTATTTCATTGACAAAAAAACTATAATTTTTTATGATTGAATTGGGTGATAAGCATGCTTGTAAATTTTATAGAAATGTTAAATAAAGCAAAGAAAGAGCACTTTGCAGTTCCACATTTTAATATTAATGATTTAGAGTGGACAAAATATATATTAGAAGAATGTCAAAAACTAGATGTACCAGTAATCTTAGGCGTAAGTGATGGTGCAGCTAAGTATATGGGTGGATATGATGTAATCTATGGTATGGTTATGGGATTAATAAAAGATTTAAATATTACTATTCCAGTATGCCTACATGTAGATCATGGTTGTACTGAAACATGTAAGAAAGCAATAGACGCTGGATTTACTTCAGTAATGATAGATGCATCTAAACTAGAATTAGAAGAAAATATTAAAGTAACTAAAGAAATAGTTGATTATGCACATCCTAAAGGAGTAAGTGTAGAAGCAGAAGTAGGACACATTGGTGGTACTGAAGATAATATTACTGCTACTGAAACAAATGCTACATTAGAAGAATGTATAAAGTTAGTTGAAGAAACTGGAATTGATTCTATAGCCCCAGCACTAGGAAGTGTTCATGGTTTCTACAAAGGGGAACCTAACTTAGATTTTGAAAGAATGAAATTAATAAATGAAACATTAGATATACCTCTAGTATTACATGGAGGTAGTGGAATACCAGATGAACAAATCAGAAAAGCAATAGAATGTGGTACTTCTAAAATAAATGTTAATACAGAATTACAATTCGCATGGAGTCAAGATGTAAGAGAAAAATTAACAGATGACTTTGATGTATATGATCCAAGAAAAATTATTGGTAGTGGAGAAACTGCTTTAAAGGAAGTAATTGATCATAAAGTAGCACTTTTCGGAACTAAAAGATGATAAGTAGGAGGTATATATGAAAGTAATTGAAATAGAAGGTAATAGAGAACTTTCAGGACAAATAAGAATAAGTGGTGCTAAAAATGCCACAGTTGCTTTAATACCAGCTGCTATATTAACTGATGAAGAGGCAACAATATGTAATGTACCTGAAATAACTGATACAGATGCACTATGCGATATTCTAAAAGAATTAAATGTTAATGTTAATCGTTCTACTGAAAGTTTAGTAATCAATCCAAAAGATATGAAGAATATAGAAATTAAAGAAGAATTTTCAAAAAAACTAAGAGCTTCATATTACTTCATGGGTGCATTATTAGGTAAATATAAAAAGGCAGTAATGTATTTTCCAGGAGGATGTTCAATAGGAGCGCGTCCAATAGATCTACACTTAAAAGGATTTGAAGCATTAGGAGCAAAAGTAACTAATGAAAAAAATAAATATACAGTAGAAGCAGAAGAACTACATGGAGCTAATATTTATTTAGATATAGCTTCAGTAGGTGCAACTATCAATATTATGTTAGCGGCAGTCAGGGCAAAAGGTAAAACAGTAATTGATAATGCTGCTAAAGAACCAGAAATAGTAAATGTAGCTACATTTTTAAACAATATGGGAGCTAAGATTACAGGAGCTGGTACTTCAACAATTAAAATAGAAGGAGTAGATTATCTACACAAATGTTTCCATGAAGTAATCCCAGATAGAATAGAAGCAGGAACTTATTTAATAATAGCGGCTTTATGTGGTAAAGACTTAAGAATAGATAATGTTATTCCAGAACATATTGATTCACTTACTTCTAAATTAGAAGAAATGGGAATTAAATTAGATATTGGAATAGACTATGTAAGAGTTCTAGAAGTTCCTGAAAAATTAAAAGCTACTGATATTAAAACAGCAGTTTATCCAGGATTTGCAACAGACTTGCAACAACCATTCACAGTATTGCTTACTCAAGCAGAGGGTAAAAGTAAAGTAACAGAAACAATATGGGAAAACAGATTTATGCATATACCATATTTAAATGCATTAGGCGCTGATATCGCAGTAGAAAACCAAACAGCTAAAATAGAAGGACCAACAGAATTAAAAGGTTGTGAAGTAGTAGCCACAGACTTACGTGCAGGTGCTGCTATGGTAGCTGCCGGACTAAAAGCAAGTGGTAAAACTACAATAACTAATTCAGAACACATTCTAAGAGGTTATGAATCAATAATAGAAAAACTTACTAATGTAGGTGCTAAAATTACTCTAAAAGAAATATAATTTAATAGTTATATTTCTTTTTTTATGGAGGAATTATGAATAGACCTATAAAACTATTAGTATTAATTATTATGTCTTTATCTGTATACTTTATCTATCAAAATACTAAAGAATCTAATATACAAATATTATCCTTAGGAGATGGCTTATCAAAGGGAATAAACTCTTATACAATAAGTGAATACAGTCATTTGAATTATTATGAAGATTACTTGAAAAAACAGAATAAAAAAGTAAATTTAATAACTAAGTATTCTAAAAAAGATTTAACTATTCATGAATTATTAGAATTAGTAAAAACGAATAATATATTAAAAAGAGATTTAATGGAATCACATATGTTGTTTATCACAGTAGGATACAACGATTTACTTTATAAAATGAGTTTAGAAGAAGATATAAGTATACCTAAATTAAATAAAATAATTGATGAAATAAATGATGAATATAATAAATTATTAAAAGAAATATCAAAGTATTATAAGAATGAAATAATAGTAGTAGGTTATCCAAAATCTAATAAAGATGATTACTATCTAAGTTTAGGTGTAAGAAAACTAAATAAAATACTAAACTCTAATACATATATAGATACTTATAACCTTCTAGATAATAGAAATAAATACTTTTCGAATCCCAATAATTATTATCCTAATAGACAAGGATATAAGAAAATGTATGAAGAGATAAAAAGAATAGTTAACTATTGATACTTAATAGATTTTATATTATAAAAAACCACTTCTAAAAGAAAAGTAAAAAGTATTAAACAACTTATAAAAGAGCAAAACGCTCTTTTATTTGATTTTTAAAGTAAAAGATGATATAATATACACACTTTTGAAAAAAGGGGGATTACCATGTTAGATGATAAATTCTTAACTAATATTAAAGATGCACCAGAAGTAGTTGAAAATTTGATAATAGGTGCAGGAGTTGTTTTAGTATATGTAACGACAAGCACTTTGGTAAAAAGATTGATAATATGTAGAGATTATGATACTAAGCATATTAAAAGAATAAGAAAACAACCAGAATTAATTCAAAAATACCATGAAGTAAATTTAGATAGAATTAATAATGAAGAATATAAAGATGCTCTTAAAGCATTTTCAAAGAAAATGATAGAAACTCTACCTAAATCTAATTTAATTAATTTCTATAATAATATTAATAAATTAAAAATAAGTAAAAGTATTCAACCAATTCTTATAAGAGCAGCAGCTGATTATGAACCAGTAACTAATGAAGTACAATTAGGAATATCAGCAGGTATATTAATTGATACAAATGTCTTATTCCATGAACTTATGCATATGGCAAGTTCAATATATAAAAATGGAGTTACATATACAGGATTTTCCCAAAGAACACACTTAGGATATTCCTCAATTGGGATGGGACTTACTGAAGGATATACACAACTTTTAACAGAAAGAATTTTTGGAATTAAACCACTTTATGAACCATACTTAAAGGAAATGGAAATATCACAAAACGTTGAAAAAATTATTGGAAAAGATAAAATGCAAGAATTGTTCTTTAATGCTGATTTAAAAGGGTTAGTAAAGGAACTAGGAAAGTATTCAAGTGAACAAGAAGCTCTTGCTTTTATTAAAAAAGTAGATTTTATAACTCAATATGAAACAAGAGCACGTATTCATTCTAATTACCAAACAAAACTAGTTGAAGAAGCAAATAAAGATGTATATAAATACCTATTAAAAATATATAAAACAAAACAAGAAAAATATCTTAAAGAAGGTATAATAAATCAGAAAGAATTTATAAATAGAATAGCAAGTTTTATATATGATATAAAATTAGATAAATATCAATATAATGCAGTTTTGGTAGATAAAAAAGATAGAAAAGAAGTCATAAATGCAGTTTTAACTGATGAAAGATTACATAGTAAAGTCCATCAAAAATTATTTTTAATGTCTAATGAAAAATAATTAAATATAAAAAACACTTGATAAATAATGAAATATTTGATATATTAATAACGCGAATTGAATTACTATGGCTAATGTTGTCATGGCGGAAGGAGAGATAATATGAAAAAGGATATACATCCAGAAGTTAAAGATTGTACAGTAACTTGTGCTTGTGGTAACACATTCACATGTAAATCAACTAAATCAGAAATCAATGTTGAAATTTGTTCAGAATGTCATCCATTCTATACTGGAAAACAAAGTAGAGCATCAAGAGCAGGTAGAGTTGACAAATTCAATAAGAAATATGGATTTACATCAAAAGAAGCTGAATAAGCTTCTTTTTTTTTGTAAAAATATTAATAATATCTAGATTTACATTCTTAATTTATTGTATAATTATAATGAAGGTGATGTATATGATAGCAACAGCAATTAAAACATTTGAAACAATGACATTAAAAGAAATACTTCGCCTCCATAATAAATCATTATTTGAAAAATATATTGATACAGTAAAAAGTTTAAAATCAGATAAAATAACTAAAGAAGTAGTAGAAGAAAACTACGGAGAATCGATTATTGATATAATAGAAGCAGTAGAACAAACTAAATTAGAAATTAAAAGTAATGATTTATTCCCAGATCAACCAATAACTATCTTTCCTGGTATAAAAGAAGTAAGAGCAAAAGAAGATTATGTTTGCAATTTTTCAGGAGCTAAAATAAGTAAAGGTAGTTTATATGTAAACTATAGACCAATGGCAAAAAATATTGTTAACGGAGATGTTTATGTATTGAGAAGAACAATAATAACAGAACTTGCATATGAATACGATTTACCAACTAATATCGGTGAGTTAGAGGTGTTTAATAATAAGATTCAAAACTATGAAAATTATGCTGATGAAGAAATACAATATGATCGTTTATATGCACAAGGTGGACTACAATTTAAAAAATTAAGTAGGAGGAAAAAATGAAAATAGGTATAGCAAGTGATCATAGAGGATATGATTTAAAAGAATTACTTTTAAAAGAATATAAAAGAGAAAATGTTGAATTAATTGATTATGGTACAGATTCAGAAGACCCAGCAGATTATCCTGATTTAGCATTTAAATTAGCAGAAGATGTAAGAGATAAAAAATTAGATTTTGGACTAACAATTTGTGGTTCTGGAATTGGTATGAGTATGGCATGTAATAAAGTAAAAGGAATACGTGCTGCTAGAGTAAAAGATATAGAAGATGTAATTGTTACTAGAAATGATAATGATGCCAATATTTTATCTTTCTCAGGGAAGTCATCATTAGAATTATCAATAGCAATTATCAATAGAATGATTGATACCCCAGCTTCAATGGATGAAAGACATGTTAGAAGAAGAAATAAAATAGCTGAATATGAGGAAAATAACTAATGGGGAAATTTTTCTTATACTTAGTTGTAACCATACTAGTAATATGGGCAATGGATTCTATTAATATAAATGGTATATTTAAAAAAAATAAAGTTGTTCAAGCAAGGGTGCTATATTTCTTTTTAGGAATATCCTTAATATATTTAGTAACTAACTTTTTAATGGATTTATTTACTATTACGAAATTATTCTAAAAGTAAGTATAATTCTTTTTTTTTGGGAAAAACTTATATTGAGGTGATAATATGACTAAGGTAAGATTGAAATTACCTATCCTATTCCTATTTTTAGTAGCCCTTGTAATTTTGCCTGTTTTAACATTAAAGTTTGTAAGTAATGAACCAGAAGAAGAACTAACTGATTACACAATGGATGAAGTAATAACAAGTGATATGCCTGTAATAAACCAAACTACAATAATAAATCCATATACAGATCCATCTGTTACAGTTAAGAAAGGATACTATGATTATCAAGGAGATGAAAATAGTCAAGTATCTTCAATAGTTAAACATGATAATACATATATCCAAAATACTGGAATTGACTATGTTGGAGAAAATACATTCGATGTAGTATCTATTCTAAATGGTACAGTAATTAATGTTAAAGAAGATGAAGAATTAGGAAAATCAGTAGAAATTAAGCATGATAATGGAATGATTTCTATTTATCAAAGTTTAAGTGAAGTATTTGTTAAAAAAGACGATGTAATATCACAAGGATTAGTAATAGGAAAAAGTGGGGAAAACAAATTAGATAAAGACTTAGGAAACCATCTACATTTTGAAATATATGACAATGGTGGAGCCGTTAATCCTCTTAATTATCTAAATACCGAAATATCTTTAGAAAAAGGAAATTAATTCCTTTTTTTTTGTTTTAAATAATGTTAGAATTAAAATGGAAGGACTGATGATTATGCTAGCAAGAGATATTGGAATTGATTTAGGAACAGCTAATGTTTTAATCTACTTGAAAGGAAAAGGAATAGTTCTGAATGAGCCTAGTATAGTTGTCGTTGATACAGATACAAAAAAAGTAATTGCGGTTGGGGAAGAAGCAAAAGAAATGTTAGGAAGAACTCCTGACAAAGTAAAAGCAATTAAACCTATGAAAGATGGAGTAATTGCCGACTTTGAATTAACAGAAATAATGCTTAATAATTTTATAAAAAAAGCAAAAGCGAGAAGAGTAATAGCCCGCCCTAGAATTTTAATTTGTTGTCCTACTAACATTACTCAAGTAGAAAAAAATGCAATTAAAGAAGCAGCAGAAAGAACTGGAGCTAGAAAAGTATATATTGAGTATGAACCAAAAGTTGCAGCAATAGGTGCAGGTATGGATATATCAAAACCTACAGCTAACATGGTATTAGATATTGGTGGAGGAACCACTGATATTGCGGTATTATCACTAAATGGAATAGTATCTAGTGCCTCAGTAAAGATTGCTGGTAATACATTAGATAATGATATAATCAAATATATTCATGATAAATATAAATTATTAATTGGAGAAAAAACAGCTGAAGATATAAAAATTAATTTTGCAAATATTTATAAACCAAAAGATAAAGAAAAGCAAGAAGTAAGGGGTAGAGATCTTATTACTGGACTTCCTAAAGCAATAACTATTAGTCAAAAAGAGACAAAAGATGCTATGGAAGATAGTATAAAGAAAATTATTAAATCATGTAAGAATGTTTTAGAACAAACTCCTCCAGAATTATCCGCAGATATTGTGGAAAAAGGTGTAATATTAACAGGTGGAGGAGCTATGCTTTCTGGATTAATGGAAAGACTAGAAGAAGAATTAACAATTCCAGTATTGATAGCTGAAACACCACTTACTTGCGTAGCAGAAGGAACTGGTATATTATTAGAAAATCCAAAATTACTAGAAGAAGAATAGTATATTTGTTATAATAGATATTGAAAGAAGTGAAATTATGAAAATACAATTACTAAGTGCTGCTAAAATAGTACTTGCAACATTCTTATTCTCAGGAGTAATTATGTATTTAATGAGAATAGTTGCAAAACATATAGGGGCTATGGATAATCCAACAGATGCCGAAGGAAAAAGACATATTCACAAAGTAGCAACTCCAAAACTAGGAGGTTTAGGAATATTCTTAGGATTCTTATTTGGATATATGTTATTTGGTGAACAAAGTGTAAGAATGAATTCAATTCTTATAGGTAGTTTCCTTATAGTATTAATTGGTATATTTGATGATTTAAATCCAATAAAAGCAAAATATAGAATTTTAGTTCACATAATAGCAGCTTGTGTAATAGTCTTTTATGGAGGAATATTACTTGATAATATTACAGCATTTGGATATTCACTAAATTTTGGAATATTAGCCTATCCAATAACTATAGTATTCTTAGTAGCATGTACAGATATAATTGATTTAATAGATGGTTTAGATGGTTTAAGTGGAGGAATATGTAGTATTTTCTACTTAACTATCGCAATAATAGGATTCTTCCAAGGAAGATCAGGATCATTAGTAATGATACTTTCACTTATAATGTTAGGATCTACTTTAGGATTCTTACTTCATAACTTTCATCCAGCTAAAATATTTGCTGGTGACTGTGTTACATTTATGGGATTTATTATTGGAGTAATTACTTTATTAGAATTTAAAGGACCTGCATTAATATCATTCTTTGTACCAATAACTATTTTAGGAATACCTATCTTAGATACATTATTCGCAATAATAAGAAGATTATTAAAGGGTCAACCACCATTCCAAGCAGACAAACAACACTTACATCATCAATTACTAGGAATGAATTTTTCACAAACAGTCACAGTATTAATAATTTATGGAATAAATATATTATTTGCTACAGCTGCAATATTCTATACATTAAAAGATCCATTAATTGGAGAAATAATATTTGTAATTTTATTTATTCTAGTAGTATGGTTTATTCTACATACAACTATAATCTCAGATAAAACACCTCAGAAAACAGAAGAATTGTTAAATAAAATAAAAATTAAAAAGAAAGAACTCTAGAGGTTCTTTTTTATTTATACCTATCTTAATAAAATGAAAAAGGTAGGTGAAGACATGATAGATTTTATAGTGGTAGAAGATAACTTATACTATATAAATGAATCTAAAAAAATAATTGATAAAGTAATGATGAGTTATGATATGGATTATTATTTTATAGTATATGATAAATATAGAAAGGAATTATTAAACAAAGATAATTTTAAAATATATATTATTTCATATCAAGAAGATTCAATAAAATTAATTAAGTATATAAGAGAAGAATTAGATGATTGGAAATCTTTAGTAATTATTCTTTATAAAGACAAGAAAGACAAAGAAGAATTGTTAAAAGAAAATCTATTCATAGTAGACTATATTAATAAGAGAAAACACTTTGAAGAAAAATTATTAAGAAATATTCAAATATGTTTAAAAAACTATGATCAAAGACCTAATTCATTAAAATATACATATAAAAATATTCTGTATAATATAGAATTTAATAAAATATTATATATAGAAAAAGAACAGGATAATAAAAGATGTATTATATACACAAAAAATAAAAAATATTATATTCCAGGTACTCTTAATAACTTAATAAAACAATTAGATAATAGATTCATAAAAAGTAGTAGAAGTTACATAATTAATACTGAACAAATATCTTCTTATGATATAAAAAGTAATATATTAACTTTTAAAGGTAAAATAAGATTGAACTGTATATCTAGAGATAATAAAAAAATAGTAATTAATCATTTAAGAAGAGTATAATTTGTCGATATAAAGTATATTTTTACAGAAAAAAGAAAAAGTAATACAAGTTACGGAAAAATATCAATATTATTTTTATATTTGTTAAAATTGAAACTACCAGCAAGATAAAAAATGGTAGAATGTGAGGTGTAGAAGTAAGTGATGACCGGACGCGTTAAGTGGTTTAATAATGATAAAGGATATGGTTTTATCGGATTTAAAGAAAATGAAGATATATTTGTACACTATTCAGCAATTGAATTAGATGGCTATAAATCTTTGTCTGAAAATCAGCTTGTTGAGTTTAAATTAATAGAAACGAGTAAGGGGTATCAAGCTATTAATGTTAGGTTAGTGAAAGAAACTACAGCGGTATAAAAAAGTAGTTTTTTTTTATGTACTGTGGTATACTAAAATTACAAGGAGGCGATAGTATGGAAATAATTATTCATGGAGATAAGATTAAAGTTACTGAGGCTATGAAGAGTTATATTGATGACAAGCTAGGCAGATTAGATAAATACCTAGAAAATAGCGATAGTATTCGCGCAAACGTTATAGTTAAAGTAAAAGGACATCTTCAAACAATGGAAATTACCATACCTTTAAAATCATTTATTTTAAGATCGGAGGAAACTCAAGAGGACTTCTATGCTGCAGTTGATAAAACAATTGACAAGTTAGAAAGACAAATCAGAAAGAATAAGACTAGATTAATGTCTAGAAAAGCTAAACCTAGTTATGATTTCAACTTTGATATGATTGAATTACCTGAAGAAAAAGAAGACAAAGAAGAAAGAAAAATAGTTAAGAGAAAGACAATTGAAGTAAAACCAATGGATGAAGAAGAAGCAATTCTTCAAATGGAACTATTGGGACATCAATTCTATATGTATAAAGATGCTGATACTAATAAACCAGCAGTTGTATATAAGAGAAATGATGGAAACTATGGAGTAATTGAATCTGAATAGTAACAAAAAGTGAGAAAATCTTTATTTTCTCCTTTTTTTTTGGTAGAATAATAAGTTGAGGAGATAAAGACATGAACATATTAAAGAAATTATTCGATCATGAATACAAAGAATTAAAAAGATTTACAAAAATTGCTGATCAAGTAATGGATTTAGAAGAAGAATATTCTAAATTAACAGATACTGAATTGCAAAATAAAACTCAAGAATTTAAAGATAGATTACAAAATGGAGAAACTTTAGATGATATTTTAGTAGAAGCATTTGCTACAGCAAGAGAAGCTTCATGGAGAGTTATTGGTGAAAAACACTTCTATGTACAAATTTTAGGTGGTTTAGCTATCCATTATGGAAATATTGCTGAAATGAAAACTGGTGAAGGAAAAACATTAACTTCAGTACTACCAGCATACTTAAATGCTTTAACTGGAGAAGGAGTACACATTATTACAGTAAATGAATACCTTGCAGGACGTGATGCTGAATGGATGGGTGGTATTCATAAATTCTTAGGATTAACAGTAGGTGTTAATACAAGAGATATGTCACCACAAGAAAAACAAGAAGCATATAATTGTGATATTTTATATTCTACTAATAATGAAATAGGATTTGACTACTTAAGAGATAACATGGTAGTGAGAAAAGAAGATAGAGTACAAAGAAAATTAAACTTTGCTATTATCGATGAAGTTGACTCAGTATTAATCGATGAAGCAAGAACTCCATTAATCATAAGTGGTGGAGAAATGGCTAATGCTAATTTATATATTCAAGCAGATAGATATGCAAAAAGCCTAAAGGCAGATAAAGATTTTATTTATGATGAAAAAACAAAGAGTGTTAACTTAACTGAAGATGGTGCTGATAAAGCAGAATCAATGTTTAATATAGATAACCTATATGATGTTAATAATTCAACTCTATTACACTTTATTAATCAAGCATTACGTGCAAACTATGCAATGAAATGTGATGTAGATTACGTAGTACAAGATGGAGAAGTAGTAATCGTAGACCAATTCACAGGTCGTTTAATGAAAGGTAGAGCTTATTCTGATGGACTTCATCAAGCAATAGAAGCTAAAGAAGGAGTTAATATTAATCAAGAAACTAAGACTTTAGCTACTATTACATTCCAAAACTTATTTAGAATGTATAAAAAATTATCAGGTATGACTGGTACTGCTAAAACAGAAGAAGAAGAATTTAGAAATATCTATAATATGTATGTTATAGAAATTCCTACTAATAAACCAGTAATTCGTATTGATGCACCAGACTTAGTATATGCAACAAAAGAAGCTAAATATAAAGCATTAATTGAGTTTGTTAAAGAACGTTATGAAAAAGGTCAACCAGTACTTATTGGTACAATCGCTATTGAAACAAGTGAACTTATAAGTCACTTATTAAAACAAGCTAAAATACCTCATGAAGTATTAAATGCAAAGAATCATGAAAGAGAAGCAGAAATCATTTCTAAAATTGGTTTAAATAAATCAGTAACTATAGCTACAAATATGGCTGGTCGTGGTACTGATATTAAATTATCAGATGAAATAAGAAAATTAGGCGGATTATGTGTAGTAGGTACTGAAAGACATGAATCACGTCGTATCGATAACCAATTACGTGGTCGTTCTGGTCGTCAAGGAGATCCTGGTTACACTCAATTCTTTGTATCAATGAAAGATGACTTAATGGTAAGATTTGGATCAGACAGAATTGGTACAATGATGCAATCTATGGGTCTAGGAGATCAAGCAATTCAATCTAAGACATTCACAAGATCTATTGGTACTGCCCAAAAACGTGTTGAAGGAAATAACTTCGACATTCGTAAAAGCTTACTTCAATATGATGATGTAATGAATAACCAAAGAGAAATTATCTATAATAAAAGAAATCAAATATTAGACAATGATTCTATTCATGAAATGGTTTTAACTACATTCCGTCATCATGTAGAAGATTTAGTAAAAGCACATCTTGCTCCAGAAGGATACTTAACTGAAGAAGATTATAAAGAAATATTAGAATTTGTAAATGAAAATCTATTAAAGAAAGATTTAAAATTAAAAGATATATCTTCTCTAAAAGAAGAAGAATTAATAGATTATATAGCTAAAGCAGTAATTAAAGAATATGAAGATAAATTAAAAGATATACCTCAAGAAGTAACAGAAGAATTTGAAAAAGTAATTACTCTTCAAGTTCTAGATAATTACTGGATGGAACAAATCAATACAATGTCTCATTTAAGAGAAGGTATCCACTTAAGAGGATATGCTCAAGAAGATCCATTAAGAGCTTATACAATGGAAGGATTTGACCTATTTGATTCTATGTTACAAAAGATAGATAAAGATGTATCAATCTTCTTATTAAAAGCAGAAATAAGACAAAATATCGAAAGAAAACCACAAGAAAAGAAATTACTAACTAATGACACAGAAGAAAAACCAATCAAAAAGAAACCAATCAAAAAACAAAAAATAGGTAGAAATGATCCATGTCCATGTGGTTCGGGAAAAAAATATAAACAATGCCACGGAAAGTAAGTAATATCAACGGTTTGCGAAAATTGAGATAGTAAAAAACAGGAAAAAATAGGAATTAGATACCTTTTAGATACCCTGAAAAAGACCGAATAAAGGTCTTTTTTAATTTTAGGAGATAAAAAAACAAAACTCAACGGAGAGTTTGTTGAAAAACTAACAATACTTTTATATACTTATTACAAGGTAGGTGGAGAACAATATGAATTATGATAAAATAGGTAGTTTTATCCAACAAAAAAGAAAAAGTAAAAATCTAACTCAAAAGCAATTAGCTGATAAATTGGGTGTAACAGATAGAGCAATTTCAAAATGGGAAAGAGGGCAAGGATGCCCAGATGTTTCTATTTTAGAAATACTATCAAAAGAGTTGGATTGTTCAATATTAGAATTGTTAAAGGGAAGAGAGATTGAAAATGAGGTAATTCCTATTACTGAAGCTGATGATTATATTAAAGAGGGGATGAAAATATCAGAACTAAAATTTAAAAATATTTTCAGTAGAGTAATAGAAATAGCATTAGTATTTATAATCCTATTATTAGGTTATTTAAATATCGTTCAAATGATATATATTGATAAGAATCATGAAATTAATCTATCGCCAAGTTATGCAAAGACATATAAAGAAATAGATAATAAAATAATAGAAAACATGGAATTAATAGAAAATAATAAAGGGAACTATACTGAGCAAGATCATAAATTAATTATTAGTTCTTTGAATAATTCACACAAAAACATAAAATCTACAAAAATATATGATAGTGTTATGAATTCACAAAAATTAGAATATAAAGTACACGATTTAATATTAATTAGTTCAAGTCCATTTATAAGGCAAAATACATATGATGTTGTTGAAACATTAAAAAAATATGATGATGGCAATTTAGTTAAATACTTTGATAATATTTCAAGAACTAATCAAATATATAATGATGTATCCCCTTATCAAACTTATAAGTATCGTTTAACACCTAATGATGATGCAGGTGATAACATGTATGATACTGAAGAGTATGAAGTATATGATAGTGTGAATCAAACATATAGAATGTTAACTGAATTATTATATTTGACTGAATTAGTAAAAGAAGTAGGTGATATAAGTGAATAAGATTTTATTTATCGTACGCATTATACTATTTCAAATAATTGGTCTATTATTCTTTTTATCAACTAAAATAGCAGGATTTGTTGGATTGCAAGAGTTTATATTTGTAATTATTGCAATAATATATGAATTTTTCCTAATAAAAGATATTATACAAAAGCGAAACATTAATAATAATAAAAGGTATAATATATTATCAATTTTATGTTTTACGATGATATTATTTATCTTATCAAGATGTCTATGCGATTCACACTTTATATATCATAATGCAGCATTCCTAAAAGAATTAAATGAATATGAAACTATTTTATACGGATCACCAAGAAATATTGTTCAATTTTCAGAAATAATAGGATATTATTTAATGAATAATGCACTATACTTTAATATTATTTTTATATCACTATTTATCTATAGAAAAATAAATCTAAGAAATTCTAACTAATTTAAATACCTTTTTAGATAACTATAATGCTCAAAAAGTGAAAAATATTGCACAATATATGAAGAATATCGCATGAAATAAGAAAAATATTGCAGAAAATATGCAAAATAATTCCATGTGGCTCTGGTAAGAAATATAAGCAATGCCACGGAAAGTAAGTAATATCAATGGTTTGCGAAAATCTAAAAGTGAAGAAATGTGAAAAAACGTGAATTAGATACTTTTTAGATACCCTGAAATTTTATAAAAAAAGACTATTCAAAGATATTTTGAATAGTTTTTTTGATCATAAAGTAGTAATATTCCGTTCCTTATAGGTATAAATTTTTATACCTATTTTTTATGATTTATTGACTAAACTAATCAAATTAGTTATAATATTAACGTAATTAGTTAGGAGGATATTATGGCAAGAAATAGTATTAGTGATGAGTTAATTATTGAAACATCTGCTAGACTTTCAAATAAAGTTGGATTAGATAATTTATCTTTAAAAATGATTGCTGAAGAATTGGATATAAAATCTCCATCTTTATATAACCATATTTCAAGTCTTGATGACATTAAAGAAAAACTAATGATTTATGGTTGGAAAGAATTGGGGGAAAAGGCAATTGATTCAGCAGTTGGTGTATCTGGTTATGATGCACTAAGAAAAATGTGTTATGCATTTTATGACTATACTACAAATAATAAAGGTGTATTTCAAGCAATGCTTTGGTATAACAAATTTAAAAATGATGAAATGGCAAATGCTACAACAAAGTTATTTAGTATTTTACATAAGATATTGGAACCATTAAATATTAGTAGTGATAATGTAGAACATATTATAAGAACTTTAAGAAGTTTTTTAGAAGGTTTTTCTTTATTGATTAATAATAATGCTTTTGGTAATCCTATCTCAATTAAAGAGAGTTTTGATTTATCCTTAGATATTATTATTAATGGAATAAAATCTTTGGAAGGAGTTAAATAAAATGAATGAGTATATTAATTTAGATGAAAAGAATATTGCTGAAGAACATATTTGTTGTGCAATTGGTGATCCTAAACATCAAGATGGTGTTGATAAAAAGAAAGAATGGATTAA